>Ga0209367_1005288_pt1 | contig 17892 bp, 10 predicted proteins | sample WorMetLIZISLAND2_FD_187412 | JGI IMG/M metagenome (GOLD analysis project Ga0209367, IMG submission 187412) | Marine gutless worms symbiont microbial communities from Max Planck institute for Marine Microbiology, Germany - Olavius geniculatus... ... | reverse complement strand
TTGAACACAAGCTGTGACATTGTTTGACTGACGTTTGCAAGTGTGTTTACTTTTAAACATTTTGTCAATGAAAAAACTCTGCTTGCTAAGTTGCTGATGCTATGTACACGCACTATTTCATAGTGTGTTGTTTTACTAGCGTATAATACAGAGCAGCAAATAAGTTTGACATATGATTTGCACATAAGCTAGTTCAGGATTGTCTACGCCACACGTGTGCCAAATATTATCCAAGTGCGTTGATATTTGACAAAGTTATTACAAAAATAAAACGGTTCCACTTTTTTATAGTTCACAGTGTAGATGCAGTTAAACCTATTATAGTGAAATATAATAGGACAAAATAGGTCATGAAATAAAGGCTCGTTATAGCATATTGTATAACACTAGCTAAAATACCGTATAGCATACTATTCATTACTGACAACAGTGAGAGGAATCGTAATCATCTTTATGACGAATCTAGCCAAGCGCAAAACAAACCTGGACATCTAGTGCGACATTCGTTGTCGATCTTTGAACAGAGATTCTCACACGGCAAGCAGTATCCAACGGATTTGCTAAAGTATTTGTCCAAGTCGCAGCTCATCTTCCTCTAGCTGCTTTGAACACCTGAGCAGATCTTTTACACACAACAAAAATGAAAAGTTTTAGTTCAACATTCAGTACAATTGTCTACACAATGAATATGGCGAACAGTTTGATTATGGCAGCTCGGCTGAGCTACAGTCAAGCAAGCCATTGTGTTTTTTATGGCTGTCTTTTTTGCCACGAGATTTCTGCGCTCCATCGACCGATCGTCGTAAAACTTTGCCACGTGATCGGAAGTGGGTTCGGTTTCATAATCTAATCCCAAAATTTTAGGGCATTTTCCTCAAAAATGGACAATTTTAGATTTCGATCGTAAATAAGCTATCTCAGAAGCGGATCAAGATGTCGATAATTGGAAAACAACGTTATCAACTACAATCCCTTTTACGTTCCAGGAAAAAACGTTTGGTGAACTTCGGTCCACTAACAAAAAGTTTACGACTGCATTTTGACCAACCCAAAAATAAACTTTGCGCGTTCAACACTGGACACGACGTGCGTGCTTGACGTTACCAGGAGCGGGATTTTAATTCCATCGTCTACATGGACGGGCGTAAGGCGCGAGACGGCCATCACTTTGGGCTCTGTTGCAAATTTCAGATCATTTTACATAATTAACACACGCAAAATTATATTTACCTTTCAACAACTATTGAACTGTGCTGAACAGTTATTGTAACTACACTTTTTCTAACAAACTGTATCGACCCTGATCACTTAGTCTGACCTTTGATGCCAATGCCAACTCTACCACTGTATTAATACCCACAATAACCGCAAACATACCTGTTAGGCCTACATCACATTTGCTGCAAAAGAACAAGCACATATACACAGTCTAGAGGTTGCTGAATGTTTTAAAATGTGGCCTAATGTAAGCCTACATTTAACTTCAACGTTATACAGCCCGAGTGTGCAGTGAGCAATTAGGTTAATCAGCTTACCTTAATAAACAGTGTAAATCGCAATGCGTAGGCCTAGGTTATATCCCGCAACTCACGATCAGACCAATGAGCGGCTTGCAGTGAAGGTCGACCGATGTTTTCCCAGCGTCATTAGAAATAGGGATCTACCTGCATGCAGCGCGTAAATTCGATGGCTATACGCTGGGTACATTTATGATTGAGCGAACGTAATGGCAACAGTTTTTAACAGAAGCCGGCACTTAATTGAAGAATAAAATAAAATATATTTTAGTGCCTGTTTTTGCTGCTGTCCATCAAGATGTCGATGACTGTCGGTCACGAATCATGCGATCAATGAGTAGATAGGTAACTGAATACAACGCCTGCATAAAAATATCAGACAGATCAAAATTATTTGCGTCATCCGAAAAAAGCGTGCTGTACGTGGCAAATATTTTTAGGTCATCAAATTCACCGAGAGTGTTCTCAATGAACCGTTCATTAGCGCGTGACTGCGTTGGCGTGTGGGTCCTGGATATAGAACACTGCAGGCGTAGGCTATGCGAGTTTCTCGCCAACATTGTGCGCTTTATAAATTAAATTTACTTACCTATTTACTTACTAGTAACTCGGTTGCTTATAGATTGACTGAAATATTCAACGACAATATTGACAAAGCTGCCAGTCTTATTTCTAACGTGCCCCAACATAGCAAATCATATAACGGCGCGACGACGGCGACGTGTCGATATAGTTAGCGAAAGAAAAATGTCTTGTGAGCACTTTTAAAGGAGAACTGAATCCATATCGCACGTATATCTGCCGAAAGCTTTGGGTCCTGCAACGCCGAATGACCGGGCACCAAAGTGACAGTTGACGAAGTCGCCGCGAGTGGCAGATCGCAGTCTCTGTCTAGATCCCGGCGTCCATGGCTTGAAGCGTTTAACGACTGACGCCAAAATTATTCGACTAACTTGCCGACGCGTTGCATTTTCCGACGGCGACGGCGCAGCAGCTTTTCGACGCCGAATGCGACGCAAGCTAATCGCTAGTTAGGACCTGCACCATGCAGAAAATTCAAATAATCAGTTTAGTGGTAAATCCAAAATATTCTTATAATTTGCAAGCTGACACTTAGTTTAGCGCGCAATAGCCATCCAGTGTCATCCAAAATCGATGCTCTTCGTCAATTTCGTGTCAATTAAAAGAACTTATGCGACTTTTTATTAGTGATCAATAGTAGGCCTAATATTTTCTTTATTTTTTTTCTTTATCTGTTTCTCAGATACGGAGACTTATCTGTTGAACGGCAACCTTATGTGCTTCTTCAGACAGTTTTTCGCTGCTCGGGCCTTCGTTATAGACGACAGACATACAAAATAAACTATAACATTTATAAAATTCAGGCCTAGCCTAGGTCTATAACTTATGCGGCATTTAACTGTGAGCAAACTACAGCAAGAAAGTCATGAGAACGAGACTAACATCAGAATTAGGCCTATTATAACACGACGTAGGCCTACTTACAATGTTATCAAAATAACATTGCTTAAGTTAATTGGTTGCGTCGATGTTTCGTACAACCAGCATGAACCACTCTTTCGAAAATACGACAATCAATTTATTGCTGCATGTTGGGGACGAGCCTACGGTAGGTGTTTACACACTTATGCAATACATGAGTGATTCAGCTTCTGGCGTGATTATTGTCAGTGGTGCCTTAGCTGCGCGATATAAGCGGCCGTCTTTTTAACGTAGGATACTTTCATACATTCTTCAGTAGTGCATTTATAAACATGTCAAGCATTGTTTATAACAATTTCAGCACAGGTATTTTTATGCTAGGCAATCCGCAAATTCATATAACGGCGCGACGACCTCACTCTCAGTCACTGCTCACTGCTCACTGCTCAGCTGTTCTGCTGCCGCTACTGCGCTGCTGACGCCGTGTCTACAACCGTTCTCGTCGGTGACGTCACGATGCCAAAACAGTGGTTTCATACTATTTTTTGAACATTTTTTTCGCTGTATTGAATACAGCGGCGAATGTTGCCTTTGCCAAAACATGTCAGTTCTTTTTACAGCACGGTAAAGACTGTAGATTTATTTCTCGGTATATTTAATATCACTTGCCTGGCGTAGCCACCAGGAACCAAAATATTTCCAGATCCAATAAAGCCATAACCAGGCGTAAGCAGCCCATTTTTCTCCTCCGCAGCTTTTTCAATTTAGGCTACTCCTGAACCCGTTTACACTGTCGCTTTTTGTCACTGTTTTCTTGCTCAAGCTTATTCCAGCGGTCCACCACTCGAACTAACACGCCAGAATAGATTTTAAAGAAAATTACTGAGAAAACGTTCACTTTTACTTTGAAATTTCGTTTAATTTAACTAGCGTTAAACAAATATTTTAATAACGCACTTTTGTAAATGTTTAAACGAACAAAAACGTGACTGGTTTTACTTTACGCATTAAGTAAATTTATTTAATTATAATGTAGCTTTTTATATTTATTGGATTTTTTTTCGCTGATATTATTTCGCATGACCAGGTGACTTTGAGTAGAAATAGATTGTGTTGCCTATTTGGATTTACAGGGTGGGCCGAAAAAATTAGATATTGTACTTATTCCCATATCTTCGCTAAATATTGACCAATTTTCACATGTTTTTCACCAGTAAACTTTAAAAGAAATTTGATACTCAGTGGCACGCAACCACACTTATTATGTCGCTACACTACTTCGTAAAGTATAAGTATCCAAAAACGTCCAACATTTACAGATTGTAATAAGGTCGGGTGGTAAATTTTTAAAGTATATAAGTAAAATGTTGAATACAAGTTATAATAAGTGTCACAACAATTTAGGTGTTGCTATGAAGTAAGTTTTTATTTTTAAAAAATAGTGCACAGCTTGTAGGGTCGCACAAATAAAATACATTGCAGTTAACTAAGCAAGATTGCAGCCATCAACCAGCATTAGTGTACATTGAAAAGTGGTACACAGTGAAATCGTTTAAATTATTTGAAAAAATGTTCAGTGTGTCCTCAAACGTTTTTGATACATTTTGATACATTTTAACACTTAAGTTAAATACTTTAAAAATTTATGACTAGACCTTCTGCCCATCGGTAAATATTGTATGCTTTTAGATATTTATATTTTATAAGGCAGTGTAGCGACATAATAAGTGTGGTGTGCATGCCAATGAGTAGCAACCTACAGAGTTTATTGGTGAAAAAATTGTAAACATTGATCAATATTTGGCGAAGATATGGACAAAGCGTAATAGCTTACTTTTTTGGCCCACCATGTATTTAATTTTATAGCTTGATACGTTTCTGTAATATTTTTAAATTATCGTTATTTTTTCACACTGACCAAACACTGTCTATGAACAAGTAACAAGAATCCCAGCTGTCGCTAGAGTGAAACCGACCGTACTGGTTGTCACTGATCTTAAAGGTCATCCGAGGTCGATTATTTTCATTTCATCTGAAAGGGTGTATGCCACTTCCTGTTAGTGATTAATAGTAACCTAGGCCGTATCTTACACCGTTTAGCCACAATATATCCGTGACAGACAGACAAACGACAACCACGACAAAGGGCCGACCTTCATTCAGGCTTACAGTTTAGCGGTCGGCTTAAAAATAAAGTTAAACGCATTTTCTGCTAAAATATATAATATTTGAACATTTATATCAACTATAATTTCAGGTATAAGGCTATATAAAGTTTGCCTCTTGGTATACTGATGGAGCAGGAAACGCAATCGTCCACCGCCAACACAGTGACTTTGCCGTCCAGCCAACGACCATTACCATCCGTCGCTGAACTGCATGAACGCTGGCGGGTATACAGCCAACTATTGGACGTCATTGAATTTCGCTTCAACACATCGCAAGATGTTGAGCACTGGCTGACTCTGGTCTCGAGTGTCTTAAATATAAAGTTGCATCCGCCACACCCATTATGACTACGATTTTGTGCCCAAAAACGTAAACGTAAAGTCCTTCCCCGAGCCTTAAGGCCCATTGGGCAGCGCTGATCTCCGTTTCCTTAGCTCTCAGCCAGACAGCAGTTTTTACACTGCGAGACCACGGATACGGGGCTAGTGCATCACGCGGTGTGCCTGTTTACGTCCCAGCTTTCGCTGATAGGCCTACTCATGGGACAATTGCTATTCTTCTCCCTATAATGTCAAGATTGGAGTCAGACAGGGTAGTGTGTTATCACCAGTTCTTTTTAATGTTTACTTCAGTGTTATTGTACACTCATTAGAAAAAGCTGCGCTAGGGTGTGAGTTATATGATAAATATATCGGTTGCATTGTGTACGCTGACGATGTTATTTTATTGTCCAGTTCAGTTGTTAAACTGCAAAAGATGCTTGATATTTGTTATGTTACTGGTTAGAAATTAGATGTGGTGTTTAATGGCAAAAAGTCAGCTTTGTTTACGGTTGGTAAAGCTTTTGATGTGGCAATTGACTGTTTATGTATATATTATGATAGTAAAAAGTCGGTAAGCTGAATGCATGTTGGAACAATGCTTATAGAAAAGTTTTTGAAATGCATGTGTGGGATTCTGTGAAGAAAATACAGTTTTTGTGTGAAAGACTGGATTTTAGCCATATATGTTTCTTAAAGAAATTTATGTTTTTACATAGGCTTTTACATAGACTTGATAATGCAGTTCTTAAACAGTGTTTTGTCTCGTACAGTCAGTCTGTAGAATTTGCATCAATGTGTTATGACTTCGACGTTATAATTGACATTTGTATTGAACAGGACATCAGTCACAAAATATTTGAACATTTTAGCTGTGCAGTAAAAGTAGCCAGTTTTTCAGTAGGCCTAGTAGTTAGATTTTCTATTACTGTCGTGTATCTGGACTCATGGATTTGTCTATTGTTATATTGTCTTGCATGGCTTTTTTGTTTGTTTTTACTGCCTGTCATGGCGAATAAACTTCATCATTGCGCCTACCCACAGAGGGATGGCCAGGCTGAGTTGATCTGAGTGGCTGGTTACATACCGAGATGGTCACCCATCCAAGTACTAACCGGGCTTGGTGTTGATTAACTTTGTTGATGCAATCAACGACGCTATCAACTGAGCCAGACCACCATATTTGTGTTTAAATGCAGCATTATTTTTTAGAAATTTTGAAAATGTATACCTTCAACAATAAGCAAACAATTACTTTTGTTGACTGATATAAATCTGGACTCGAATGGGGAAAAGACTTTTATCATTTTGCCACTAAATTTTAGTACAGTAACGGCAGATTGGCTATCCGTCAGTAGGGGGTTTATCAATAATGATTATTGTATTATTGTATCATATTATTTTACGATCTACATTTGTTGCACACTGCAATGTCTAAAGTGTCACAACTGCTCATAATCTCACTTTACCCAAGCGTACGTAACAACCGAAACGTGACTATGGTCTGTGTATACAGCACCCATTTTCAGGTAAAACTCACCGTCGATCACCGTCATGAAATGAGTACGTTTCAACATGGTTTACAGTGTATGCCTCGTTAAAAATTCGCATAACACACTGTAGACCGTGTTGAAGCCCATACATAGTATACCAGTGCTGGTTATTTTGATGTGCAAAAAAATTAAAGTAAAAATATTTTGTCTGTGCATATTACAATGACATTAGCCGAGCCGAAACGGTGCTTTATACTCCAAATAAATTTTATTTTACGCGTCCATCATAATGAAATAATCATGCTTTTTGCCAGTCAGTCAGTCTCTCTGTTTGTCCTCTACTCGTCCCAACTCAGATACAAAAGGACATTAAAAATCAAAATTAAAGTAAACGTTTCCCTCGGTAAAAGTAACCGGTGTGCCAATTTTTGTTTTTAAAAAAATTCAAAATGTAGTTTTTTTGGGCGTCAAAATCCACTGGAAGATCTCGGTTAAGCATAACTGGAGTAAATGTATCGACGACGCTCTTAGGCCTACAAGGTAGGCCTACTGTAGCGACACCGTTTACATGTCATGAAATTCAATAACAGTTTTGTGGCAATTTTCTCTGAGCCTTTCAATGAAAGAATTTTGAAAATCGGTCACAGTTTGGCAAAAGGTTGTTTTTATGGGATACGGTGTAGTATAACAATACGAATCATGGGCGTAGGAATCGGGGGCAAGGGGCAGTTGCTTTCCCCAGATTCGGGCAAAACGCGGTAAAAAAATCGGGCAAAACGGCGGAGAATTTGGGCAAAAAATATGACAAAAAATTAAAAAAAAAACACAGAAAGCAAAAAACTTCTAACGTGTATACTGTAGAGGCGCTGCAAACTGAACAAAAATTCCTTAATACGCAAAGTTCAGGCCTCCGATTGCAGGACTCTTTGAACCTAGAACGTCGAGACTCATACAGTTAAAATCTACGTCAAAATCTACGTTCTGTTTGGTCAGCAATGCAATAAATGGCAAAATAAACGTGAATCCAGGCTATTCAACCTAAGCCTGGATTCGCTTTTTGCACCGCTGACCAAAGAACCAGAAATGCAGCCACCAGACGCGTTTTGCAAGCATAAAACTTGCAGTGCCGCAAAATTCGATTAACATCTGGCTGGCGGTGGCGTAAACAAGGGGAGACGGGACCCCAGTTTTCCAGGCAAGACAAGCACAAGTCGTGTTTAAATGGCACTAAATTTGGTCAGTTAATTTTCAGGATAATAATGAAAATTGTTGCCACCAAATCTCATATTTTAAAGGTGTAATGTACCAAATACGATTTCTGCTGGGGCTCCGATCCAGACCCCGCTGGGAGAGCTTATAGCTCTTCTCCGGACTCTTTAGCTAGATTTCAAGGGTTATACTTTTAACGGGATGGAAATAAAGTGGAGAAAAGGGGAAGGGAGCGGAAAAGTAAAAATAAGGAAGGGGAGAAAATGAAAAAAGAAAAAAAGGAAGAAAGGAATCAAGTGCGTTGCTGTAAATATTATTCTGTATTCGACCGGCTTTATATCTACGTGTTCGTACATTGTACATTTTATTTTTTATTGCCAAACTTTATAGTTTTTTTTGTTTTAATTGCACTGTGTACATTATGTGAGTATTTTGAGTCTTGATTTTTGTAGCCGAGTAACATTTTGAGTTATTATGAGTTGTATTATTTTATATTATCTTATAAGATATATGACATGACATTACCGTTTGCCGATCATAATGTGCTAAATATACTTTAGTTGAAATTTGCATAAACTGTGTATTGCGGAACAAATTGCATAGTGTGACACAAGACATTGCATCACGAGCATAATAAGCAGAAAAGAAAAGACTGCACTTAAATACAGTTGGCCATAATAGTCTAACCGGGACAACTTGTGTAGGCCTATTTGCAGTAAATATTTTCTTATAGTACTTGAGTTGTATTATCTGCATCTTGGGCCGATGTTTTGGGTTCTTTCTGGTTGCTGACTCCGTAGCAGCTTTGTTGGTTGGTGCTAGTGCTGTGGCGACCTTGCGGGCTTACTACGAGTATGTATTAGGGCCTACTGTTAACCATTTTAACGGCAACTGCTACATGGGTCCTTCGGTTAGATAATCATAGGCCTATTACATCAGAAAACAAAAATAGAAAACATGTGCTTTGGCCTAATAATAAAAAATAACCAGGATTAAATCAAGCATATAGAGTGCAAGTGTCCTTTGAGAATCACATAATCGGTTATGTACATTTACATTAATAGCAGAGCAATAAAACAGTTTGGCTACAGATAAGCTATATTATTAGGCCCTACGAGTATTTCAAAGTACAATTCATATAAAAATATCAGACAAAAATAAAGCAAGTAATCATATAGGCCTACCTGAAACAGGCAGAAGGCGAGGTAAGACCTCGTGTTTTAATCAATTGTTTAAATTGTTTACTGCATGCACTGGCGTGAATGGCATCTCAAGAGAAATTAAACTACCATGTTACATCCTTTGATATACATAGTCTACATCTATGCTTTTGATGTGCCATTCTAAGTATGCTTTGTTTATTTACATTACTACTGCCCATAGGCCTAGTATCGATATGAAGATACAGGTGAAGGCTACAGCTAAGAATCGTGTGCATCCATTGGTCGATGTCGCCTCGCTGCTCGTTCATTATACGGCACGCAGCCTACAGTATACTACTTTAGTTAATAAGCAACTTAGTACCACACAGCCTATAGTCAAAGGGTTCCGGCAGTGCTGCTCCTCTTGGGGAGAAAGAAAGCGTAACGACCTCACAGAGAGTAGGCAACAGTCAGCTACATGCATGGCTTTTCTGTCTGACCCATAAGTTCGACCGAACGTAATTTGCTGTGATTACTTAATTGCACCATATTTTTGAAAAAAAAACAATTAACGCACAATTTCAACAGACTGTCTACTGTCAACAGTATGCCTTAGATTTCATATCAGTTTCAGTCGCTTATGAAAATAAATTAGAGACAAAATCCTACCATCTCACTTTTTTTAATCGTCAGTTTCGCATTTCGATCCGTTTGGTTAAAATTATGTCAATTGAATAATTGATAAGAAAAAGGGAAACCATACACAGAAACATTATTGACAAACATATTGACTACCAGATATGAATTAATTCATACAAACTAGAAATTCTGCGAGTCTAACTCTATATTGTTGTTTTTTTTGTTTTTTGTTTAATTTTTGTCTACCAATGTTTGTTTGGTGAAATAAAGATTATCAGAAATACGTTCTGTGGAACGAGGTATCTGTCCCATTGCTACGCTATATAGCCTAGCAGCTGCGTATAAGGGGGGTAGGTGTAAACAGCGCGCAATTATCTTTTACGGGGACCGAGTTATACCGCTTTGAAGTCCCCATGGACCGTAATGCAAATTTTTAAAAATTGGGGTAAAATAGAGAGAAAAAATTATCAGATTTTTTATCTCAAATAAACTCGATCTTACTTTTCGGGCCCCGAATTACTGTGCAAAATTTCATCAAGATCGAATCAAAATTGCGGCCGTAGGAGTGTTTACAGACAGACTGACAGAATGACATAAGTGATTTTATAATCTGTCCCATGCTATGCTATAGCAATGGGACAGATAATGATACAATACGTATACAATGTATGTACAATGCATTATGCAGACGCTAACATATGTTCAGTAAAAACGTACAACGTAGGCTACACCAAAGTCTCGACCAGTGATGTATCGAGAATTATACACAGGGTTAGAAAAGTTCAGTTTTTCTCACTTCCCTTTTTTTCTCTTCCCATAATTTTCTGTTTGTTTTCCTCTTTTTCTTCTTTTCCTTTCCCGGGGTCTTTGACAAATCTCTTAGCAGATCTGGCTCGGGATATTATAACCTTCACTTAATGTGCATTCTGATGCATTTTTGCGTCGAATCTGTGCAACATCTCTGGTTTATATTTTCCTGAACATTTTTTCTCGGCGTTCAGATGATAATAGGCACATTCGCTTTGTGATCTATTTTAAATCACATATTTGACACATCATCACATTACATTACAAATATAAAGTATATTTACACAAGCCTAATATGCCATGTTACGAGGTAATGTGTCAACAGTTCTTCGACTGTTAAAACCACGGAAACAACAGCAATCATTAAATGCGTTCGATCTCAGAAATGTTATTACATATTCTTGAGATCCTTCTATTGTGCTGCCACGCCACTGCATGTTTTATACTGTTGCTACAGTCAGTGATTCAAAAAATAGAAACACAACCAACAGAGTAGAATTAGACGATACTGATATCAACCAACACTCTTCCGAATCACTGAATTCATGGCTGGACATGTGTCAGAAACGAAACCAGATAAACTGCCAGCAAGAACTGCTGTGTAGATAAAATTAGTAAACAATGTGGCCGAAAAAAAATAATAAACAATTTATTTCATCGAATATCAGACAAATAAAGGTAAATATCGAGGAATCTGTAAAGCAACGAGAGACAGATCATGCAATCTGGAAACGTCTCATATCAGCCTCGTCGTTTCTCGCGGGATGACGGACGAGAGAAGGAAGAAAAGGAAGACCTTCAGCCATGTCAGGACCTCACCATGCAAAGTTCGTATAAACCGAATTTGCTAGCCAATCGCAGAGCTGACGTTGCTGATGTCGTTTGCAGCCTCTGAAGCACCTGCTTGGCTCAGCAGCTGTCTTCTGACATTCTGCCCCGACACCACATGCTTAATTTCGTTCGGCGCGAGCGCTTCCTGCGAAGTACTTAATACCGTCACTGGAGCAACTGTTAAAAAAAACAAATTTACAAATTAAAACCTCAAAAACTTAATCTTTGCATTTCCAAACAACAGCACAATTTAACGTAAAATCATCAATCAATCCAAAAATAGTGGAAAAGTGGACACTGGTCATAAAAACTGTTAAGCCCAGAAGCTTAGTAGTTACTACGGCTATGCTAGTGTTTAGAAAACGATGTCAAAACTATTTCATGAAAAAAAATCTGCTTTGATTTGCTAGCGAAATATACACGGTGTTTCATAAAAAGGACCCTTATTTGTTTTTTTTTATAATCCACTCAAATGGTGATCAATTTACACAAAATTTGTACCAGTCGTAGCTAAAAAATAATAGTTCAAAATATTTTAACAAAATGTGACAGTTGATTAAATATTTTTTGCTAGTCATGACGTAATGCTGACGTCATAATGTGCCACGAGTACAAGCTTGTTTGTCTCAACTGGTGCTGTCAGTTGCTACCCTGCTTCGATGGTAAACTTAATATGGTTCGCTGAAAATGTTCATCCTGTCAGCATTAAGGAACGTGGGGGCATGAAATCAGGCATTTTTCGGTCCAAAAACGCAACCATTTTGCAAGCTTGGTGTGCTAGTGCACTGTCTTTCTCAAACATGTGAAAGTCCAACTATCCCCAGAGACATGTAAATGTAATTGCTTTGCATGTTTTCTGTAGCTGCAACAGTAAAACTTCAAAAACTTGTCATAAGGGAACCAGATTTTTCACCATCAGAACAGGGTAGCAAGTAGCAACTGGCAGCACCAGTTGAGACTAGCAAGCTTGTACCCGTGACACATTATGACGTCAGCGTTACGTCAAGACTAGCAAAAATATTTAATCAACTGCCATAATTTGTTGAAATATTTTAAATTAGTATTTCTTCCGCTACAACTGGTAAAAATTTCGTGTAAATTGATCATCACTTGAGTGAATTATGAAAGAAAGAAAAAGGGATCCTTTTTATGAAACACTGTGTAGACAACAACTCAAGCGTAAAAATTGTGTTTTCGGTTCCCGTCCGTCCCTAAAAATCTCTGTCACTATAATTTTTATTGGACTTCCAAACTATTGGTGCTTTTTTGTTTGCTTTTAAAGTTTCATTGAAAACAACTATTTGCATTTAGGCTAGTCTATTGTGCTGCAGTATTTTTACTTTAGTTTTTATGGACAATATTTAGTGTGCCACTTTTTTGATGACTTGCTGTGTAATACGAGTATTACACGGCACCCCATAAAATAATAAAAAAATTAAAAATATCCCTCGTCTATACTTTTTGTCAGACTGCAACCGAAAGCTCAAGAATTGTTTACGTTTGTTTAACAAACGTTAAAATGTGAAAAATGTACTATAAAAACACACTGCATAATGTATATTCTACTAGTTGGTTAAGAAAAAACTAAGCTGTAAAAAGTGTACGCGAAACCAGTTCGAAAAAAGTGTTAATTTTAAAAAAACCAAGAAGCAGAAACACGTGTGTAACAGTCTAACATTTTTTTACAATTTTAATCTTTAATATTCTGCTATTGGTACTAAAGAAAAAATTTTAAACTCAATTCAGTAGTTGTGGGGAAACCTTCATCTACTGCAGCATTGGCTTTTTAAAAAAATACTTCAATGTAAAATAAACACTGAGCAATTTTTATGCCAAAAGTTCCTGATATCTGGAGCTAGGAATTAGTTAAATCGTGTGTAGATGATAGCATGATGTATCATTCAGCAGTTTATAAACAACTAGAATGAGTAAATTATTTTTGTAAAAAGTAGTTCACTTGCCTGCAGCTCTGAGCTCTACTCTTTGACGGCAGTGTTCTGCAAACAGAAAGAGTTACGGCAACTTAACAACTGAAAGCACATTTGTACAAAAATAAATTACTTATTTATATAGTTTTCGTTCAAAACCTGTGATTCTAACTTGACAAAAAGATTACGACCAGGCAGGGATTATCTGCATGCACTAGAAATTAAACTAACAATAATAATAATGAAACTAAAAAAATTAAAATCCCTCCAAAGTTTATTAAGTCACATATTGACACACGTCAACTTTTAACGCAATAGGCCTATTATATGAAAACAATAACGAACTTAAGAGCACAAAATTAAATTTGAAACCTTTAACAACGAGCCTTGACGATTAATATGGCGTAACTTACGAAAGCACAGCACGGAATATTTCCTGCAAAAGACCAGCACGACCGACGTCAGTGCAACGATTGTCAGCACCATGGCGGACACGGTGATGACAAACAGGATTGTTGGCACTTTGCTGGAGTCGGCCGGTTGATTCAGTGAACTGGAAATGGGTGGTTGTGTCGACGGAGCGACCGAACTGCTTTGAACTGCACAAACGCATTACGGATACGGTAACTGGAACATTAGTAGAAAATAAATTTTTAAAAATAATAAACTACAACGACGATACTGAATTATATTCATCACAATATCGGCATAATTTACTGTAGACCGGCAATTACAGCGCACGTCAAATCTGTTTTTAGTCAGCCGCATGCAGTGGCTAAGTTCTTGCGCTATATAGTGGACACGAACGTACGTGTGAATCACGAATCTGTGAATTACGTACACACGTCGAGAATTTCCACTTGTCATTAGCCAATCAAAATTTCATTAGTTATGTCTGTCTACATGTGTATTTGCGTGTGTGTGCGCGCGCAACCGACGTTAAATGCTAAGCTCTAAAACGGTTAAATCCACGGACTTTCAATTTGACGTGCATGTTCTCAACGACAGTCCAGACATGCCCTTAAACTTTTTCGAAAAGAAGATGTGGCTATGGTCTCGTGACCATTAATTTATTTTTAGGTATTTTTTAATTTTTTTTACATTCAATTTTTTTTTTGGTTTTTTGCTTAATTTTTTACAATTTTATTTTTTAATATTTATTTAATTTTTAAAATTAATTAATTGTGTAAAAAAAATGTACATGCTTGGTTTACCAACGGTTGTTATGGGCGACGATTTTGCTTAGCATCGGCCTATTCCGCAAATTGGCACGGAACCATTATCAAACCTCTAGAACTTCACTTAAAACTGACAGAATGCACGATAAAATTTGTGGAGTTAAATTGACCGCGGCTTTCCGTCGGCATAACAAAATTGGGCTTCCCGTTAAAAGGTTTAACACAGTTCTGCGCTACCGCCCGCCTGTAATGAATTGGTCGTTTTTATTAAAAAAATCATGCAAAAAATCGAAAAACAGGTCCTGTAGGTCCATTTTTCAAGCGATCAGCACCAAATTTGGCACGATGGTAGGCGACAAAAGAAAAGCTGAGAAGAGATTTGATATCTTTTCTCTAGTTTATTTTAAAGGCACTTATCGAAAAATTGCTTTTCGGGCATTGGTCAACTTTTTTCCCGATTTTATGTTCAGCGCAAACTTTTACGAAGGCATAGATTCTCGCATTTTTTCCGTGGCGCGATTGCATTTGTTAAATATCGCTGGCCGAAACCAAATAGCTATTGCCATATACAGTAAATTCATTGGTTATAGTTTTGCGTAGCATCCGTTGCTGTGGACGTCGTAGTGGTAGTGCTTAAATTTTGTGCATTGTTTTAATTCCGTTACCATGAAAACAAGATTTGGTCGTAATAAAATTATAAAAAATGGCATTCAAGTGTCCAACTCTGCTGAGATTTTAAAAATATTTTTATAAAAGCTTCAGTTACTATAGCAACAAAAAGCCTTTAGCAACAAAATTAGCTTGGCTATAACCTAACACAGGTATAGGCCTTACTGCGTGTCTTAAAACGCCATTCTGTTATGGATAGGCATCCAGCGTTTCTACTCGATACTCACTGCATTCGGCAGCATACTCTTCACATAGGTACGGAGTGCCGCGAAGTGGGTTGCAGATCAGATCACAGTTCGTACAGATTTGTGCATGGCGATCAAAGAACCTGTTCTCGCCGCATCTCCGCAGTGGATTTGCGTTGCTAATAGCAACGAGCAGCAGCAGCTGCAGCATGGTCGCGACGCCGTTTCTGACTTGAAAGATGTGAATAAACCTAATGCTAAAAAACACAATGTTCTACTAATGACATCAATCAACTATCCTAATCAGTGAGTTAGTCAGTCAGCCGATCGATAATCCAAGCAATCCGCTCGTTTGTCAAGGGCTTTTCAGTGCAGTTCTCAGAAGTGCCTGTTACGTGTAAATAGGCCTTGCGTCGAAACTCGATAATAAGGTCCCGCGAAAAATGTTGAAACTTTGGAACAGCGCGCTCATAGAAGCGATCCCTGGCGAGCCCAAAATTTTTCGAAAACATAGTGCACGCAAGATTTCTCAGTTTGAGATAGGCTCTACACTACAGTTTTTCCACCTCAGCTTACTGCAGGCTACACGTACAACTAGGCCTAGATTTAAGATCATGCCATAAACCCGATGCTATTGCTATTCGAGATACATAGCCTAGCTAGGTCTAGAGACCCAAGTTCTTACATGCACTTTGGAACCCGAATTTCTTGAATCATTCTGTAAACGGCTTGTGTTTAGGCTTTTTTCTCAGACAGGCGGCACCACCCATGTAAATATACAGCTAATCGTTTAAACAACAAAGCGTAAGATATTTCACCTACTTCGTAATCTCTGTCATTGGCCTAAGCCTACGCCGGTGATCAAAATATCTGCATGACTTGCAACAGAATCTTTTTTATAGTTTTATCAGAAAAACAGGCCTACCGTAGGCCTACGTACAGCATAGCACGTTGCTGACTAAGCGCAAAATTGTTAGCCGGCCCTTTTTAAAGAAAAACGCTGGGGACTGTTTATTTATAGGAATACGCAGGATTGGCTGTAAAAACCACACATCATCTTCTGGTTCTTGATTCGCAGATTTTTGCCCTGCGCGCTGGATGAGGCAAATACCACACGCCAAAATATTCCCTGCACGTCTGTTTTTAGTCCAGATACGACACGCTTTCGGCGCTTCTTCCTGCCGCCTCTGGTCACGACTGTCTGATTCACGGTCCAAACAGTTCCATATGGTAGGCCTATAGGCCTACCGTGCAAGCTCGGCAGTTAATGTGGTTGATGACGTCTGTTTACGTCGTGAATTGGGTCATTGACGTCAATTGCCTTTGAAAATGCCGACCTCCGACGACAACATCAAGGCCAACAACAAATGACGAAACGACTTTGCGCGCTCGCGGTAGTTTTCCGCACTGTCACAGTACAACCGTCGGACGTTTATTTCTGTTTACACTGCTCCTTGTCGAGATCTTAATACAGAATTTTTCAAACTGTTTAACAGAAAAAAGTCAACAAACGAATCCGACGAAAGCAGAACCATATCCGTCCGTATGTAAGGGTGGGGGTAACAGGTTCAGCCGCCCTCCAAAATGTTGGAAATTTTTTTTGAACGACTGGAAGATGTCGCCACGAAATGCGTGCATTTTGAGAGCCGTAAATGTGTCCAAATGCGTTTGCCGCCGGGGACTCAGCCCCCAAAACCACAACCCGCCGGGGGAGCCTATAGAGTGCTACCCAGATCCCTATCTGAATATGAGAAAAAAGTGGGGAAAGGGAAAAAAGAAAGACTTATGGAGAAAAAAAAGAGGAAAAAATAACGGAATTAAAAGAGAAAGAAAATAAAAGGAGAAAAAGGTCAAACCCCCTCCCCAAAACAAAAATTTTGGCTACTGCCTTGGATGAGAAAATACGACTGATTGTTATTCGGAGAATTTAAGAGCAGTGGCTTCTATCCCTTATATACCTCGTGGGCGCAGCTTGCGACCAGTGAAAAATAGGGGAAAGTCTTGTTAAGATATTGTAGATCAATACTTCCCTCTATTTTTCACTTTTTCCTATTTTTAATCTACATCCTTAACAAAACTTCCTTTGTCTATTTTTTACTGGGCAATGTGTATCCTTAACAAAACTTCTTCCCCCTTTCCTCCCTATTTTTAATCTACACTTTTAACATAACTTCCCTCCTATTGTTCACTGGGCAATCTACAGGGTGCGGCAAAATTAAAGACCCCACTACGTAAAATGCATTATTCTCCTAATGGTTCTGAATTTTTCTGCCAAATTTTCAGGCACAGTTCCTGACATTGTTTGCCATCTGCAGTACTAATGATACTTCGTTTACGAACAATTATGAATACACTATCAGAG
>Ga0209367_1005287_pt1 | contig 17893 bp, 11 predicted proteins | sample WorMetLIZISLAND2_FD_187412 | JGI IMG/M metagenome (GOLD analysis project Ga0209367, IMG submission 187412) | Marine gutless worms symbiont microbial communities from Max Planck institute for Marine Microbiology, Germany - Olavius geniculatus... ... | reverse complement strand
TTGATTGATTTAACGAGATGATTAATTAGTTCTTAGGTAGGTTAATTAGTTCTGCCAGTAGGTTGATTGTAAGTGTGAAATGGTTGATTCATTTCACGAGCTAATTAATTAGTTGTTAGGTAGGTTAGTTAATTTCGTCAGTAGGTTGATTGGAAGTGTGAACTGGTTGATTGATTTCGCGAGATGATTGATTAGTTAGCCAGAGTTGAATTTTGGCGGCTTTGGCTGCCCATATCGCTGTAGCACTTCATGCATGCAGACACAGTGCTAATACATGCTGTCGCTGTGTAAGCTTCAATTGACATGAAATGTGACACAGTTAGTTTTGTTTCACGACTATTTTATTTTTGCTGAAAAAAAGACACGGTAGTAATCACAACAATAAAAATATTAACTATGGCGAAATACCAGAGAAGCTGGCAAGCCATTGCAATTAAAGCAATTGAGTTCACGCGGCTTGCATTCCAATAGTGATAATTTCTTGTAATTGTTGCTATAAATTAAACAGTCGCCGTAAACGCTAAGTCTCGCAGCCTAAGTCTGTGGGCGTCTGCAAGTGCAGTAATGAATGTGGTTTAGGTGTCGACTCGACGTACGTTGAGGATGCTGATAGGCCTAGTATTGCGCGTCGATGACGTACGTAAGAGAGTCAGACTCAGTAACAACTGAATCAGCCTCCGGCGAATATCCGTGCTGCTGGCATATTAATGTCACGATGATAATTATTTTCATCGTCATTTTAAACGTCGTGGTTTGTCAAAAAAAGATTATGTAGGCCTATGATACGCTGCCTGAAGACATTGAAAGATGTGACTTCGGGTGGCAGTCGCTCATTATGTTGCTGCAAGAAACTGTACTATTTCTGTACTATAACTAACTAGAAATTTAAAGCAAAGCCCAACGTGAGTCCGCCCGGCACCATAAGTCCGATTGGGGGAGGCAGAATTCAGGGGATGAAATTTCTCCAGCAGCAGAGTCACGTGGCCCGAACTTAAATGCATTGGCATACGCACAACGCGCATTGTCGACTTAGGGTCGGTGAACATGAGCGCCTATAACTTTGTTGTTAGTGGACCAAAGTTCGCAAATTTCTTTTGTTCAACGCTGGATAGATATTTCTTGTTAAACCCGTTTACAGCTTGTCGATATCTTCATTTGTTTCAAGACATTTGCGGTCAAACTCAAAAGTTTTCTTAAATCACGCCGAATTTTGCACGTTTTTGCCCTCCCAAATTTTAAGGGGGCGGTGCTTCCCAAAACTTGTACCCAATTTATCATGCTGGACAGAGGCACGTTACGTGCCAAAGTTTTGTTGGGCTACACCCCTAACTCCGAAGCTATAAGCGCTTTTTTACTACATTTTAAGTCAATTTTTGACCCGCCTTTGAAAAAAAATTGTAAGAAGTACCCCCATTCCTGGTGGGGGTGCGCTAATAAGACTTGGTCATTTTCTAGCACGTGTAAAAATTTGGGGGCGCAGCACCACTAAGGGCCAAAATATGGTCTTCTAAAAAGTCGATTTGGGTGGGTACGATTTCAGGGTGTAGGATATTTTCCCCGGATGTTTCTCCACGGACGTCCCCCCCCTGTTTTTTTGCATAGACTACCCGGACATTTCCCCCCCATCCTATGTATGGCGCTGGCGAGTGTAAGTTGCATTTCTTGTAAGTATCAATCGCTGACATAATACGGTCAAATAACAAATATTCAAATGTATTAAGGTCGCACATAGAACAATATATACAGCGTATTAGAAAGTGTAGGCTAATAGTTATGAATAAATATATACAGTTATATACAGCAAGTCTTTTGGTAGGCCTATATTAATTTAAATTTCACTGAAATAAGGCGATATTATATACAGCTAATGTCCAAAAAAGAAATAGCGGTGTAGTGTCACTATATATAGTAGTGTCACTGTCACTGTTACTCGATCATTACTGTTACTGTCAGCATCAGACCACGTCCAGCGAGTAGACCTAGTTAGCGAATGTTCGCAGACTGTACGCGTTGCGTGTGCTGCGTCACCACGGCCTGACTGACGCTGGCCTACACACAGTCTTCCGGTCAGTCGTCGTCGAGAAGCTGCTGTACGCCTGCTCAGCGTGGAGCGGCTTCATCACGGCATCTGATCGTCATCGCGTCGATGCGTTCCTCCGCCGCAGCAAGCGCTCGGGCTACTGCCAGCCAGATCTACTGTCCTTCGACGAACTGCTGGAAGACGCCGACGATAAACTGTTTAATAAACGCTGTAATAACCTCCAACACCCACTCCACTATCTTTTACCATCACCTAACCTGGCATCACAACATTACAATCTCCGTCTCGCCACATATCACAACAGACAATTACCTACACGCTCCGGACACCTGGCTGATGCAGGGATTCTATGGGAAGGCTATAGAAATGTGGGGTCCTAACCCTAACCGTAACCCTAACTATGGCGGCTCCGGTTGGCTATGGGATTGTGGCTATGGCGGCCCTTGGCTATGGCGGCCCCTGGCTATGGCGGGCCGTCACCAGATATGTACACTTAGCAAAACTAATGCCTACTTACATGCTTGTTAACATAATCTCAATATGTGTATATTATTTGTAACAACAAATGCGTTTTGTCATTTGCTGTAATGAAGAAATGAACGAATGAATGAATGACTCGAAATTAGCTTACGTGACCCACGGGACCAGTTTGTATAGGTAAGAATGCGACACGTCGCCTGAAAGAAGTGAAAAAAAACACCCGGGTACACGATGAAGGTCTATTATCCCACTGAGATGACAATTAGGCTACAATTAATTTTTAACTTTAACCCATGCGACCACTTCGTATTGGCAAGAAAGTACAGTAATTTGAAATCTACATATTGTCAAACTGGTCGTAACCGTGCCTTTGCAATCGTCCGTTTTCCTCCGCGAACACTCCCAGCGGATTCGCCCAACGCGGGAGGAATCGTGGTACAAAATGTACTGCGGACAAGCGAGTTTGGGCGGACAAGCTGAAGGCCATGCGTGAATTTTACGAAGCCAAACGTGGCAGTTTCTGGCTCACCACGATCTCGGCAAACAGTGGCAACTCACAAAAGCTGTGGCGTACACTACACGGAGTACTGGGTGAAGCAGTAATCAAAGAAACTGGTAGCAATTCTGCTGACGATTTCGCCACTGCACTTTTTTTAAGGACAAAATCGACTCCCACAAAATCGACGAAGTATAGAGAAGATGATTGGCTCGCCTCTAAACATGACATGCCAGGTGGATCCAGTTCCAACTTGGCTAGTGAAAGACGTAGGCCAGCTGCTGTCGCCCTTTGTCGCGCTGCATTTCAAGTCGCTGGCGTCTCGTATTTTTCCATCCGACTTCAAGCATGCAGTGGTTCGTCCACTGCCATAAAAAGAACGGACTTGACGTCAGCGACCAAAAGAATTTTAGACCTGTGTCTAACCTGTCTTTTCTTTCCAAAGTATTGGAGAGGATTATACAGAGAAGACTTCAGACCTATTTAGACGGCTGTCACGAAGGTGTTCGAAGAGTTGCTGCAGGCAACGCCCTCTGTCTCCTTGACCTCACAGCAGCTTTTGACACCGTGGACCATGACCTCATGTTACTGAAGCTCGAGCGTCAGTTCGGCTTGCGTGGCATTGTGTTGAAGTGGTTCCAGTCGTACCTATGTGACAGAATATTTCAAGTCGTTCATAACAGTAGTACGTCGTATACTGTTCACGTCACGTGCTCTGTGCCACAAGGTTCGGTACTCGGCCCGTGGTTGTTCATCATGTACACTGCTGATCTCGAAGAGAAGGCTGGTGAGCACGGCGTCAACTATCACGCTTTTGCTGACGATACGCAGTTAAATGAGCGTTGTTGTTGCGATAATACGCCGACTGCTGTTGGGAAACTTGAATACTGTGTCACAGATATCAGTCACTGGATGTCGGTGCACCGCCTCAAGCAAAATACAGAGAAGACAGAACTCCTGTGGTCGGGTTCCAAGTACAGTCTGAGTAAACCCGATGGTCGTGGCTCTGACACCGTTGAGCCCAGTGAACAGGTACGCGTCCTAGGGGTTATTATGTCGTCTTATTTTAGTTTTGAGAAACATGTTTCAGCCGTCAGTGCTGCCTGCTTCTTTCATCTCAGACACATTCGTCGTGTCCGGCAGTCGTTGGATGTCGGGTCGGCTAAAACCCTCGTGCAAGCATTTGTGACATCTCATGTCGACTACTGTAACGCTGTGCTGGCTGAGTCACCGACAGTCATAACAGACAAGTTGCAGAGAGTGATGAATTCAGCTGCCCGCGTCGTCACTGACACTCGAAATTACGACAGTGGTTTGTCGCGATTAATGCATGATGAGCTCCACTGGCTTGATGTCACCGATCGAGTACGATTTAAGCTTGCAGTGCTCATGTATCGATGTCTCCATGGAACTGCTCCGCCGTAGTTGGTGGACAGTTGTACACTCACAGCAGAAGTCACTGGCCGTCAACATCTGCGTTCTGCTACTCAGCGGAAGTTGGTCGTACCGCGCTATCGATTGAACGGTTTCGGTCGTCGGCGCTTTTCTTTGACGGGCCCGTCGACTTGGAATTCGCTGCCAGACAGTCTTCGTGACCCAGAACTGAGTCTCGATATTTTCAAACGTCAGCTGAAGACATACATTTTTGCGAAATATTGATAACAAAATGTATTAAGCGCATTAGAGATCTTTTTGAGTATGCGCTATAATTTACACTTTACATACTTTACTTACTCGTTCGATTTCGAATATCTTTATCCGTTCTGGAGATATTCGCCGCCAAAGTGTGAAGTCGCCCAAAAGCGGACCAAATTTTGCATGTTTTTGGCCCCTAAATTTTTCTTGTGAAGGGTTTCCGAAATTTTAGACCGGCATTACAAAATCTAGCTAGTTCCGGTCCAAATTTTACTCTGATCACCGTGAAAAATTTCGCGCCGATCGGCCGACGCATCTCGGAGATATCACGACTGAAATAAAAAAAACATCTGCAGTAAAACATAAGTCCTTCCGAAAACTATCGTTTCCGGGCGGACTAATAACAGTATCAGTTGTTTGATATAATTAAAACATGATTATTTAACATTTTTGTTAATTAATTCTTTAGCCATTATGTGTCCAGTTTGGCACGGAGTATTGGATGGATTTAATGCATTTGCTGTATCATACGTTGCACTGACTTAAGCGCTACTTAGATGTGCGATAAAAATGCGAATCGTGTGAGACTTTTATCTCTCGTGTAATTGCTTTATATTTTAGGTTTAAGATATCTGCTGCAGTTTTGTTTTTGCTTTGATTTGTTTTATCTCACATGAATGAGCCTGCGCCGCTTTGCCGCATCGGTGATTGTGTCACGGCTGAGCGGTTCACATAACTTGTTACAGTCGATTGCGTCATGTCAGCGTCAGCATCGGCAACAGTATCACACAACCTGAGATAGGTGCTTGACGTCACTGAGCCGCGGCTAACATCTAAATGCAGTCTTTCGAACACTATTTGAAGTACACAAAACCAATTATCGACTTAATGGACAAAAAGTCGCGCGTGTTTGGCATCATGCAGTGATTATAGGGAAAAGCGGCGGTCTTTAGATCCCGATATCGTGTCATCTGCAAATAGCAGGTTTTATTCGGCTTTCTTTCTGCTCTGTTGGACGCTGATATTTGCTTCCAGCTACGGCTATGGCGACACAGCTGCAGTAGGCTTAATATACACACTGCGCGTTATGGGAACTTCTAATGTACATGACATTATGACGTCCTGATGTAACTTAGTCGCATGTATAGGCCTACAGTGTATTAATATTTACTGCCTGTCTCCTGCGCCGTGACATGGCGTGATTACTTAGCATTTCTACTCTTCACATTGAAATGTAGTTTTCTATCTATTACTTATCTTTTACCAAACTTTTGTAGATTTGACCTATTTGTTATATTTGAACAAGCGGGAAAAACTTTCATCACATTATTATAAAAATAAGATAACAAACGAGTTGCACATAAACCGCCACTTTAGTATCGTATAGCTTAAAAACTGAAAACTGCTAATGCATTGCATCGTGTGACAAAATGAGGTTTTGGTTCGTTGCGACAAGATGCATCGTATTGATTGAAACGAATGTTTTAGACTTAAACCATATTTGGCTAAAATATCTGGCGGCAGGCTTAGCCCACATTAAAGCTTTGTCAGAAGCGGAACGCAACGACTTTACCGAACCAAACCCACATAAATATTTTGTGCACCAAATTCAATTTAATTAATTTCGTTGTAATCTAGTTATTTCTTCCTGTTTGGCTGTCAAAAGGCCATACTGGAAATGGCTAAGGATAAAGAACGAGCGTATTGGCAAAGCTCGTTCAAAGGGTCAGTATGACATAATATGTAAAACTGCCCTTTCAGCCGCTGAACGTGGATGGCCGGTTCCAAACTTGGCCCCTACTGGTTGCTGGCAGATAAAGATTCATGTAGGCAACTTGTCCATAGTCGTTAATTTTAATACTAACGCGGCTCAACGTCATTCCATTGAGACATAGCGGACAGCATGCACGCAGACGACTGCGGCGGCAGTAAAGCGCACTCAGCGCTTGCTGCACATTCTGATCAACTCGCCGCCGACGAAGAAGCATCGAATTGTAATCGCAGTGCTAATGTAAGTAACTAAAATAATTGAATGATTGTAATAAATTTATAACGTGTTTAAAAATATCTTTTACATGTTAGAAATATTGAGGTCGGATAGAAGAATGATTCCTTGATCTTGTAATAAGTTATGGCAGCGCTTCGACGAATATTTTGAGCTGTTCGTTGGATCCTATTAACGTCCACTTTTGATTCATTCAAGTTTTCCTGCAGCTTGAGGCGTCGCTTACACATAGCTGTTTCGTCTGTATAGTGCTACTGTTGCCCGTTTATAACTAAGTAGACAGTTTGTAGCGATTGATATTTATATGGTGCGACGCACGTAGCGCAAGCGCGCTATCGTTCTAGTAAAATGTCTGTCTGTTTGTTCTTTTTTAATGTTGATGCACTCTGGCCATACAAGTTGAGTTACTTAAGAAGTAATTACGCTGTTAATCAGCTTGGCTTTCCGGTTGTGGAAGCTCTGACGGGGGCGCTGAATTTGCAAGAAATGGAATTTGCAAAGAAAGGGGGTGGAAATTGCGAGGAAAGAAAAATGCAAGGAAAGGCCCCAAAATTCGCAACCGTGTGAATTTGCAAGGAATGCGTATCCTGTAGCCTACTGATGGACTATTTGGTGTCTATCAGTTCTGTTGGCGGCAGTATTTGGCCTACTATGCCTGCATATATCATGCGAGAGTGATTGTATTCTGTTTTAAACATGTAACATAAAGCGTATTTAATTTTATTAGAGTATACTGAACTTCATAAGTGTACAGGTAAACTTTACGCCTGCCAAAGTCAACTGTACATTCAGACCACAAAATGATTTAAACATTTTAAATTCGCTGAAGATGTCAAATGTCTGCACATTCATTTTCAAGTAACTTACATTAACCGTGTGATAAAAAATGTAGCCATTACTTGCAAAACGGTTTCCTTGCAAATTCTATTCCTTGCAAAGTGAGGCGGCCCGCTCTGACGTCGGCTACCTAATCATTGACGAATTCAAATCTACCCGCATCTTCGCTCAGCGAAAGACCGCCCGTCTTCGGCGTTCTGTCTGCAGCTGATTCCCGAAGCCTGGCGTGTTCACCGACGACGAAGACCAGCTGCAGAGGAAACGACGACGGAACTGAAGTTCGGTCGTATGCTGCAACAAACACACAGGCATTTATCGCATCGTGAACATTTTGAATTTTGTAGTTACTTTATTTCATTTCGATTTTTATGTTTTCGTATAAAATGGGCGAATAGCTAGAGCTCGGCCAGTAGATTCCAAGATGTATAGGCTTGGCCAAAGACACCTGCACGCACACGAAGATATTTTGCCCCTGGCTGTTGTACTTGTTATGATGTTTTCGGTATTATAATTAAAGTATTTAAAATCGCCTAGGTTTTAAATTTGCGGGAGGAAGTCAGTTAAGGTCAGTTAATGTCACCCAAAGTTCATTTCTGTTTTAGCTGCTTTGGAGCGAAGGCAGCTTTGTTTCTTTGCAAGTTTTCGTTTGATTTTGTTTTCGTTCGCTTCGGGACGAAGCGGTGATCTGGTAGGGAAGGATGTAGTGTATTTTGTGTCGTAATGTACCTTTGTATTTTCGGTAAAATAAAATTAAATTCGGGCTTATTTTTCTTCTTAAAATATTTTAAGTCTATTTCCTAAAATTATTTATATTTCGGACATAAATAATAAATATTTTAAATTTATATCTTTCGTTAAAAAGGTCATCAAACGTCGCATTTTAGTGTGGTATAAAGCCACATATAGGTGCTGTCGGAGCTACCTGTAAATACGTTATGTAACAATTGGTATAAAATAGGTTATGTTATGACAATGGCAGTCACGTGGCAGCCTAGGCCCTTTTGGCCGGCTCCGGCAGTATAAAAAGCGAAGCGCAGTGATGACAACTGATCAGTTTGATCGAGCGCTCGGACAGAGCACATCGACTGACAAGGTGCTGAGCCTTCGCCTTCCCAAACGAAGCAACGAAACCCAACGAAGCACCCTTCGTCCAAACAAAATCCACTGTTCAATAATAACTATAGGCCTATCTCTATCCATTCACTGTCATTTTACGAAGCCCCTTTCGTCGGCAGCCCTTCGTTTAACACGAACTCATTACCAGCATGGGTAACCGTCTAGCTTTCGGGGCCGAAGGTACCCATGAAGCTGAGATCTTGCAATCACCCAGTACGAAAGACGAAGCAAAAGCAGCAGGTGGTTACATTATTTCGCAGCGATGAAACGCGTACATGCGATCTCGTGGTAATTTTAACAAGTAATTTGAGCAAAGCTCACGTGACGCGCGATAGTAGCAGTCCTGCAATAAAAAGCAAAATTTTAATATGGTGTCATAGCTTTTAATGGAAGCTCATTCCAAAGCTACGAAGCGTCACCTGCCGTATGGGATCACCAAGAGTACCTGCCACTCAAACTCCAGCCAGATAGGCCGGTACTCGATTTACCTACCCCGGAGGGATGGAAGGCTGAGTTGACCTAGGCGGCTGGTTACATACCGAGATGGTTTACCTGACCGCAGGCAGTTACCCATCGCAGTACTAACCGGGCCCGGCGTACAGTAACTTCGTTGATCGAATGAAACGCGTTACCGCTAGGCCTACGCCACGCCACCAGCCAACACAAAAATAACAATGCGTTTTGAAAGAGTGCTCAATTTTGTGGCTTCCATACGGAAGAGATCGAAACTTAGATGGTTAAAAATGTACGTTTTATGCTAAAACTTTGATACGCAGGTTTTCTAGGCCAATCTCCATTCAGCCACTTCGGTACAATTCACTTTTGAAATATGCGCCGCAGCCGAAAATTAAAAAAAACACGAAAACCACCTATTTTACGGACTTATTGTCATTCAAGATCATCGACGTTGACACCATTAAAAGCCAAGTCACTAGTGTTTGTTATGACAAGCAGTATGTCTGTGCCTATCTGCAACTGTTTTCACGCCAGACGAGCCAATCGCAGTAAAATAACAACCACTTTTCAGGGGTACCACTCTTTGACGCCCGCCTGCACAGGCCTTTTTGAACTTTGAGCGTCGGCATTTAAACTGCTAAAGTTTGCATTTAATACTAAAAGTTTCATACGCTGGTTATCTTGGTCTATCTCTAACAAGTTCGTGCCAATTTAGTTTTTAAATGTGCACTGCAGCCAAAAATTGCGAAAAATCTACTAAATTTTTTTATTTTGAGGGTTCAAGGTCGTAAAAGGTCATCGATGTTGATGAATTTAAAAAGCCCGTTACCAGTGCTTGTTATGATAAGCCGCAAGTTTGTACCTATTTGCAACCGTTTTCACGCTAGACGAACCAATTCCGGAAAATAACGTCTTTTCACAGGGATACTTTCTTTAACGCTCTCGTTCGAAAGGAACCCTTTCACCCTTTTGCCACGATAAACTGGAGTCTTTGCGGCAGCCCCACAGTGACGATTTTATGATTCTAGCTTGCACCGTGTTGACACAATATTGCAGTGTGACAGACAAACGGCCGGACGCCTAGGCCATGGCTGTCGAGCGTAAAAAGTGCTGCTTACATTAACTTGATGGTTGTGTTGTACACCGTGTTCCATAAAAGTAGGGTACAGTTTGTTGTAATACCAATTTAAACATATTTCAGCACATTGTATATGATGACGCACCGCAAGTCAGTATCAATATTTACCTCAATAATATAATCTTTTGGCTTTCTTTGTGTTTCTATATGCTCTATTGCTGTAAAGTTACTCGAGAGAATTGTGCAGATGCCGCGAAGGTTCACAGTTGACATTCTGTGCCAGCAGCAGGAGCGCGGCCTAGCAATCACCAGCACTTAGACGACGGCCATCAAAGTCTACAGCAATTTGCTGCTTTCCGACGGCTGACTGGTCGCCTATTACTGCCTAATGGATCCACGACAGCATTTGCCATTACTGAGCGTCACTACGTGCTGAAAATTGAGAGAAATCTAGACTTATACGGCCTCTTAGCAATAAACGAGGACGTCAGTTAAAGATTTTATAGCTCGATTGGCCTGCGTAACCGAAAACTGCATGACGGCAATCTACGACCATTATTAGCTAACTTACAACGTATCGTTTTAACCAAGCCATTAATTGCATAAATTGAACTCAGGTCAGGTCAGGTAGTCGCGTAGTCGTGAGACCGTAGCGTCGCTCTTCCGCCGTGGCCGCGTTTAATAGCCAGCTTCCATTGATCAGCAGGTGGGCGGTTGTTGTCTCTTCGTAGTTGGTCTATCCACCTGCCACGTGGACGACCGGGACGACGTTTCCATGTAGGGTCAGGGAGGGGTTTCTGAGACAATCTGACGCAACTGTAGAGTGCCTTGTGGGCTGGAACTTCGTCGCCAAGCCTCGCTAGATGTCCGAAGATGGCTGAGCGACGGCAACAGATGGTGGTCGAGAGAGGAGGGAGACCGGTGCGAGCGGCAATCTCTTCGTTCCGTGCGAATTGATGCCATGATATGCCTAGGATGCGACGCTGGCATTTCATGTGGAATGCATCTAATGATTTGCTGTCTGCCACTGTGAGGGTCCAGGTTTCTGATGCGTATAGGAGCACTGACTGTACCAAGGCAAGGTAGACGCGGAGTTTAACAGAGAGGGATAATCGTTTGTCTTTCCATTACATTACATTACTGCGGAAGCGAAACCGATGCGTCTCCGTATGTCCAGATGAGACTGGCCGTCAGATGACTGAGAGCTTCCCAGGTATGTAAAGTCGGAGACAGCGTCTACATGGTTACCATTAACAGATATTGTGTCAGGTTGAGGGCCGGACCCCAGGTTCTGGGTTTTGATCTTTGGCCACGAGACCTGGAGGCCGAACACTGACGCTGTTTCCGCGAAGCTTGAGATACATGTGGCGGCAGAGGCTGGTGATTCGACGAAGAAGGCCGTGTCATCTGCGTAAACTAAATCGGTGAAGAGATCACTCCCAACGGTGATTCCGGGTCTGGATTTCATGTGTTTCAGTATTCAGTAGATAGCCACACAAAAGAGTGGTGGGGCGAAAACACAGCCCTGTCTTACGTCGGAGGTTGTTAAAAGTGGATCTGACAGCTGCTTCCCAAGGCGGACACGGACAGAGGTGTTTTCGTGGAGTGCGATGATGAGGTCCAGTAGGACATCCGGAATTCCCCGACCTCGCAGAGCCTTCCAGAGAGCGAGTCTATCGACGAGGTCGAAGGCGGCTTTGATATCGAGATACACGACGTTCAAGGGCCGATCAAACTCGCGATGTATTTCCGACAGCAATCGTAATGCTAGGATGGCATCAATAGTGGATCGGCCTGCTACGAATTCGGATTGTTCTGGACGCCGTGTAATGTCGAGGAGAGGCTGAATGCGAGCTAAGAGAACATGCGCAAAAACCTTTCCCGGTACGGACAACAAGGTGATTGGCCTGTAGCTGCCACACTCTGTTTTCGGTCCTTTTCCCTTGTACAGAGCTGTCAGGATGCCATCCTTCCAGTCGGCGGGAATGTGGCCGGTCCTCCAAACATTTGTAAAAAATGCGTGCAAGGCTGTTGATATAGGACCGATTGCACATTTGAGGAGCTCTGGTGGGATACCGTCGGGTCCCGCGGCTCGACCATTGCGAAGCTTGCGGATTGCGGAGATGATTTCGTCAAGAGATGGCGCGTCTACTGGGATGTCAGCGTCCCTCGTAGTGCTGTCCGCTTCCGCATCCAAGTCGTCACTCTGAGTACCCGGTGGGTGATTAAGTGCAGCTGTGAAGTGTTCACGCCAACGGTGCAAGGTCTCCTCTAGGGAGGTACACGGGGACCCATCAACTTTGTTGACGAAAGACATGACTTGTGTGGGTTTATTGCCTGTGAGCACCTTAATGGCTTTGAATGCTGGACCCAGGTGATTCGATTTGATCCTCTCTTCCACTTCCTCGACTGTGCGCGTTATGAAAGCCTCGTGGTCCTCCTTGGCCTGGTCTTAAAGGCTCTCTGTAATCGGTTCCTTTCAGCGTGGTCGCCACGTTTCCTCGCAGCTGCTTTTTGGTCAATAATGGTGCATGCTGCAGCTGAAAGCCAGGGCTTGCAAATGTGAATTCTGGTGCCAACAGTTTCGAGAGCTGCCTCAGTTACAGTCAAGCTAAAAGAGTTCCAAGCAGTGTCGACGTCATCTGAGAGCGGGCCCGGGACAGCAAACTTGTTCTGAATGGTGATGTTATACTGAGCCTGGAGGGCAGGATCGTTGATGAGACTAGCTACATTCAACTGTTTAGGAGTGGTCTGAGATTTTTTTATGTTATAAATTGAACTGCTGTGTCTGAATGTGTGGCTTAAATACATAAGAAATATGAAGTAATACTTAGAACAACAAAAATAAAGCGCTGTGATGCACCAAAAAATTATAGTCAAATGCCAACAATTTTGACGATTCACTGTAGAAAGAATGCAGGCATTAACATTTTACAACAATTAAAATTACAAAATTTTAATTTTTACCAAAACTGCAGATCATTGCGAACCTTATTAGAAAGAACAGTCACAAAATTCATGGACACGGTGCTCTACAAAAACCGCACAAAGTTTATAGCCTACCGCACCATATTTTGCTAAGTGATCGAGTCACAAATTTGCGTGGTTTTTACATTCTCCAAAAATGCTTGATAAGAAGCAGAGTTCGAATCAAAGGTTTTTTTTGGTTTTGTAGTTGGTAAACGAATTACTGATTAACATCAATACAAAAATATTTCAGTGCAAGGTATGACAAAAAGCACGAAAAGTTCTCGATAACTACACGCTACGGGAAACGATCTTCCGGCGATCTTTGCTTGTATCTGTACGCGCTATTCTGCTGTTTCCCAGCGTGCACTGTGCTGCTATGATGGGCAAATAAAGATGGATTCATTGATCTGCCTGCTCATCTTGGCTGCAAATTAAGTTGTAATTCAAGTCAATATTCTCAGCGAACAACGACAACTGCTACCGCGGCGCAATCAATTCTTCGTAATCTATATGAACACATCGGACGCAGTTTCCAGAATAGCGCTAGAATCTCAGTCAGAATAGTTTTATTCCGAAGCAATTGGAGCAAGTTTTCCGCATATTTTTGACTTTTTTTTACTTTTTATTTTTCTTTATGTTTTTTAAGGGTTTTTTCTAGTCGTAAATCCAGCTAGGGGGCAGGGTTTTCAATAGCGGACGTTTGGACGTAAATACGCCCAAAAATTTCAGCCCGTACGCCCAAATTCTAAGACGTGGACGTCACGACGTCCAAATCAATTTGCTTTTTATTACGTTTATTTGTCTATAGTAAGCTGGAAATTGACGACATAATCTGTTTTCCAATGTATCGTTGGTTCAATAATTTTCGCTGACTGTCGTGTTTCTGAATACTTCATTTCATGAAGACGTGGCACGCCAACCATATTAATTTATTCTGTGAACAGTTCTGATCCAGAAACTGCAACTTTCGTTTTGCATAAAGCCGCTAAAATTAAATGTTGCTTGTTTTTACAAGAAAGCCCAGCTGTCGCTAGGGAAGATGCGCTACAGCCTATATAGTTTCTCTTGCACTACTGACTATATAAGGTCATCCAAGGTAAATAATTTTCATGTCATTTGAAAGCCAATATATGTGACTTTTTATTAGTGATTAATAGGTAACTTGGCCCTATCTGTCATCGTTTCTGAGATACGGCTACTTTACTTGAAACTTTTCATTAGAACTTGCGGCGAAACCGCTGCAGATGCAGACATGGTTACTATTGACAGCCTATAGGAAGTCGCCAGCGCCCTATCCGATAGTATCATCGCCGACCCTCTGCGACTAACCGTTTAGTCACAATACCGCACGATTGTCATACCATAGTGCGTTATGACCAAAAACGTTATTTAACGTCTTTGGTCATGATTTTCCAAGATCATCCAAGGACAGTGAATTTCATGTCATTTGAAAGCCAATATGCGACTTCCTATAAGTAATCAATAGCAATCTAGGCCCCATCTCGCACTGATTAATCACAATTATACATCCGTGACAGACAGATTGACAGACAGACGACAATCGTGCCACAGACGCGCTATTCAGCATGGCTATAGCGCGTAAAAACCACGACCTATGTTGGTGGTGCGTTAGTGACGCATATGTAGTAAGTCTTGTTTTGCATTAAGTTTTTGCTTGATTTTTCTTGTAGGCCTAGTGCATGACTTCCAGATTTTGTACACTGACGTCCAAATTTTTCAGCTTGGAAGTCATGACGTCCTGAAAATTCAAGTCTATTGAAAACCCTGCTAGGGGGTCCAGTGAACGCTCCCTAATGGGGCGTGGAGCAAAGCCTCATCCGCCGCAAATTTTGGAACAACCTAGGCCTAAACGAAGGTTTAGAATGAAACCAGAAATGCTAAATTACAGTATGCACGTTTTTCTTTAATGCAAGTTATGTACACTGTGAAGCACAAAAACACAAAAAAAATTATCGATCATAACACAAAGGCGAATTATCTGATTTTAATAATTTTCGTAAAACACTATTCTGGACACAACTTGCCATCAAACGGTTATTCAAGTTTTTATCTTACCCAACTTATGTTTGTGCACTACCTGCGGAAATGAAAACACATAATATCAGCGTTAAAATGAACAAAAAACGCCAAAAACCATCCGTGACATTACTGATAGGAACTTGGAGAAGGATAACGAAATTTTTTTATATAGTTTTTGGTATTAACATTTCTGACTTAACTGGCCATTAAATGGCCGTTCAAATTCCAAGCTCACCTGACGTTTGTTGCTGCATTATCTGGGGAAACAAATCAAGAATGTTTTTTCTCACGTGTCGACCCTTGACCAGCTGTGTTAAGCCAAAGCTGAAGAACACCCCAAGCAGGTCATCATCGACTGTGCACTGTGTCTGACCAGGAGAGTTAAAATCGCCGGTTATGAACAGTGACTTGTACGTGAGTGACACAAGTACAGAAATCATATCGGACAGTTCCCGGAAGAAGGCTAAAGTTGGCTTGGACCGTGGTTGTCGATAAATATTGGCCAGCAGAATGCTTCTGAAGCTGAATCGTATTAATATGAATTGGTGTTCAAATTCAGTATTTGATGGCAGGACATCGACTGACTAGCTTTTGACAGTGGGGGTATGTTTGTGGATCACAGCAAGCATAACTACCACGGTAATTTTGGACTGAAGGATCACGATGTGCATGTAGAACTGAGTAGCCAGCTGGCGCAACATCATTACGGACAGCGGTCGGGTGGTCATTGTCGTATGTTAGATTCCTGTATAACAAGAACGTCCAGTTTGTGATCGGCAATCAACGAGTGGATTTGTGCAGCTTTCCTGACAGATGAACGGACGTTGAGGCTACCGATCCTAACGGCTCCCGGTGGTTGCCGCTTCGTGGACAGACGCAGTGTACGCACGGCGCTGGGCCCAGGATTGGGCTCAACACCAGCCATAAGTAGCAGCAATGCCGTCCACACGGCCGGCAGTGAGTGGGGCAGAAAAATCCGCCATTCTGACCGGTGACCAGATGCGAACAGCGCATAACGTACAGCGACGGCATAGGTAGCAGTGTATCGCCATAGACACAGCGAAACGAGACGAGTTCAGCATGCCATCTGCCGGTGGGCGTGACACATGCGGTGTTGTCAGCAGCGAGTGACGCCAAAAGAGCGAGTAAAATAATAAATTGTACTTGCTCTCTTGACATCTGGTAATTCGGTAGGCAATATGTAGTGACTGGTGGGTGGTCTACACGGAAAACCAACTCCGCTGTCTTGAGCAGATTTGGTGTCATTTCGTTATTAGCTGTGTAATTAATGACATGTTTCATTTCATCTTTAAGTGAGACTTTTGACGGCACAGAAGTTAGAAACATCAGCGTAGGCCTACTTCAGCAGTGGTATGTGTAAGCTTAAACGACAGCAACTTACAGCTTTGCATCTAATTTGGTTGGTTGAATCTGGGGGTCGTTGGCCAGCTGGGGCGTAACTTTTGCGCGGCAGCATGGCGCTACTCAGGAAGCACTCGTCAGTCAGTAGTGACCTGCTCGGCGAACATAGACGTCGCCATTGCCGCCGTTGAACGGAAGAGAAGCCAACCAACATCTTGCTTGACGGCAGACGCGATTTACTACTCCATCGCTGCAGTACACAGCCTGCAAAACAACAGTCTTGATGCGGTTACTGCGCCGGATTGTCTGTCTGAACTGTATACTATTAAGCACCTAGTTGTTGAGAAAATGCACTGATCGTTCCACGTCTTGTTTATTGTCGTTAACGCTGCATAAAACCGAACGCTTCCTGTCGGCTGAGTAATAAATGTCAATGTTGAGTGTAAGCTTAGACGATACCAGCTCAGAACCATATACTTGCATCCACCTGGCTGTTTGGCTGTCTTCTACGTTCATCAGATAAACTGAGCATCGACAGTGGCGGATCCAAAACTTGGAAATAGGGGGAAAGGGTAGGGATGGGGTCTGAGGAGGGAAATTTGCTCGTTTCCCAGAAAAATTGTTTTTAAATTTTGTGCAAAATTGATACAGTAGGCTAATACCTTTGCCGATACTTATCGGAAACGAAGGCATTAAAAGATAATCTATGCGTAGTGGTACTTTTCAGTCGAAGAGCTGCATAATGAATGTGCTGAGGTTAATGCTTGCAAACTGTAAGTTCTTGCAGAAACATTTCGTGACTGACGACGTGTCTACATTTTATCTTACTTCCGTCGCTGCAGGATGAAAACATTTATTTCAGCATATATGTTTGTTGGTCAGCTAATACGAGTTGAGCGTTTCGTAATGTAGCCTAACTGCAATATTAGGCTAGTGCCACTTTTATGTATTGCCCAATAGCATCGAGCGATGAACAAAAAACGTCTTAAGTAGCCTATTATTGGACCTAAACGTCCGAAGACGGCAGTTGCGTGAGGAGGGCTACTGAGATCGAGTCCGGCCGACAGTTTCACATCGTCGCATCGGCTGATGATAAAAGCCTGACAATCATAATACTGCGGTTATATACACTGTGTCTCAAAAAAAGCATGTGACTACATTTTTTGCAATAACTTGAACAATGAATGTCCGATTATAATAATTTTTGGCACACTTATTAATGAGACTATGTGTCATCGAATGGTGGTTTCATTTCCCACCTCATCTATTTAGTGCAACTGTCTTACCTTGGGAAAATGGCAAAACCTACAAATGGTAAATTTTGCCTCATCCAGCTGCTGCAGCGGGAGACACCCGACTTCATCGGTCCTGACCTCT
>Ga0209367_1005286_pt1 | contig 17897 bp, 10 predicted proteins | sample WorMetLIZISLAND2_FD_187412 | JGI IMG/M metagenome (GOLD analysis project Ga0209367, IMG submission 187412) | Marine gutless worms symbiont microbial communities from Max Planck institute for Marine Microbiology, Germany - Olavius geniculatus... ... | reverse complement strand
GAATGGTTTTCATCCATGTAATACGAGGACGTCCCAGTGGTCTCGTCCAGTTTCCTGCGGGGGAAGCTGTTAAGATCTGTTTTGCATCTGTTTCATCAGGCATTCGTGCACTGTGTTCGAACAGGGACAGGCGCCTTGACTTGACTATGGCTGAGAGATGGGGTTGCTTGGTTAACCTTCCGACTTCGTCGTTGCGCACATACTGTTGCCAATTGATTCCTAGCAGAATACTCATACACCACTGATCAAGTGCATCGATCTTGCGCACAACAAGTTGATTTTTTAAAGTTGTTTTTTACATTATATTTTGTAAATTATTTGTTTGCTGCTGTATCCTTGTTTGGGTAGCTCAAGTATTTGACTGTCGGTGACCAATTATTACACTTGTTGTACTGTGTCACTTGAAGCTTTTGTGAAACTGCATTTCAATCAAATGTTTGTCTTATCTTTTTTCACAGCCATGCTCTTACTGCTCATCTGTGGCACTACATTTGCAGTGGGATAGTGGGTTTCTAAGCCTGAAAAATGCTCAGTAGCATAGGCTTTCACAAATGACAGTGGAACGTATGCTTCTGCTCTCAGTATTTGGGCGGAGTCTCAGGACATTTTTTTCGTTCGTACAAGGATCTGCTCATATAATAGTTTTCGGTGCTGTATTGCTTATTACCGAGGCTGCGTTAGATCTCAAAAATGGTAATGATTATGATGTTAATGATGAAACAACTGTTTGCTATTTCAGTTCAGTTGAGTTCTGTTGTTTAGTAGGTACACTCCTTAGATGCAACTGAACTGCGATATCAATTGGTTTGGTTTATTCTATTGCTTTTATATACATCTTTAAGATTTGTTTTGTTTACTGATATCACTCCAGACAGTGTTGTAACATATGTCACCCACGGTGTAGGCGGAGCTTGTACGTGCGTTAGAGTATGGCCTGGTAACAAAGAGTTCATCGCGGGCGTGTATCCACGCTCTGACGGTGTGTTCGTATGAGATGAGGGTTGCAGTGATGAGACAGTTGCCTTCATTGCTGCTGAAGCTGTCACAGATCCAGTCAACCATCTCGATGGCCATTCCTCTCATGGAGTTTCTCTCCAGTCAGTTATATTTTCCGTGCTTGATGGTGATAATGGTAGCGATAATGATAAACATATTTATATAGCGTTAGCATGCAGAGCTACAAATTGGCTGTATTTTAGTTGTTTGTATGTTCGTTTGGTCAAATCGTATATTTTTTTCAGAAGAAATCAGCTGCATTTGGGAAGTAAATGTAGCCAGTACTCGATTTACCTACCCCGGAGGGATGAAAGGCTGAGTTGGCCTTAGTGTTGGTTGTATACCTGAATGGTTATCCTGTTCGCAAACAGTTATTCAGCAAAGTACTAAACACTTGATAGCAACCCGACCGTGAGTTGAACCAACAAACTTGTGATGACAGGGTTCGACATCCTAATCGTTGGTACGTTTGGAGTGCTGTTTGTTACTTGCAATCGATGCTGTATACAGTAACGAAATTGATGTGCCCTGGTGGTTAGCTAATTGCTGGTTCAGTCACATTCTCTGGCGTATTAATGGACCCATATCATGGTGCATAGACGTTTTTGTGTAAGTTATTTTTTATCTCATTGTTCTGCTCATTTGGAATGTTAGGACGTTTATGGCATTAAGAAAAGGTCCATCGTAAGTCTTTTTGTACGGACTATGCATGTAATAAACTAATGTATATAAGGGATTCGTCGAGTTATATTTTACTAAAATTTTGTTGACGTTTTGGCAACCACTATTGCCTTTTTGGAATGATTTCTGTTTGTTTACATATTGTACCTTGTTACATGCTATTTAACTGTGTCTGTCTATCTGTTTGTCAGGCTTGGTTCATTTGCCGGAGCTGTATAACAGTTTCGTAGAGGAACAATACAAGTTTGTCTTTGCTATTGCCATCCAGTACACTAACCCTTTCAAGTATGTGTTTTCTCTTGAGTCGTATCTTTAACTGTTTTAACCATTTATGGCACTGAATGGCTTACTTTCTGTGTTAAGAAACTGCTCACTCAGTTACTCTTGAGTCATGGTCAGTGTTGAAATATTGCTGGGTGCTGTATTGGTCATTGGAGGGAAATAGTAGTTGGAATGTTAGGTAAAGGGGCACTGTCTGGAGGATAACAGGGAAGATTATTAGAACTACCATTACGTTAATTACATATGCACGTGTATAATGGAGTTCTTACAATTTTAGGTTTTTGTGTTTTGTGTTTCTGTAAAGGTCAAGCTTAGTGTTCCGTTATTAGCGTTTGTGTGCATTCCGCCTGGAAAGGCTGTCCCTGAAATGACCTATACTGTGTTGGGCGGGACGTTAAACCCTACTCACTCACTCACTCACTTAGGTAAAGGGGCTGTACCTCGAGGGGCGTAGGTGGGGTGCTCATCTCCCACTCGCGGCCGTTGAGCCCGTAGGTGGATAAACCACTTGAGTCCGTGACGCATGGCCAGTGCGATGCCAGACCTACGGTTACTTTCCCAGCCTCGGGGCATCACCGCCCTTTGACCGGTACCAAATTATACTGCTTGGTGACAGAGGCACATGTGTGTGAACAACTTGCCCAAGGTTGTAGTTACTTGATAGTGTAGTGGCTCAGAGCTGGATGCATGACCTTTTGGTTCAGTTTTATAATGAAGACATTTTTGTCGAACTTTCCAAGTGGCCTCTGGAACTACTTTACCGCTTTGTTTGGGAATTATGATGAAGACTTTTAAACTATCATAGAATTACAAGTTCTTTCAAGATTATTTAAGAAAATTGACAGAAGATTTAGATGATGATGATCTATTGCAGCTATTTGATAGTTTTGATATTGTAAACGATTGCTGTGAAACTTATACGTGTAATAGATACAGCCATTACGCCGTGTCGCTGGCATATCATGTCATTGCAATGTGGTTTATCAAGTGTCGTCAACCTTTCAAACGTGGATTCGTTCAGTACATCGTGAAGGTCTGCTTTCTGATGCATTTCCTCATATTCAGTAAGTAAGTAAGTAAGTATGTGAATGTTTAAAGTGCACAATGTCAGCCAGTGGCCGAATCTGAGGCACGAAAAGATACAATAATTTGTAGAAATGTGTTTTAAAAATTGGGGCTGTCGAAGCGTTAATTTTTTTAACACGTTTAACTTAATGCATTGCATTAATTTTTTACTGCATGCGTTGATGCATTAATAACACATGATTAATATTGCTGGGGGGCTTAATTTGCAAGACCTGAAAATGACAGACCACCAAAAACGACTGGAAATTGCAATACCTGGAAAATGAAGGACCAAATCACACTCCGTCTACTACAACGCAGCCAGAATTGCACCCGGATTGTAGCATGCTTTCTAAAGCTGCAAATTACTACTACAGGTACTAATACATAATTCAGCAGAGTTTTTACATACTGTTATTCAACAGTTTTTAGATGACAAACGAAATACTAAAACTTTATCAATGGTCATGTACACGTGCTGAAACGAATGATTTTGGAAGTTTTGTCTGTTTTTTTACACTGTGACATTTTTCGTGTTTTTCTTTAACCACCAAGGTTGGTTTTTTACCTTTAGGGTAGGCAAGTCTATGTGTGGCTTGGTAGTCTAACGGTAACGTGCCGGACTTGTAATCCTGAGGTCACTCAGAGGCGCAGGTTTGACTCGGCACCAGGACACTGCCGGGTAACGACTTTAGGCAAGTTGTTCACACACATGTGCCTCTGTCAACAAGCAGTATGATTTGGTACCGGTCAAAGGGCGGTGATGCCCTGAGGCTGGGAAGGTAACCGTAGGTCTGGCGTCGCACTGGCCATGCGTCATGGACTCAAGTGGTTTATCCACCTACGGGCTCAACGGCCGCGAGTGGGAGATGAGCACCCTGCCTACGCCCCAGCTGGGGCATGGCTCCTTTTACCTTTTTTTAGGGTAGATAAGTTGAGTATTGGCCTGCCTGACTGGAATTAGGCCAGTCACCTCTGTCTGGCCTAGTACTGTGTGATTTCATATGGCAGGTGACACTCTGTAGCTTTGTGATGGGTTCCCGTGGAGAGTTGTAACTCTTTTTCAGCTTTAACCTTTTCCGAGAGGTTGACCGGAATGAAGTTTTGACGAACTGTCGGAGGTGTCACAAGATCGTGAAGCCAGACCTTGTGAACTTGTTGTCACGTGTGTTGGCCTGCAACCACCTGACTAGAGAGAGAGAAAAAACCCTTTTTCAGCTTTTTGGAAAAAAAAACACAAGAAATTTAACAACTAATTTGATGGACATGAAGAATAGTTTTTGAAAGTGTCATCAGTATAGCATTGGAATGAATTGAACGTGATGTTCGCAGGGTTTGAAGATGAGCGTACTGCGACAAATCGAAGTGATTGAAAATCGGAGAAGTCGAAACCAAGACTCCAGCGACCGGAACCGAACCCACAGTCTCAATGAGGAAGCCCTTCGCAGGTATTAGTTATATCGCACTGCAAACGTGCTTTGACTGCATACTATCCCATCACTAATTGTTTGAGACAATGGTGGGGTGTGTTATTTACATTCCTTGCTTGCAGTCTGCATTTTAATCTGTATTTTGCTAGTGCTGTTGGGGGTGCTGAATTTTCTAGGAATTGAAATTGAGAGGAAAGGAGGTGGAAATTGCAAGGAAAAATTCTAGGAATAACCTCAGAATTCACGTCAGCGCAAATTTGCAAATGTTGAATTTTCGTCCCATTTTCCTTTTCTCTTTAAATTCAATTCCTAGCAAAGTGAGGCGACCCATGCTGTTGAATGACTAACGAGATCATAAAAATTTTGATTGCAAATTATCTAGTGATTAAAAGATATTTATCTTGATTAATTAGAATTCATCGTACACTAATGAAGGAAAAACAAAGCTGAAACAATTTGATATCCACCGATATGTTTGTGTGCTAATTTGCTACAAACACTGACAACAAGTTCTGAAAATTTTAACACAATTTCAGTTACACTTTTTAGTCATGTTTTTTAAACAATAATATCATTACCCTGGCAAAGTCAAAATTTTTACTTGGCATTTTTGTGATTTAGCACAAAGCTTTTTTCAGTTCTATACTAAAGGAATTTCGGATTGCAGACAGCAGTTAAGTGAGGGAATGCGTAATTTGATTGAAATTTTGATCTTTCGATCAGTTATTTTAATCGTGATAAACATTCTAATGTGATAGTGATGCATGAACTGTGATTAATATGTGGCACTAATTTTTGTTGCATGCTAGCATACTCAGATATATTGTGTTTTCATCACTGCACTGTTCATCTTCTGTCTGTGGTCTTTTTTATTCATTTTATACCTACTTTGTTTCTTATCTCTGCAGTATTGCTCAGCATGATAATATTATGTACATTAACTGAATTGTATTCCCATTATATCTATGAGATAGGCTTGCTTATTCACAATGGTGGCTGGCGATATTCAGCTTAAAATGCCTGGCTAGCTGTGTAAGTTGGGTAATTAATTCAATGAAGGACATCTATTTCTGGAAAGCTGTTGTAAGTGGATGCTGAAATTACATGCAAAACGTTCCGTAAATGTTGTTGTTAAGTGCTATTGTTACTGGTAGTGTACAGATCTAAGAAGTGGTTTTCATTTCAATGCCTAATGGTCAATTAGAAGGAAAGCAGTCGGGATCACGATGCTAACATATTCTGTGTTTATGGAAGTTATGCTTTTGGATTTGCCCCAGTCCCCATCTGCTTGGAACACTCTTCTAAACATCTTTGAATACAGCACACACTCTCTTTCTATCTTTGGATGTCATCTCCACCACTTTTACTTTTTGTTTCAGCATGTCAAGCGTGTTCAAGGTTATCGCGGTTAATGCGCTATATAATTTACTTACTTAGGCCAACTTCAGATTTTTACTCTCAGTTGGGTGGATCATAGTAGAGGTTTGCTTAGGATGTATGCTGACTGCAGTGGTGGTATGTCTGCATCCTGCACTCAGGTCTATTCGTCTGTTAGCACTGCCAATGGTTGGCCAGTATGCTACCGCTAACTCATGCCATTAAGCTGCCATTTACTATGTTGCTGGACAGTAGTCTTAGCAGTGCAAGTGACTGCCCAGAAATACTTCTTTCAGAACTAACCTATAATGTGTAGAGCTGGCTATTATTATTTCGTGCTTTTTGGCTGCTAGTTACGTGCGAAAGCAGCTACTGCTTTCAGCGCGTCTTAGCCATCACAATATTGTCCGTCCGTCCATCTGTTCGTTTGTCTGTCTGTCACACGGGTGGATCAGTCAAAAACGGTGCAAACTAGAATTACCAAATTTTTACCGTCGGCTGCCTGGAAGACTCTAGGTTTAGGAACCGTAAAGCTTTTCCTTAAATTTGAAGGGGGTCACCCCGAACGAGGGCGCTAAATGAGAGGGGGTGGGCAGAATTTGCGATTTTTGGCCAATAAGTTGCTGTATCTCAGTAACGGTGCGAGATAGGGCCTAGGTTACTATTAATCACTAATAGGAAGTCGTACACTGGCTCTCGATTGGCGCCGAATTCACTGACTTTGAATGATCTTGAACGCCAAGATAGGGGGTTTTATGGATTTTTTTGGCGATTTTGGGTTGTGACACAAGTCTATGTCATTCACAAGGTGGCGCCACAGAACTATCGTTATGCGATCCAGATAGAGAATTTGGTATTTGTATTATGCTCATTTGTATACTTATATTTGTATTGTACTTAGTGCAAACACCCCAATTTTCAGCTAAACTACTGAACTGAAACTGCTATAGGCTTTCACGCGTCTTGTGAGCATTAGCTCTAATTTCTTGTTTTGGGAATGTAAAGTGCTTCTGGTCATGAGCTTGACTCATATGAGCAGCATATAAGTTCGACTTTTACATTTTTACCTTTTGTAAAACTACTGTCACTGACTACGGATAATGATTATGGGTCACTGTCAGTACAAACAGTTATGGCACATTTGCATGTTTTTTACTTATATGTAGAAAATTACATTTGTTCAAGTCTACTAATTCTCACTTTGTGTCTTTTAATAGGCAGCTGATGACAGCTATACATGTAAAATAAAATTTGTATCATCATCGTCTTTGTTGTTAAATTCAGTGACGTTGACATTGATGAGAAATGGTGAGTGCTTATTTGTGTAGTATTTGGTTGTTTTTTTCACGAGTAGATCTGTTTCATTACATTCGTATATGTGTTAGCTAGAAGGGCACTCAGAGAGCGCAAACCTCCGCCAACGCTGTGCGATTTTTTTCTGGTCTATTCACAAGGTGGCAGCACCATATTTGGCTTTGCCCTGTCCGGCAATGGTAGAGAATTCTTCAGTCCTATCTTGGATCCAGATGCTGATTTGGATCACCACCAAAATCTACTCTCATCTAAGGTGGGTTAGGAATCATCTTCCCTGAAAATTGCAGCTAAATCCACCTGTAACGTTTTGTGTGACTTTGCTAACAAAGAAATGGATAAATAGATAAACGCTGGGTATCACGATCGGTCGGAGGGACTTTGCCGTGGCTGGCCCGGCCACTTGGAACAGCCTTTCCGTCGACCTGCGGACTTCATCACTGTCCAGAGATACATTTGCGAAAAAACTCAAAACTCGTTTATTTGGCTGCGAGCGCTGTTGAGGTCTTCTCTAAGTGGGCGCTATACAAATTGACATATTCATTCATTCATTCATCACGTAACTTTCTTGGCAGAGGTAGTTATTGTCTGTCCAATGCAATGCATAGCATTGTACAGAGTATAAAATCACCTGAGTGTCCGCTCGTTCATCCGTCCAACATTTGAGGCTTCATATCTCCATAATGGTGCAAGATAGATGCATGATCACAATGGACCACCCATAGGAAGTCGTCCATCGCGAGTCGAACAGTCATGTGACCGATGACGTCACGTGACCCCAAAAGGTCAAGGTCGTGACCCCATTATCTTTGAAGCGCCATATCTCCACAACGATGCAAGATAGGTGCATGGTCAGGTGACGAATCGAATGGTCACGTGACTGACAACGTTAATTGTTTAGTTATAATAATAGCGAAGGATGACAATAACATTGCTGCTGTACAATTTAAAATTAAACATTTTGATTTTTTCTACTAGTTTAAACTGCTCACTGATTATATTTATATGGACATATACTGTAAACTATCGAAATGCATTGGACAGACTTCGTGTTCGTATGAACATCTTCTTGTTAGTGTAGCTGCTAGTTTCCTGCGCTGTCTTAGTTTGCGTAGCTGTACTGCTGTAGCTTCATCACAGATTGGTTGAATTATCACCGTGATAGTAAACACATCCATTTGTGTATACTTTATTTACTAAAAAAACAATCATTTTTACTTTCCTGGTCATAACTTTCATTCACATGAAACTAGTTTTTTTGTGATTTATTTGGTTTTGTAATTATTTTTGCACTGGTACTGGTCCAATTCAGTGCTGGTGACTTAACGACATTTAACCTGACAAAAGTTCCAATTTTGCAGTTCTGTAGTCTGGATCACTTTTGAAAGACCCAGCTTAACCTAGATTAACTGAAGAAAATTTTGCCCAGTGAATGGAACCTGAATTATATAATAGTAGTAGTAATTTGTAGCTTCAGAAAGCATGCTACAATCCATGTGCAGTTATTCTGGCTGTGTTATAGTATCGTGAACATGCTAGTGGGTTTTTTTGTTATCTATTTCGGTGGATTTTCATTTTCATTAGATCTGCATGCATAGTTCATAGCATTGCTCGCTTTCTGGTATTTATGGATGAATGGAGAATGTCTGGATGCTTACTGTGGATACAGATACAGTAGATACAGTACATTACTGTATCTGAGTGCTGTATGCAGTACCCACTGACGGCCCGCCATAGCCAAGGACCGCCATAGCCATAATCCCATAGCCAATCAGGGCCGTTATAGCCAGGGGCCGCCATAGTTAGGGTTAGGGTTAGGACCCCACATTCCTATAGGCTTCCCATACAATCCCCGCTTGAGGAAAGGGGTGGTCGTAGGGGTTGCCGATGGTGCGAATGGCTAGCTCTGCCACACTTTCCTATGGGCTACTACGGTTAGGGTTAGGGTTAGGGCTTGTGGGGTCCTAACCCTAACCGTAACCCTAACTATGGTGGCCCCTGTCTATGGTTATGGCATTGTGGCTATGGCGGTTTTTGGCTATGGCGGGCCACGATCATCTGTGTGTACTGGTGAAGGGAAACTTAGTTGAGTCTTGTAGTTTTGTGTTTCTGTCTTCATCCAGTGTACTAGACAACCATTAGTGGGTACGCCGTCTTGGTTTATAACCAAGCTACCCAGGCCAACTCAGCCTGGCCATCCCTCCACGGATAGGTACAGTGAGTATTGTTGATAGTTATGTCCATTGCTAGGGAAGAAGGTGATTGATGCATAACAATAGACCCTGTTACCAGGACGATAAAGTGTTGTTAAGGTAAAGGTTGTCAATTTGTATATCGCATCATCGTGGTAACAGCATTCACCTCTAATGCACTTTTCGTCACTAACCAGAGCCGTTGATCGCACAGCCGCCGCGTGCAGCCTGCAAACACAGGCTGGCGCACCGGCCGGCCAGGCAGCCCAGTCAGCTGTACAAAGATCCCCACCTTTCGTAACCCATATAATGGGTTACTACTCATTTAACTGACCCCGGAGGGATGGCAGGCTGAGTTGGCCTTGTTGGTTGACTGATAGCGGACGCTTTACCCACAAAGTGGTCACACGGCCATCCATCAGTCTAGCACAAGATAAGGAAAGTCCTCCGGCCAGGACCGACGTTCTAACCACTATGCTACGCCACCAACTGAATGATACTGAACCAGTTGATTAAAGGTGCTGGCTGTTAATAAAGCCGGCCATCTGTTTGACTTGGGTTGTATGCTAGCTTAATTGGGTCTAACCCTCGCCAGCTCAAAGGAGTGAAAAAAGCATGAAGTCGCACTGCAGCAAACTTTTGGTTTCGGCGATAATCTTAGTTTTAATGCATCTGTCTATTGGTGCGGTTGTTTATTTTGTCTGGTGATTTTAACCACCGAATTCTGCTGCATTGATTGAGACAGGTGGTAGTTTAATGTAGTGGTTATCGTGTTGATCTTGATAAACAAAATTCAACACAAGTCCCAGTTACTACCTGGATGGGTGACTTCTGTGGACAGGTTAACCATCTGGGTATATAACCAGCCACCTAGGTCAACTCAGCCTTCCATCCTTGCAGGGTAGGTAGTTCAAGTACTGGCCCATCTGGCTGAGGTTAAGGTGAGGCACATTCATTTGTGTCAGGCGGCAGGTAACACTGTGTGATTCCCTATGGCAGGTGACGCTCCATAGCTCTCACGTGGGTTGTCATTAAAGAGCTATACATACCACAAAGGTTTTTTGTGGACCAAGGACTCAAACAAATCTACAGTAATGCTGAATTTTACCCTAATTATACAGAAACTGAACCAGTAATATAGTCGGTTACTAGTATTATTTAGATTTTTTTTATTGGTAAATACGGCTGAAATTGCTGCATTTAGGAAGATGAATCGTCCCAGTCGTCAGCAGACACAGGCCGCAGTATCAGCAGACGAGCCAACATCAACGACTGCGGCAACGTCATCAATTGCTGCTGTACCTGACCAGATTGTTGCAGAGACGTTTCACAAGGAGTTGCTGGAGACATGCATTGACATGCTGCTGCGTTACACATACTTCCACAGTTCCAGTCTTCCCAAACGGTTCGTCAGTGCTGTTGCGGTTTATTTGGTGTTGGCCCGCCATTTTGAAGAGCCACCATTTCGGAATGCTGGCATGGTTGATTAGGCATAGGGTTAGGAATAGTGTTAAGATTAGGGTCAGTGTTCATGACCTACAACAGGTTTTTTGCGTCCCTTTGGAATGGCAAATTCATCGTTACTGTTAATGATTCAGCTTTGCATTTCAACATAGGCGATTTGTTTTAATTTGTCTAGTGTATTAAGTTACTATTTCTTTTCAAGAAATTTCTTTAAAGTTGTCCCATTTCTTACGTCTTATAGACTTTATTGCATGTGATGAAGTCTTCGAGATATGAAAAACTGTTGAAAAGATTTACAAAAATAAAAAACTCCTGAAAGTGGCATTTTTGATCAGGGATGTTGAACACTGATCACCTTTCACTGCAATGAATGAGGTTAATTGTTTTAAAAATTGCTTCATCTACATATATCTTGCAGTTTGTTGTTGGTCATTTTGTTTTTTTTCTATCTAGTTTTACCAAGTTTGTATTTGTTCCTGTTTTTGTGTTCCGGAAATGAATAGAATATTTCTGGTTGTTTACAGGTCACCTGTGGCCAAGTTCCTGCTGGAGGGTGGTCAGTCACAGAGCTGGTTGCTCGGCAACAGCATTATCACCGTGACAACGAGCAGTGGGGCGCGGGTCGGTCGGTCTGGCCTCTGTGATAAATGTCTGGGCATTGCACGCACGGTCACTGGCAGACAGGCGCCACCTGCAGCAGCAGCCGCAATTGTTAGTATCAGCCGCTTTTGCTCTTCTTTGTCTGTTTCTTTGTCTGTCATGTCATACCCCTCTGGTGTTTTCTGTGTTGCACGGTGGTCGCAGACCCTGACCGTGGGTGGCGTTTGAGTCCATCGGCCTCACATACATGCACCCCACTTTTCTACTTCTCCCACGGGCAGCATAAGGGTGGTTGAGTTGACGACAAAACTCTCGCCTGTAGAGTGAGAATTTTGCTAAGTGTCTTTTAATAAGGGGATGGCATCTTTTGGTGCCAATCAATCAAAGTGGTATAATAACTAACAGGCAACAGATGCTCGTAAAACTGAGGTTTATATGATCATTAGATACAGGACAAAGCATTGGCACTGCATCATTATCACAAGTTGGATGCCACACAGTCAGAACATGTTGCGCTGAAGACAGTGGATCAGTCGCTGTGTTCAAACCACCGACTGCTACTGCTCCATAAACCATCTAGAGTCTAGATGGAATTTAGTTGTTTTACTACTTCTGAGGTAGGGTGGGAAAAGAAATGAGGATAGGAGGGAAGTGAGAGCTAAGGGAAGAAAGAGTAGAGGAAAGGAGCATAGGGGAAATGAGGGTAGAGAAAGAAAGGGAAGTGGCTATGCCACCGGTGTTGTGAGTGATAAATGATTGATGACCGATGATGAGGTTATCCATTGCATACGGAACGAGGCGTCAGCATTGCATTGTCAACACAAGTTCGACGCCGTGCGAACATGTCGACGTGAAGATGGCTCATCAATTGCTGTGTTAAAACCCCCCCCCGCCCTCTTGGCTCTGTGTTTTACTTAGTTCTTACTTACTTACTTATGATGCCATGCCACTGCTGGCCTATGAGTGTGGAACAGTTTGCCGTTGGAGCTCAAGAACACGTCACTGACTGTCGGACATGTTATCAGCTACCAGAAGTTAGAGATATTTGCACACGGCTACTACGCATTAGCACAGCCATCATAACTTCCGTTGTAAGACTTTGCATGCTGTTACTGAACTGAACTGATAATTGATACAGGATGAAGCGTCGGCATTGCGTCGTCGGCACAAGTCAGATGCGGTGCGAACACGTCGAGGTGAAGATGGTGGATCGTTCTCTTTGCTCAAGCCACTAACACAGGATGACATAGGACTACACCGACGCCCGTCTGCTGTACCAGCGTGTATAGCTGCGTCACTGCCTACGCGGGCGGATTCAGCAGCAGAGGATGTAGATCTGATGGGACTGGATGCTAGGAGGAGGGCCATGGATGATGTCCTTATCAGTATGTGAATTTCTTCATTCATGTGCTGCTGTGCTTAACGTTAGCAATATTGCTATTACTACTACTACTACTTCTAATAATAATAATAATAGTCAGTTTATACACTGCACATAAAAGCAAAAATTACTAGGCATCTCAAATGAATATGTTTTTGGCCGTGCGTGAAACTCTACAGGCCCACGATGCCTGTAGAGTTTCACGCAGAAGACTGGGGCATTAATCCACGATAACCGAAAATAAGGAAGCAAGAGAGAGGAAGTTACGCCAGAATATTTTGACACATGCCAACTGTGCTGTGAGCTGTAAAAGACTCCGAACAGTGCAAAGCACGGCCAAAAACATATTAGATGAAATTTTGAGCTCAGACCATGTTTTGGATAGCCAAAACATGGCCTCAGCTCAAAAGAGCCGGGTGCTCTGCCATCTCTTAGCCACCAATGGAATTTATTGGAGAGTAAAATAGCATCTTACCTTACCTTACCTCCGGGGTGGACAGGCTCTTACACCTGCCCAGCGCTGAGGTCGTATCAGCTCGGCCCAATGCGCATCCTCGAATGTAACCACGTGGTTACAGGTAGCGGCTATAAAGCCGTAGTCGGCTGTGAAGCCGAAACCAGCACAAGAGCACTGGTAACGTGTAGCAATCTGCCTACACGAGTTTGGTCAGCGCTTAGTTGCTCCTTGCCTCCAGGTTTTAGAAATCTTTTGGGTCATCGGTGCTGAGCCCCACCACCACGTCAAGGTGGCTGATCGCGGTGGGGTGTAAAACAGCACATGATATATTTGTTTTGTGACAGGTCTAAAGGCAAACCCAACCGATCGGTCGGTATTCAGCCCACGCGTCTGTAACTGCTGGTGCTCTCATTGGGCGGAGCTTCATGTTCGACGTCCGACAGGCAACCTGTCGTGGATAATGCGGCTACAGAATGAACAGGATTTGATGGCGATGTTTCCTGACTTTGAGCTTCGAGACATCTCTAACCTGTTTATGCCTTTCCCTGCTGATGCAGATTTGTCGTCCACTGACACTGGTCAGCTCATGATTGTATTTAAATTATTACCTCCGCCAAGGAGGTTATGTTTTTGCTGGGTTTTGTTTGTCTGTCTGTGTGTGTGTGTGTACAAAATAACTCAAAAAGTTATGAACGGATGTTTCTGAAATTTTGAGGGTATGTCGGGCATGGCATAAGCTACAGGTGGTTAAATTTTGGGGGTGATCCGGCAGGAATCCTGGATTCTGGATCACTTTGAAATTTTCGTTACCATTGCGTTAAAGGGGGCATAAGCGGAACCGCTGCAAAACCGAAGATGGTGACGCCACCTGGCGAATAGCATTGCCTTGGCGGAGGTACCTGCGGGCTACGACTGCTATCTAGTTTCTAATATTTCTAGATTTATAGGCCTAGATCTGGATCTGGATGATAATTGCCAAACTCCTGGACATTGGGCATCCCTACTGGCATGATACAGCAGACAGCTGGTTTATGAACTATGGTACTGAAGCCAACAAAGTGATGGAGTCTGGTAGTGCATATTATGCATCTTGCTCGTCTGTTTGTCCGTCTGTCTTCATCTGTTTAAAAACTGCACTTGTATACTAGCTGCTATTACTGTTTGGAATACCAGATATATCATCTTTTGACGTGCATGTCGTCTGCTGGGTGCAGCATCCCTGTAAATGTGCTATAGCAGATTTCAAGAAAAACGCGCAAAACAGATTTCGTGCATTTTTTAAATTCCTGTGCACGCCCAGCACTATTCCTGTTGATACCGTTCGATAGAATATGCTTGTCTTGGTTGTCCAGTACTATTTTGTCAATTTCAGTTTCCGAGGTGCGGAAGTTTAGGAAATATCACTGATTTATTGACCACTATAGCAGTTACAGGCTTGCTGCACTGCGGAAGGGCCGTTGGCTGACACAGCAGCAGCTGTGATGAAACATTGTTTTCTGGTTGCTCGTGTTTTCTGTATTTAAATAATGTTCGCAACTAGCAAATTTTATACAGTTTATGCCTAAATGCATAAACATATTTTTTGACACTGGAGAAACATTGTAATATTATTATCAGCAGAAGAGTGCAAGTCTGTAGACCCAAGCCGATGTCATCGAGCTAATAATAAGAATAATATCAACGTAAATTACGTTGTAATGATCATTTCTCACAATCCAATACATGCATCTGAAACAAGAGTACTGCTAAAATTAATGCAGCAATCTAAAGGCTTGCAGCATGGTGTTAATGACCAAACATCCCACTGGGGCTGTGTGTGGCAACTCGGCAATTGCTGGACGTTTGCTGGAAGTTTGCTGGACGTTTGCTGGATTGTGTAAACACCCCATTAATGACCAAACATCTTGTTGAGGCTGTGTGCAACAAGCCGGCAACTGCCAGATGCCCACCGGGTTGCTGGATGCAAAGTTTTGTCAACTGCAGTTACAGGTTTGCTGCACGCGACGTTTTGACAAAAGTGCACTTACAGGAATGTTTCACAGCAAATAACTCGAAAAAAACTAAGCCAGGTATCGACATGATTTCTGCAACACAATGTGTGTCACGGTCTAAAGATGCCGAAAAGTGTAAAGAGTCAAAAGTGAAATTTTGGCACTTACAGGGTTGCTGCACCCAGCAGACGATATGCACCATCTCAAACTCAAAATTTTTTCTACAGTGTAGCTTCTAGGCCTTCTTATAACCCCACCCCATCATGGTGCCTCATATTTAGTGGGCGTTTTGCCGACGTTGCGAACCTTTTAAATGTATGCACTCATTTACTTACTTAGTTAAAACAGTCATATATAATGACCAGAATATATGTGTAGTTTGAATGCAGAATTTATTGTGTGTGGATTTGAGATGTTTTAGAAGTTGAAATGGGAGGAGAGGGGTGATGATGGTGACGGTGGGAAAGTAAGATAATGTGCTTGGAATTGAATGATTTTCAGCGTGTGTGCGTGCTGCGTTTGTTGGCAGATGAAGTGAAGGAAGCTAGCAGCACTGGCGACCAGGAATCAGTGGTCAGTTTCTCTTGCACCTTTGCTGATTTGTTTAATCCTTTGTGAGTTAATTACTTGTAGTTTATTTTTATTTCACACCAAAACTTCAATAGAGTGCATCCTACTGAAGCTTATGCTGGTCAGTGTTTGTTGTTTTCTGTTGCCTGTTAGTTATTATACCATTTTGATTGGTTGGCATAAGTCATGTTAGCTAAATGTCGATGTCTTTGCAATGGCCAGAGGAAAACGTCTAAGAAAGACTTGGTGGGATGCTATTTGTAAGTAAGTAAGTAAGTAAATTTAATTTATAAAGCGCACAATGCCAGCGAGAAACTCACTGAATCTGAGGCGCTGAGGTAAGGAGTGAGGCTACACGTTGAAAAATAGAATGTTTTGGGTTTACGACGGAAGGAAGCTAATGAACAGCTATTGCGGATGTCAAAAGGAAGAGAATTCCAAATAGTAGGGACAGCTACAGAAAAACTTCTAGAGCCAAAACATGTACACGCACGAGGCACAGACAGCAGATTAGTGTCAGAAAATATAGCATGATCACTGTGTGGGTGGCTGCTGACCTTTGGACAGAGCTAATGATGTTGAGCCACAGGTCGTCCTCCTAAACTGATAGCTCCACTCACTGTCACCATTTTCTACTACTCAGCCTGAAAGCTGATTGATGAGCATTTTTGCCCTCCTGCAGTGGGTAGTAGGCTGAGTCAATTTGGCTGGATGGTTTACTTAATAATGATGATTAGTCCTAATTTGCATTTTTTACATTTTCTGTGCACTGGGAAGCAAATAAAAACACATATGAATCAACCAACCAACTTTTTGAGCTATGGTTTAAGTTGGGTCTCTTAAAAACCCAATCGCCCCCCAAAACCCATTAAAACCCACTACATTGGTCTTTTTTAAAATTAAGTTTGTTAACCCTGTCAGATTGAATATGGACTGCTGGGGTGATGATGATGATGATGATGATGAAGGACGAATTAACTTTATCGTGGCGTTAAGTCCTGAGACTACAAGGACACGTAACAATAAGCCTAAACAGTGAAGTCACGTAACAGTAGTCAGCGCAATGAGACATTCTTAGTCATGTCTGTAAGACTGGGGTGGGTAAGCGAGTACTCAGTACAAGCTTGTACCACTGCAACCTACTGAAACCACTCTTAGATCGTGTAGACTACACTGCCATTTGCTTTGTAACACATGAATGCAGCCAAAAGTTGTGAAAATGATATAGCAGTGTGAGCTGAGTTTGCTTTAAATGATGGGTGCAGTCTCATTTTGCCTAATCGCTCCCAGAGTTGGGTCTACTGCAGAGCCCCAACCGAAATCGAACTAGGGTTAGGGTTAGGTTTAGGGTAAGTATACGGCGCGAAATGAAATTAGGCGAAATTAGACGACGCCCGTCGTATACTTACTTATGGTCGGCCAAAAAAAATGGTACAGAAAAAATGCTGACCGACAAAACAAAGCTTGTCAAAGAAGCAAAAAACGACAAAGCAAGTCGTTGTTGTTGGTCCGCCTATCAAAAAAAGATTAGGCAAAATGCGATTAGGCAAAATGCATCTAGGCAAAATGAGATTAGGTGAAATGCTACCCAACCAAATGATATGCGTTTGGTCGTCGATGGATGCTATCATTAACAGTGGTCTTCGTTCAGTGTGTTCATTATTTTCTCGCTGCCCGACACTGTCATGGACAGTCATTTCGTTGTTACTTCCTGAATGTCTGACACTGATCGTCATGGGTCAGCGACTTGACCGGACACAGAGAGTAGACGGCAATGGAGGTGGTCGTGGCCGGACGGCTGGCTGGCATGTGTTTTTCTTTGGGCCCCTGTGTGGCCAGATTACTATTGTGGATTGTTCTTTTCTTGTTGGTTGTTGGTTGGTGGCATGTTGTATATATTTTGAATTGAGATAGCTATATTTAGGCCAGCATACTGAGTATAGGCTAAGCACTGACTAATTTCGTTCCTGGCTATGATCTTCCCAGACGTGAGTGATGTCTACTAAATCGTTTCCGATCAGGCACTGGACGATGTGCAGCAAGTCTCCATCAGTGGGGTTATACCGATAGCCCATTGTGCATTTGTGGTGACACTCAATC
>Ga0209367_1005285_pt1 | contig 17898 bp, 9 predicted proteins | sample WorMetLIZISLAND2_FD_187412 | JGI IMG/M metagenome (GOLD analysis project Ga0209367, IMG submission 187412) | Marine gutless worms symbiont microbial communities from Max Planck institute for Marine Microbiology, Germany - Olavius geniculatus... ... | reverse complement strand
TGATGTATATAGAGAATTAAAATGCTTATTTACTCGTACTAATATACTCATTCGTCGATTCTCGCATTGTTCGATAAATGTTAAACTGAGGTTGTTTAGAAGTTTCTGTATCTGCTTTTATGACATTGCATTATGGAGGCATGTAAAAGCAACTGTTGTAAGCAAGCTTAAGTCTGCATATATCAAATGCTTAAAAATGTTTTTTAACTTTCATAAATATAGCAGTGTTTCTGATATGTTTCTGCAGTTGGGCTTACCGACTTTCAGCACCGTCCAACATAATGCTGAGTGGAGTTTTTTTAGATGTAAAGAACTGTGTCATAACAGACTTGTGTGTTTAGTAACAAAGTTTTGTGTGTATGGGCCACGTTGCCTGATTTAAATAAAATGGAATGGAATGGAATGGTTACAGCCGATGTACCGCGTCAGTTTTCGTAAATTACGAAGAGTGAAAAATGAATGTACATCACATCATTTTAACCTCTTTGCCATATTTGCGGCAAAATTTATCAAAACTAGAAATCTGGGCAAAGCCCAGCGTGAGTCCGCCCGGCGTCCTAAGTCCGATTGGGTGAAAATTTTAGGGAGGGGGGTGAAATTTTCCCGGTGTCAAAGTCACGTGGCCCGAACTCAAATGCATCAGCAAACGCAGAACGCCCAATGTCGATTTAAGGTAGGTCAACATGCGCGCTTACAACTTTTTGTTAGTGGACCAAAGTTCACCATTTTTTTCTCCAATGGGGGGATAAATCGCCGTTGATAATGCCGTTTACCGCTTGTCGATGTCTCTATGCCTTCCAGAAATATTCGCTGTCAAAGTCGAAAGTTTGCCTACCTCCCACCGAATTTTGGACGTTGTTTGTCCTCCAAAATTATAACGGGGTGGTGCCCCCAAAAATTGTATTTGCGTTATCACTCCAAACTAGAGGCACGTCACGTGGCAAAGTATCATGGGGCTACTCTCACTACCCTCTAAGTTATAGGCGCGCACTTGCTGAAATTTAAGCCAATTTTGGATCCACTACTTTAAAAAATTGTAAGGGGGACCCGCGTCCGCAGTGGGAGGTATGCTAGTAAGACTTAATCATTCTCTAACGCGTGTAAAAATTTGGGGGGGAGGCGCAGGACCCTTTCGGGCCAATATATCGTCTTCCGAAAAAGTCGATTCGGGTGGGTACGATTTCGCTAGTAGATTTCCGTGATTAGTGGACCGAAGTTCACCGAACTTCTTTCACCCAACGCGGGAAGAATCGTGGTACAATATCTATATGTTCGATTTTAAATACCTTCATCCTTTCCGGAGATATTCGCCGCCGAAGTTTGAAGTCGTCCGAAATCGCGTCAAATTTTGCATGTTTTGGCAACTAAAATTTTTTTGGGAGGCCCCCAAAAATGTTTGGACGCAATTTTTAAAGTTCAGCCTAGTACAGACCATGGTGCAAAATTTCGCGCCGATTGGCTGCCGGAGCTTAGAGATACCGTGGCGAAACAAAAAAAAACATCTGCGGTAAAACAATTCCGCTCCGAAAGCTATCGCTTCCGGGTGGACTATATAATTAGTGGAAATATGACGAAGTTCTGACAAAACACTTTTGCACAGTTTAGACAAGGTGTATAATTAAACTGTTAAAACTAAATTACAACCAAACATTTATTGAATACGTGTTGATAATTAAATCGAAACTTAACAAAAAATGAAATGTACGCCACTTCAGATATAGAGCCTAAATGCAGCTGAAAGCCATACGCGGACAGCGCTGCTAATTGGCCGGAGTTTCCAGTAACTGGTTGCCAAGCGGTGAACGTTTTCAACTGCGCAGGCGTCCTGTAACAGACGAGTTGCTGACAGTAATCCGTCATTTACTGAACATCTGCTGACAGTGCATTAGTTCATGGGTTCCTAACTGCTGACGTTAAGCTCACTGTGTGTCGTCGAGACAAGAGGATTAACGTCAGCGCATGACAGTGATAGATCATTCAGAACTCCAGCAATCCACAACCTGTCGGTTATTTTTTTCATGAGTTCGGATGCCATAGCAAATTGTTATCATAGAAGTGGGCCCCTACTACTAGCTTAATTAACGTTTTGCTACGATCGTGTACGATCCTGTCATACATTATTAATGCACCTCCTATAAATACAATACATAATGGTCATTTTATGGCAGAAAACCAATTACAGTTATCATGACGTCATAGCGTCAAACCTGATTGAATAAAAGATTTTTTGCGCAGTTTTTTTTTCAAAATGAGAATCGTTTAGATCATATTAACGAATGTAGCTACCGGAAAAAAGCAAAAACAAAAAAAACATCAATTTGTGCTCAGAGATTTGCCCAATAATGACAACGTTTAGTCAGCAAGCTTTTACCGGTTGATCGGGCGATGACTGCGCTAGTGAGCACGTGCAGAGAGCGATCAGGCGACATCACATAACGAAGAGCATCAAGGCTCTGTCTAAATGTCGCTTCGTCGTCGAGATGTCTACTGTAGATCTGTCTCAAAAGACTATACAGGTTGTCACGACAACATGCGCCATCATTATCACAGTGCAGACTTCACTAATCACGCCGCTCATGTGACAGACGCAACGTCAAATTGTTAATTAACTTGGTTCCGGCGTTCTTATTCGTTATTTTCAGACTTAAACTGATTACGAAAGATGATCGACACTTGAATTACCTCAAATATTAGTCTTTTCTGTTTTGCATATCAGGAATCGAATAATCCTGGCAAAACGAACATCTGTCGATGTTATTGCTGTTTAATTATACATCAGTAATTGCCTGTAACCGGCCCCTTTAATCTCAGCGTCTTTGATTACAGCTGATGTCGACTTAATGCACTGATCGCTGTCTGTAGTGGTCCGAATAGACACATCGACATCAGAGAAAGAAATGTCAACGGTTCTACAAGACGACGCTAACAAACGAAAGGATTTGAGTGATACACTGCAGGCATCGTCGTGTGGCTGCAACTAACTGTAGGCAGACTCATCTTAAAAAAACCTCCTTAAAGCTTAGGTTTTACCTTAACAGGTAGATCTATAAGTAACATTTATCTGCTGTCTTTGCTGCTGCTGCTGCTTTTAACGTTAGACTCATCTGTACATTGTCTTCGGTCTCTGGATTTACAGGGTATGTGTGTATCCCTTTTTGGCAATCCTCCTCTGTCACTAAGCTGTCATAAAATGCATATATTGCGTATTGGAAAATAAATTCCATTTTACTGTTGGTAGGCTTATGCGTTGCGGATGTACTGGACTATCGGCAGTACTGTGACGCGCTATTGACTAATACTGACGAAGAGCACGATGATGATATTGATGACGAGCGTCTCGAGATGTCATTGGTCAGGGTTGCCGTCGAGCGTGTAGAAAGCGGCAGACAACAGCCGGCCGTCTGTCTGTCTGTCTGTCTGTCTGTTCGCGTGGCCTATCGACAGTTGTTTCACGTCCGTCGCCGTCAGCGTCTAATCACATAGCCACTGTTCTCACACAGCGTCCTTATCTACAGCACGCACGCCACGGCTCAGTCAGATGAAGCCAAGCCTGTCCGTCCTCAATCAGTCAGTCGATAGCCGATGACAGCCGTCGCTCAGGGATGATTTCCGTTCAGTCTGTCAGTTAAAGAGATGCTAAACGCTCCAGAGGTGGCTTGGCCATAGCCACGTTTAACTAATCGCACGCCAGGACAGCCGTAAAATATAGCACGCAGTGATTGGGTAAATGGGCTACACAAACGTCATGAATATTAATACGTTCAATCCCTGCGGCTGTGTTTGACTCGAATAATGAAAATTTGCACTTTAGTTACAAGTAGACTGCAGACGTGCAGACGTGGGCGTGCTGAATTGCGCAGTGCTTTCGTCGTCGCAAGCGATGGTGGAAACGATTGCAGCTGTCGTCGCAGTTGCAGCAACCGCTGCAGCAAACACAAGTACTACTGTATATCGATTTTTAGACTTGTCTTCCGGTTGTGTTGAATAATACGAATGTCGTATGATGTCATAAGCAAGTTCGATATGAAGCGCTTGACTTCGACAGCCGGTGCAGAAATAAACAACGTTTGCAATCACCAAGACAGCGAGAAAAAACTCGATAGCCGGAAGACTGTCTCTTTTGGTCTGCATACCCGCAGTAACATTTGCATCTTTTAATTTACGTTCGTCACTGATACTTGGTACTGCTATTGCTCAGACATGCTGCACTTTCTATGTGGTGGTTGTAAAAATGTGCACTCCAAAAACTGGTCTTAAAAATCTCTACATATGTCTCACACTTGGAATTTAATATCTTTAGCAAATTACGATTAAATATATTACAAAAAAAGACAAACCGGTACAATTTAAATTTTAGTTATAACTAAGTTGTAACTACAGGGTGCGGCAAAAAAAGTGGACCCCTAAAGTTTTTCGCCGTTTTCTCAGCAACCGTTTGGGATTTCAATATGAAATTTTACAGCTTTATTTTAAAAAAAATCTTCTACATCTAATTGCCAAGTAAACTGTGATTCTGTAGCAATCGCCGGCTGACAGTGGATTCATCTTCCAGCAGGACGGCGCGTCAGCACACACAGCGGGCAATGTTGCGCAGCGGCACAGAACTGGCTGCGGGCCAGCTGTCCAGATATCATCACAAAAGATCAATGGCTTCCAAATTCGCCGAATCCCAATGGTGGGCAGCCGGCGATTGCTTTAAAGAAACGATAACATAGTGATAATCGCATTTTACTTGGCAATTAGAAGTCGCAGTATGGCCGTTTATAACAAGGAATTCATATTGGCTAATGCGTGCATCGATTCAGAAAATTACCGAGATTTCAAAATCATTGAAAATGTGTAATTTATTTGACACTAATCGCACTAATTTTAAGACAATACGCCGACGAAGAGAAATGACGCATCAACAGCAGGTGAGCTGCTCTGGTCAGCAGTTATTACCTCCGCCAAGAAAGTTATGTTTTTGTCGGACTTTGTTTGTCTGTTTGTCTGTGTGTGAGCAAGATAACTCGAAAAGTTATGGACGGATCTTTCTGAAGTTTTGAGGGTATGTCGTGCATGGCATAAACTACCAGTGAATCAATTTTGGGCGTGATCCGGCAGGAATCCTGGATTCTGGATCACTTTAAAATTTTCGTTACCATTGCGTTAAAGGGGGCATAAGGGAACCGCTGGCAAAGATGGTGACGCCACCTGGCGAATAGCTTTGCCTTGGCGGAGGTACCTGCGGGCTACGACTGCTTTTCTAGTTAAACATGCTGTTGGCGAGTGGCGTCAACATCCACCGCTTGCGTTCTTGCTGGAGGAGGACATTTTGAACACATGCAGTAATAAAAATAATGTGATGTGACTTTTTCAGAGATAATGACTGTTATTTGTGTTTGTCGCTATTTATTTGATCAGTTCTAAGCCGACGCATGTGCTGTCCAAAATGAATTCATTGTTGTAACAGCCAAACTACGACTTCAGAATTTCACAAGGTAGTGTATTAATATTATTAGGGTAAGGTGGCCAAAACTACAGTCACTTACGTCAAGTTTTGCATGCCAAAAATTTTATCAAAATCAGCCGATGTTTCACAAAGTCATTCATAAAATAATAGTGGCACAGTTTTTGAGACACGATGTATAATACACATAGCGAGAAACAACTTTACACTGGTGTTCAAACCTCAAAATTTCGACAACGAGGATGCTACTATTGTACTACTATTGTAATTAGAAACAAATCAGAAAAAAACTCGAGTTTTCTGTTTAGTAGTTTTCTTCGTCATGATATTTCGTAAATATTTTACGGTAAGTGCTTTATTGCTAATCGGTTTGTAGAAGAAAGTGCGCTTGAAAGATTAAACATATCCGTTTCTGACGTTTTGCAGCGAATTGCATAAATAGCACAAATGCCACTGCAATTGCGTTGTATTAAAATTAAAATTTAATAAACACTAAAATCTTCAAATCTTTTCATTTCTCCGCTTTTTTCGTTTCACCGTGTATAAATACAACTGTATGCAATGCACGACTCGAACATCTGCGGCATGACTTGCAGCCGCCGTTCGTTGGTGGTTGATATTGTCTATTTATACAATCACAAATTACTTAGACCATCGTAACTCCGGTCGCCGGTGTGCCGTTCGACGGCAGACGAAAAGCATCGTGCGCCATTAGCCGAGTCATAGATACTCAGCTTGCAGTTCTGCTGGACGTTGACGTTGACGATTCGACGCAGAATGGAGGCGGACTGACTTTCAGCTGTCAGCGAAGCATTGCATGCCAAAGTTGCAGTTTTTCCAGCTCTGTGTATTTGAATTTTGATTGTTTTTTTTTGTTTTTTTCTCTTTTTTATGTTATTCCTTTTAGTTGCAGTGTTTATGTCTGTCCGTTTAACCATTTATTTTATTGTTTATATATAAACCATGTTATTGTTGAGTGATTTAAATAATTTAATTGATTGACTGATATATTGTTATATAAATTGCCTGATTGATAAGTCAATGTGCGAAATATCGAGCTAAATGAAACAAATTAGTGACATCTGTTGCTGAGCAGATAGCGGGCAATTGAATTGCAGTATATAGCCGAATGGCAAGTTAACCGTATTTTGTTTTTCAGCACAGTGGGCATGCGCACAGACCACACCTGTGAACTTGCTTAGCACAATGACGATACAGAGTCTGCAGTGGTCGCGTGGTAATAGAAGCATTGTATTTGGTCGTCGGTGTGACGACGACGCACGCTTCACAGCTGTCAACTGCAGAACGTCCTTCAGTTTCTGTGTAGTGGTTGTCGTAGTAATGAGCTGCACACTTCTCTTATTTTCTGCTTCTGTTGGTCGACTGTCGTTAGCTTTGAAGTAATCGTTGCTCATGTCACTTGATTGCTGGCGGGAAGCACCATATTTATATCGCCTGCCGAGATGACCACGCACACTGAATGTTATTCTGTTATATAATATATAATGTTATGCGTGTGTTATACTGGCGTTAATTGTAGTTTTCTGGAGCAGCGTTTTGTTAACATAGCGTGGATGAAACTGTGTCACCTGTGAGAAATCGCTGTTTTTGTGATTGGAAGTCGGACGATGAGCTTCGGACGTAGGCAGTACGGTCAGCTTTCTCTAGCAACAGCTGGGCTTCTTGTTGACGTTTTATTTCGTTTGGCGCAGCATTGAACAACGCGCCATTGACACAATAAAACACATCCATCGACATGCGTGCACGACTAACAACGTGAGTGCGTGCTGATGACTGACATTTTGAGCACGCTGTCAATTGATCTGTAAAACACATTAACGAGGAATTAATGCACCGTGTGACATATATCTCTTATTACTTTACTGTGCTAAATAACTGCTGTAAAATGTAAAAAAATGCGGTGTTTAACACCTGCAATTGCAAGGTGGTACCGCAAAAATCCGGTCAAGCTGAATTTGCTCGAATTCACATTATCATTCGGAACCAGCGCCGGGGCTAGATTTGGGGCAAAATTTATAATCACTGGTCGTCTGCAATCTAAGCCAAATAATACAACAATTGCTAATTAATTGCACTATAAAGTATTTTTTTTTAAATGGTAATCACGTAATATGAATATTTTTGTTTAGTTTGCTGCGATTGAGAGTGAGTCAAACCACCAATTTCACTCAAATAATACTCATATAGCCTACTATAAACGGGCACAAAATGTATGTCAAACTATCAGAAATTCAGAGGGGTAAAAGTCGCCGTTAGCACGTGGCGGGATTAAAAAACCAGCAAAGTAGAAATATATTGAAAAGACGTTGAAAAAAGTCGAAATGATGCCAAATTTACCCAAAAATGCCGAACCGGCTTGGCTAGATTTGCCAAAGTATGGCCGCATACGTCGGACTGTGATCAAAAACCGTTGCGGACAATTTCATGCCGGACTAACTTTTATCCGTTCATAAGACGTTAAGATTGCTGAGTACTACAGTGACGACAGCAGACTCAGAGAACGATGCTGCCTGCAGGTAAGACGCATCAGATTCGGGTGCAGCTAGACGCATGCAATGAATGACGGGAGAACGAAAATCATGCCGCGAATCGTCGTCTACCGACGGCCATGCGGAGTAACCGCTGTTTATGGGCAATCATCATAAGCGCCGGTGACACCGGCTAGCATGATTGTCTGCGTCTATCTCAATAAAGCTCGCAGAACAATAAGTTGGATGCGAGATGCAACGAAATGAAAGCTATGTTACGTATGACCGCCCGCCGGGATATGGAATAGGCTCGATGTTTCTGCACTGGCGACATATCGCGCGGCTGGATATCTGATCTATATGGTACGTGTCGCATATAAGACAATGATCGTGTGATGGTCAGAAAAAAACTAGAATATTCGTCACGACAACACTCTAGACTGCCTGACGCTTAGTGGTTTGCCAAAAAAAATCTGCGAACAAACGTGAATATCTGGCACACGTATGAACCGTTAAAAATCAGATCTTCATATTTATGAGGTGGATGTTTTCTCATCAGCAGTCATAACTGCTGGACGTGTGAAACGTATAAGTAGCCTGGTTTACTATAGGCCTATTCTGCAGATAATCTGTAGCTTAGATGGAAAAAATGCACACTAAGGTCATCATTAATTTATAACATGGTTATGTATAACGCGTTATGTGTGAGTGCGAATAAAACTTAACCAGAAAACAACGTTTAAAAACAAGTCAGTAGCATCAAATCGATTCTGACTAGTAAAAGCAAACAAAATATAGGCCTATTAGCATCAACTATGATCAACATAATTTTTTTTACTTTAATAGTTATTGTGTGCAATTTTGTCGATTATGAAATTAAGTATTTTTGTAATCTTACTAAGTGGCTTAAGAACTGTGTACCGATTGCACCTAAAATATTTCTCAAAAATGACACAGCGAAACAGTATAAAATCGCAATAATTGTGTTGCCAACATTTTAAAAATAATTTTGCATTCAAAGTACGGCATTAAACATCACTATTTGACAGAAGACTAAGTTACGAGACACTAAAACGAAAAGCTTACTTTTTGAACCACCAGCGAATTTATAGTGAACGTTGAATTTGAATACAAAACGTATCGACGTCAATAAAAATAAAGTAATTGTATATACATTTTTGATTACAACACAACACTCGCAACAGTCTTAACGTCTAATCTACAGCCTATACACGTTTTTGTTATATTTATTTTAATGCAATATTGTGACGCTAAGCAAAAACATTTTTTAGTGATGAAAACAAAAATAATCTAGCAGTTTCTTGCGTCGTGAAAAAAGTCACACAATTTTTGCACTAGTAAAGTGATTTTGCTTTGTCGTCTCGATGACGAAATATCATAAAACAACAAAAATCACCCAATTTCGTATAAATGTTTAAGCTAGTGTAAAATAACGAATATGGAAAGCTGATACATAGAAAGCTTATATTACACTTATGTTACACCAGGACGGAATAAGTTCATTGGCTGTTACCCAAACAAACGAGCTTGATACTAAATGGCTTTGAGTTCTAAAAAGAACAGCAGAAACAAAATCGTCAGACCTTGCTCATGAACTAAGTACTGCCCGCGAATAGTCACATTCGCTTCTGCGGGCAGTAATAAAGTAGTGCCATTTAGCGAATGCCATTTCGAAAATCCAGATTGACTGGTTCAAACAGTATTGATCATGCACGCAAGGAACACACACAAAACCTGTGACCTTGACCTTTGACCTTGAAATTCACTAGAGTTTTGGAGATTGCCGAGATACATGTTCGTGCAAAATTTTATCAAGCTAATTGCAGCGATTTATGAGTTCTCGTGTTAACAGAGTGACGATGCTGGAAACACGGCAATAGCAGTAGGCCTAAGCTGATGAGGTTGGTGCGACACCAGTTAATCGGCTGCCACTTACATACAAGGGCCTGGGAGTCAAGGCCTATATAACACGCAGAGTTTCTGCCATACGGCAGTTATGCGTCTCAACATATGTTTTTGTTAAAAGCGGTCATCCCTTACTTTTATTTCGTCCCTACGTCAAATTTGGTGCAGTCTGCATGCATGCCAGCGATCGCTAATGATGGACGCAGTTTCTTGAAGAATAAACTGTAAAACTATTTCACGTCTAGGAATGGCGTCGCAGAAATGATGCACTGTCGGAAAAAATACCTTAAGATGAGTTTTTGTATTCCATTTTCTATAGCGCCGCTTCTGTTGCCAACATCGAGTGAAAAAGTTTCGAGTGGGTCCGTTTGAAAAAGTCGAAGAAAGTTACTTCGAAAAAAACTTGCGTCGGCTTAAATCATAATGGTCTTTCTCCGTAGCGATGCGCAGAGAGCGAGAGAGGATGACAGTGAAAGGCATTTCGTATGCATTGCACACATCGCGCCTAACTTGCAATGTAACAACATCTGCTTTGACACAAAGTCGATTCAACATGCACGAATGACAATGACGTCAGACGTCACGTGACAAGTCGACATTTCGCTCTGTAGGCCAAGATATAAGCCCCCATCACAGCACTAGTTAAACTCTCTACCAGAAATAATGAGGCAATATAAAACGAGTAAGCAAACAATTCAACAACACACTGGCATTGCGTGATTAAATTAATGCTGCAATAGGCCCTATTCATCCGTAGCACAAGTTGTTGAAATCGAAAGTCGAAACGTTCTGGTTATTTTCTGTTGTGGCACAAAACATTTTAGATTAGTTTTATGCAAGTGTAAGCCTATTTATCTATTAAATATTTGTTGCAATTAAGTGAATATAAATAGCTAAAAGTAGTTAAGTTACTGACTTGTCACTTTTACTCGAAGTAGCTTAGTATACTGACGACAACGCTCGTAGGGCCACGTCATCAGCCCACATAGCAACTACGAACAACTGCTGTTAAAAAACAACTAATAACCAAGTACGGTACATGTGGTTTAATATATGCAATAACATATCGTGCACCAAACTTGGCCCTCACAATCACATACTTTTAGGCTTAGCCCAACTTTTGGCCGATATTTTTACGTTCTATATAGTAATAAAACACTTAAGGGTCTTTTAACCCCTAGGGCACTGTGAGAGTATCTGGGTATGAATAAGTTTACCAGTGGTAATAACTCTCTCCAAATATAGGCTGATGACAAACAAACTGTACTGCAGTTTAGATGGCAGGAACAATTAAATTTGTTTCTCCGAGGCGACCGCTGACAATCTTGTAAGCACTACGACAATCGATGACAGCCGGCATGGCTTTTATACACCGGCTGCGATCGATCCAACGCAGTTGGCCATATATTATGCAGTGACCATCAGATACAGAAACGAAATACGGCGATAAAACACATGGCAATGACCATCATCGACTGCCGTTATGGCTATCATACCACCACACCCTACCCGATACATACCGTTACATACGGATAGCATCGACATTAATATGGCCGACGACACGCCGATATGACCATTCAATGAACCGTCTGCAGCTTAATAGGTTTCATTAAATTGCTGTAATTTTTTTTGCTCATTAAATGCTGGCGAGAGAGACAGTCACTGACGTAAGGTCGTAACATGGCTAAATGGCCTCTATCGCTATCTCCACAAAATACTGAACAGCACAGTCATTGTAAAAGCTGCAGTCATTTTTTGCCAACAACTAGAAAAATTGCTTCTATTTATTAATTTTGTTTAAAATAACATTTTTTCTTTAATTACTACACCACTATTCTGAAAATTGAAGACGCTGACTTATGCTATACGACCTGTTGTTTTATTATAATTGCAGATAAGCCTCGGATATGGATTTTTTTCTGGCATTTTTGCACTTGGAAAAATATAGGCCTATTAGAGACTGTGATAACAATGCATCAATATCTATTAGTAAAAACCGCTCAGAGCCTAACGTGGCTTTTTTAGCTTTTAATTAAATAAGGAATAAAAAATAAAGCAATAAACAACAATAAAAATGGAAAGCAAAAGATCGGAAAAAGCAATCAACTGAAAAATAATCATCTGGGTGTAGTCATACAGAATGAAATACGTGTTACATGAAAATAAAAAATATATATTTTACCGTTATTTGGCTGTAACTTGACTTCACTTTATAGCAACTTGAGACAACTGTTAACAGATAAATAGAGTGTCTATAACTAAACCACAACGGCGCAGAAAACACGAGTAGCCCACTCATTCTCATTTGTTACAAGCACTGTACGTTGTCTACCAAAGAAGGTACACCTATACGTAGACTCCGTAGACACTTTTTGACGACATTTACCTTTCAGAGAAATAAAAGATACGGTAAATTCGAGCGGCGACGTGGACGGCGGTCGCGCAGCTCTGTTGGCAGAAAAGTCTAAACTCCAATCATTCGACGTGCTGTAAAACTTGCTGCGGATTTGTTGTGGACCAGCTTTGCGACAAGTTTTCTAGCTTGTTTTACAGCATGTTGTACAATAAATGCACAAAAAGATCAAAGCAAGTAGAGTGTGAACCCCTGCCACAACCAGCAATGTTGTGGCAGAGTGCGAAAGAGAAGCAACTTTTCTCCCACTAAATTTTAGCCTGTTGTAATTTTTTGGTTTTCAAAATTTAAACAAAAATGCAAACTTACGGCTGAAAATCCAAATTGTGGACACAATTTAAAGTCAAAATTAAACTTTTGAACACTCGTGTCTAATCTGGCGAAAATTTGCAACTTTCGGCCACTGAAGGATGTCTCCAATCTTTAAAATACGCGACGCACCGCAAGAAAGATCTAGAATAGACGGATTTGCAGAGGCTGTTACTGAGGCAACTCTAACGGAAGGTAGAATGACTCAAATAGACGGATAACAAATTGACATGGAACGGGACATGCCGACGGACAGTAGTGTATCAACAAATAGAGCAGCAGCAGCGGTTTGTCGGAGCGTCATGTACACACAATGCGGTTTCTCCAGCGAGCGAAATTGCTGTTCATTTCCCGCCCGTCCGTGCGACGAAAATGTTAAGCCGTTGGACTAGCGCCGTCCATCACTGCCTGCTGCTCGTCCTCCGCTTCATCGACGTCGGAACCGGCGGCAGACCAGCGGCGTCGCTTGGGTGAAGACGAAGAATGTCGGTGACAAAGGGCGACATGCACGGTGCTCTGCGGCTGCGGTGTCTGCGGCGTCTGTGGTGCTGCCGTAGTGCGTTGAGTGCCGCCGGCGCCGCCAGGTGTCACTCCGCCGTTGTCGACGCTGTAACCGCAGCACGAGCACACCGTCGCCAGAAAGATGCGTCGAAATGTGGCGCCGAACAAGCAGTAGATGACGAAGTTGCACGACGAGTTAACGACGACCAGAACGTCGCTGAGCTTCGTGTAGTAGAAGTGAAAGCGTCCACAGTCGCGGTCGGCGTTCTCGAACAGCGCCCAGAAGATCTGGTTAAACAGCGCCGGAGTCTGACAAACGATGAACACGCACACGATCGCAATGACACACTGTGTGATGTGGTCGTCCTTGCGACGTTTGCGGCCTGCACGCAGCTTGGACGCGGCTGCAGACATCGTCGTCGTCGTCCTCCGTCTGATGGCATTCAGCGCACTGATCAGCTTGACGTTGAGGTAGGCGAGGCTGGCCAACGGCATCAGATACATCACCGGGTAGTAGAGAATGTTGCTGTAGATGATCTGGTAGATCTGATTGTCTCCGAGGATCAGAGGCTCGCCGGTGACCGTTTCAATATGTGCGGAGTCGTTGCTGGTGATGTTGCCGACACGCTGCTGCCGCCCAATCACCTGAAATATACAACAAACATCACAGTCACTCACGGAGTCTCCTGATACGCGTCAATACAAACTGCTCTCATTGCCATAAAACTCTGCGACGCCGCTCAGCTGTTTTTGCAGGTAAACGGAACACTACAAAGGAAGCGACAACTGGTTGAGAACCATGCAAAAGCCGAGTAAATTGATGATGTAAGACGAGAGTGGAAGTGGTGTTCTTGGGAAAGGCTAAGACGGCGCAAAGGGTTTCTACAACACAGATTGGCCGCTGCAGAACTAGAAATTAACGCGGTTAATTTTGGATCATAAAAACCTGTTGATTATTGCACTTTGGAAAGATTTGGGCATATCGAAGAGAAATTTTTCCCAGAAATGTCTTCACAAAACACTGACATCGTTTAGCATTTGTTCAATTTTGTTGTGAATTAAAGTAGTTAACTCACGGTTAAAAGCACATTATGTAAGAACAGAACAGAGCGTGAAAATTCATTGTAAACAATTTAGTAAAACTAAAAAAATACGCTAAAAGCACAAAGCATTAAAAGTTACCCGCCTCTAATTCTGTCAAACATTATGGTAATTAATAGGGATTATGAACGAAAACGAGTGCAGAGCAAAAACAGGTTGTTGTGATGACTGTTGTGGTGATGGTTAAATTGACACAGCATTATCATAGCAAAGACTCGGTGCGATAAAACGAGACTTTGCAGCGTCGAGTGCAGCATGCGGAGACTGGAAAGGAATGATGCGAAGTATCTTTTCGCTCAGCCATCCCTCGAAATAACGAATGGCATGTCTACGACGAAAATAAGCTCATTACCATTGACTGATTTTAACCGACGTGAAGCAGATGAGGGTAGACCCGTCATTGAACGAGCAAACGCAGTCTCGGATTACATCGTTACAGCAGGGGTAACCCGAATCGGAGCAGAAAGTTCTGTTCCGCAGGTGGTGGGCGACACAACTCGGCATGATGACAATTAGCTTGGGTGAGCTTATGCGCGTCGGTCGTCTGCATTTCGAAGGACGCTGCATGTTCTGCTAGTAACTAACAACGAACTGTCAGGCCAATCAGTGTACGCAGGTTGGACACGTGGGTGTTGTCGGCAATGAATATTTGACTAGAAGACTGTAGCGACTACTGCTGTGACGACGTGTCAGCCCTCAGTCTCGTCGTTGTCTTACTCGTTAACAAGTGCATCTTCACGCCAGAGCGACACCGGGTGTCGTGCTCCAAATAATTTCTCACAGTCAAAAGTCGTGTCGCCATTGCAATAATGTTATCGTGCCTTATTTGTACCAAATTAAATAACCAATGTTGCAACAAGCATTAAGATAGCGCATGCTTGTTCAGCTTTGTACTCAATCACGCGTTTAGAAACGATTAGCATCAATATTGTAGTGAAATGCGGTCATATTGAACACTGTCCTATAAATGTCCTGTCATACACTAGTTTTCCGAATTGTGTATGTAATGCAGAGTATAAAAAACTGCAATAACTGTTGTACATGTACTTAATTTTGCTCCACTTTATATATCATTCGTGTCCAGTCTATAATAAAAATGTTTTTACAACGAGGTTGCAAGATTTTATGTCAAAGGCAACTCTTAACCTCCAAAACGTTATTGCATAAGACAGCCTACTATTAACTTTCAGATTGTATTGGCAGGCCTATTCATTTATTGATTGCAGATGATGGAAAATCTTCGCCAATCAGTCTATCAATGTACCACTGAAGCACATTTATGTGGTGCAATATGTAGCGAGATAATCGCAGAGTGCGTAAATAATCTATACTAGCACGTATGAGCCGTCTTCACACTAATATGATGTTTACACGATCCAGCAAAAGTCCAGCAAACGTCCAGCAGCAGCACGTGCATTTTGAATACATTTGCTGGAAGTTTGCTGGACGTTTGCTGGATCGTGTAAACACCCGATAATACCCAAAGACTACGTCGCGTCGCCTGTCTATATGCCAGTCCTGCCTTTATGACTCCCAAGATTACTTGGCGAGGCGCGAACAATAATGTTTATTGATTCAGAAATATTTTATTTAACTCTTTTGCCACTACATTCCTATAAAATGTACACGAAAAATACAGATGTACACACTGTAAATGTAATTGACAATATCATGTAACGGCTCTGTTGACAAACTATTGGATACGAACCATTTCAGGCGTCCAGCCTCAAGGAATAACTCTAGGCCTACAGTGTTATGTCTTTTAAATGTCCCTGCGCTGTCGCATTATTGATTCTTCAGAATGAAGCGATTGCGTCGCCATAACAAAGAATCTATAGATACATTACTGGCAGGCCAATCTGCAGCCGCAACTGCCGCAGCAAATGCTGCGTGGAAAGTGAGCAATAAAAGTCGACGCAGTAGTCAACTTAATGACAAGGCGGCAACTGATGCTAAATATGGACATTGCCGATAAATAGAGACCATCAAGCTGTAACTTTGTAACGCTAGTGGTACTTGTACAGCTGCAATATTTACAGTGAGAATAGGTGCACAAGCCAATGTGTTGACAAAAATGCTACTGAGAGTGACACATTTGGTCCCGATTGCTGAAACGATATGTGCGGTCCTTGCGGCAATTGCGTTTATTGTTGGAATTCGGTAACTTTGACCTAAGCCTATGAATGGCCGTTTAACTGATCAACATGGAGACTACGGTATGATTGTATGATTGTATACTTGAAAACTATCATTCGGCCTTATCAACAGCAAGTGGGGACGTAGTGGGCGGCGTCTTTATTGTTTGATAACCGGTATTACGCGTTAATGAACTATTGGGCACATTAATTAAGCACATTTTTGCCTAAGCTTTATAAAGCCTATTAACATTTGAATGCAACGTTTGACTTCACATAATATTGAGATTTATACTTGACATGAAATTTGCACACCAAATTAAAGCTTTTTCGTTATGTAGCTTTCAGCTACAGATTATCGACACCAGAATGTTCACCTGTGACTTTGTGACCTTGACATTTAATATGCTGCATTACAGCATTAGCATGCTCAACTTATATGTCGCTTCGTGTGTCTCATAATTCTGCCAAAAATTTAGCTCGGTTCGGCCTTTCATACGCAATGTATCTCACACCTAGTACTATTTAGCGCACGAGTCATTGTACACCTTACATGGGCAACTCATGTTGTTAATTTTAAGCTTTGTTAAATATTTCGTTATTCAGATAAACACAAAAAACAAACGGACACAGACGTGGTACATAACCCAATGAATGCGGCTGCATAATGATCGATCAAATCACTGCAAAGGTTGTGAAAGGCCATCGACGTGTGTGCGACGTGTGTTACTAATAGGCTTAGGCCTGAATCATTAGCTCATTATCGCGACAGCACCAGCTGCAGCAGTTACTAGTGAAAGCATTTATCCCTGCCACTAATAACAAGCTAGCTATCGTTTACAGTGCGCAGTGCGCACATATTACCAGCATGCATCAACTTCATCGATTAACGCCATCTGCCTATTTTTGTATTTTAAATTAGTAAAATAATGACATATTCAAACTGCGCATTTCTAAGTTTCTGGCTTAATATCGAATATATTTTTATTTACGTTCCTGTGGTTGCATATTGCATTGATAGCAGGCATTCCGACATTTCTTTCAGACCCACAGTATCAGTAAGCCTAACTAGTTTATATGCCAAGTCATGCAAATGCAATCTCCAAGAGTGGTAAAAGACAATCCAATAAACATCGCTATTTTAGCGTGGAAAGCGTACGTTTTGCTGACAGTTGCCAGCATGTGTTCTGTATTGAGTAGAGTTACACGTTGCAGAAATGTGCACGAGACCTTTTAAGCCGAGACCGAGACGAGACCTAGACGTTGCAGCTTCTAAGACTCAGCCTACACCAGCGCGGTGAAAACCGTTATGCACCGCAAATGTAAATCAATGTCAGAATCGCAGTTTTATGCGACCAGGTTGGCCTGTTTTTGTTATTTTCCTGTTACATTTTAGATACTGGAATAATAATGGTTTGCACACTGACTTGCACTTACGGTCTCGCACTATGGGCGGCCAGCGTTGATGAGCGTTTGCTTTTTTGGTAGCCCGCCTACATTGTCTAGTATTGTACGACAATATTGTATTTTATGTTTTTGGCAAATAAATACTCTCTCTCTCTTGCAGACGTAGGT
>Ga0209367_1005284_pt1 | contig 17901 bp, 10 predicted proteins | sample WorMetLIZISLAND2_FD_187412 | JGI IMG/M metagenome (GOLD analysis project Ga0209367, IMG submission 187412) | Marine gutless worms symbiont microbial communities from Max Planck institute for Marine Microbiology, Germany - Olavius geniculatus... ... | reverse complement strand
CCCGATGTGCGGGTGCATTATCCTGCTAAGCTGGTACCCCGTTTTATGAAATATCGTAAGCCCGTAACACACAACGATATTGAGTACCTTTTGACGATTTTCTCAGCTAATCATTATTATTACTAGGCACAGTTTGTTGGAGTTATTTCAAAACGTAATAGGGGTCCGGTTTTTTTGAGACACAGTGTATATGGCGTTACATAAGTAAACCTCTCTGTTAATGTACATTTGCGTAACTCCAACAAACAACATCTAATCCAAACAAAATTTTACACCAGCAAGGCAGCATTTATTGCCAATTCAACTGCCAAATTTTAGTTGAATCTGTCAAAGCAAACAATGGCTACAATGGCTTTTGTTAGGTCACCCCCAAAACATTTCAGTTTCAGTCTTTGTGTCCAACGTTATCCAGAAAGACCTAAAAACTAAAGTGTTTTTGGGGTGACCTCACAAAAACCACTGTAATTATTGTTTTCTGTGGCAGATTTAACTAAAAGTTGGCAGTTGGATTGCGAATATGTGACGCATTGGAAAATCAAATGCTGTTTTTTGGAGTTACGCGAATGTCCAATAACAAATGGGTTTATTTTATGTAACGCCATAGTGGTAAAAGATATATTTTTATCGATATTCAACAACTAATAACTCCGCTACAAAATAAAATGTTTTAACAAAATTTGGTGGTTATTTTGCCAATTTTCTAGGGAGTAAGCATACAAAATTTTATTTAGATTCGTTAAAATTTGACATTTTTATTGTACGACTTGTAAGGGGTTACTATTTTCCGGACACAGTGTAGTTGACAAAATTAGTGAACACAACGCGTGGAGCTAATTTTCTCCTCTTTCTTCGGTTATCGCTACTTACACCAAATTGTCATAAAACTGAAACTAAACATTTAACATCACAATGTCATTTTAACTTTTAAAAAAGTTGAAGGGAAGTTTAATTCGCAAAACTGCTAAACCATGAGCCAAAATAAAATAAAAACGCAAAACAGTACACAATCACACGCCGCAATAGCTAAATTTCACTTTCATGACCGACAGACGAACAGACCACGCTATGCTAACATAATGTCGCAATAGTTGGCATCGCTATCGCTAATGCTTTTAGCGGTGCAGTCATAAATGAAATTAATGTTAAAATTATTATTGTCTGTTTGAAGCTAAACGCCTAAAATAATTACTCACTTGTATAAATGCTCGTTGAACGCTTACATCGAATCACAATAAGATATTGCTAATATCATGCAAAAAATAGAAAAAATAGAGATAGAGAACGTTGGGTTGTACAGTGTTTTTTTTTCATTTTTTGACGAACGTAAGCCTACTTCTAGCATCTTATATTTTAAATGTTATATCTGGACTGCAGATACCGAGTTGCGGGTTGATGCTGCGGACAGTGTCTGCGCCATGGACGACGTCGCCTCTGAGATATTGATCGTACAGTCGCTGGATGTACCTTGGAGCACAGCGACGTCGACCACGACCAGCTGCACTGAACTTGGACGGCTCGACGTCAGCAGCTGACCGCCGACCACTTCCGCCACGTCGACGTTCCACGTCACTGTCATCCACGCCGATCATGTTGCCGACTACGCGACGAAGCTTCGACTGTTGCATGTCATCCTGTCCGCCGTCGCGCCTGGCTCGCGAGGACGCGACTGAGATTTGCAACGGCAGCAGAACGAGCAAGAAAACGAGTCCGATAAACGTAGGCCTATGCATGATACTCGTGCACGCGCTACAGTCACGCATAATTTAACTGCCGTCTATCGATCGACTATCGCTGAAAAATCGCGGTTCCCTATTGTCTCGTGTAGTCATTGAAGTGATCAAACATGCAAAAACCATACAAAATCTCTGTCAACATATTACTGCGAAAACATCCAGCTGATGTAGTCGGCGGTAGGCCTTAGTCGAAGTAAACAACGAACTCTCGACCGTCATCAGCTCGTCGTGGTTGAGATAACAAGGTCGCCACGTCCTTCCAAGATATGTAGGTGAACGGGTTCGGTGCTGCGGCGTCTGCGAGTGCGAATCGCTAGGATGCGCACTTGCTGCGTCGGTATAGGACTAGCCTGCCAGTCGTCAAAGCACGTCACTTGACGCACGGGAATCTCAAGTCCCTGTCAAGGCTGTCGGGCAGCAACGACGATTACTGATGAAGACGGCACGTGCCTGCTGTCTATGGTTAACCACGCAGCCGGCCGCTTACGTCAAAACACAATGTTAGCCAAAGCCGCTAGTCAAGTACCTCGATAACTTACTGTCGCCGCTCTGACCTAGGCCTATTCCTCAAGCGCGAATAGTCTGTAGGCCATCAGAATTAGATCACCCTTGATACGATCAGTTTCTCTCTATCTTGTGACGTTACCGGCTGCAAATTGGCACGCATGTCTCAACGACCGAAAAACGTCCTTTCCATTGCAACATTTTCAGTTCTTTTTAGTATATGTGCTAGATAATACCCTGTTTAGACGATGAAGCAAACATGAAGCAAAGACGAAGCAAATTTAGAGCACACGTCGTGCACGTGTATTTTGAAGAATTACGTTTGCTTCTTGTATGCTTCCTCGTGTAAACGGGGTATTAGGTTAAAGGGCAGTTTGCCCGTCAGTTTTTCAACGCAAATCATTTATCGTATCATAAAACTGTAATATAATAATCATTCTTCCATTGTTTTACTGCAATAAGCGGCATTGTAGCTGCCTGAATACTTAGCAGGGCTTATAGTTTAATTTATTTTTGTTTTAGATCTTGTAGTCAGAATAGGACAACTGACTTCGAGCAAACTACTTAAGTGTGGAAAACGGTGTTGTACGGCTGAACGAATGTCAAGTTTTTGCCGACGATACAGCAGTAATGGTAACAATATTGAAAGGCATTTATACCCCGAGTCCTTAGAGCATTCGTGCAAAATTTTCACTTGTTATAAAAATGCAGCCATTCAGTAGGGAGGGGTAGAGATCGATCACACCCCGCGCTGAATCTCATCTATTATCATTCTTCCTCGTCCGCCTATTCGTTCTTTCTTTAAAATTTCCATGCATTACCTCGCATCTAAAATCAACTTTCTCACTTCGTCGGCCACGGCTTGATCGGCCTCTTCCTGTTTCGTCAGGATCATCACTCTTAAACCGTTCTACGATCGTCTCACCTCAGCGGCGTTATCGATACCACATCATCATGACGCGTAGACAACTGAGGTCCGTTGCGGCGACTCCCCACGATGTCCATGTTCATCTGCACTCTGCCACATCTGCCGGTGTTCCGCTGCCGATCTGCTATATCCAGGTTTTTCGATGACGCCTAGGAGGTCTTCTCCAGTTCATCCCCAGACTCTGCCCGCCTTTCATTGCAATGACCTGACAACGCTTGGTGTGCAGGGGTGGTGGCATCTAGTCTAACAAGAGGGTTGTGTCATTCGTAACATTCGCCTGTGTATCGTTTTGGGTTACCTGCACCAAATGGGCCAACAACATCCTCGTAACCAGCCGATCGTGGTCCTGTCACGGCGCTGAAGTCGCTTAACATCAACAGATTGTCATGAGTGGGAACTGATTCAATAACAGAAGCCAGGTCATTATATAAGGCATCCTTGTCTGCATCTGCAGCATCTTCTGTGGAAGCATAGGCTACTATTACTGAGAGATGGTCATGACGGTGGATAAGTCTAGCAGAAAGCAAGCGTGAGGAGGTAGGCTGCCACGTAACAAGAGCATCATTGAATGGATGACGTAGTACCAGAGCGACACCTTGAGTCCTATCGTGTCCGCCGGAGTGGAGGAAAGTAGCACCATCCACTGTGCTAAGGTCACTGTCCTGCAAACGGGCTTCTGTGAGACCAGCAATGGCAATGTACTTTTCTAGCTCCTGGACCAATGCTGTTTGGTAACCGGTACCATCCAGATCATCCCCTCATTCTCTTTTCCAACCTCAAAACTTCTCTTTCTCAAATCCCACCCTTCACTTGGCACCCTTTGGTGAATGATTTCACGTATATCTGGACTTAATATGTTTTTTCTCGTTTCATTTATCATTATTTCTTTTTAGTTTTTCCGACCTCAGGCTTCTGCCTCACCCTGAAGCTGAACATAAACTGTCTGTTTCTCGATTTTAAAATGTCTTACATAACAGTAGGCTACTTCAATTTTAGTTTCTCTCCTTTGATTTCCATTTAAAATATTGGCAGTTTTTTGAAGTTCATGTGCTAGATCAAACTGGCAGCTCGCCCGTCTGTTATTCAGTGCAAATCATCATGCTGTAGACGCAAAACTATTTACGATAATAAACATGTTTAATAAATCTGACGTTTTTGACCATTGTTAGTTCTGTGATTTGAGAAACATGGACTAGAACTGAATTACTGAGTTTTTATGGAATCACTGCATCAGAAATCAGGTCAGGATGGCACTGGCTCAGGGTTTTTTGAGAGAACAAACAATAATAAATGCTAGATCACATGGTGAAGCAACTACTGTCTTTACTTTAAAAAATATTGCAAAACTGATAAAATAAAAAGTGGCAGTTCTCCAGCAGCATGTTGGGTTAAATAGGCGAGGCAGGAAGTTGCAACATCTGACACGAGGAGATTACGAGTGCTTAATTTTTCAATTCTGCCCCTAAATTTCTCCAAAACGAAAGCTTTCGGGTGACCAATCTCCAGACAGTGAAATTCCCCGATGATTCGCAGCACTCCTGACCATTTTAACTTCTACTCAAGTAGAGTAAACTAAACCTAGTACTATCAAAAGTATAACTTAGATATAAATATAGAAACTGAAACATAAGTAAGCCAACATTCAGCAATAAAAAGCATAACATAATCGACAGAGAGTTTAAGTGAAAAATACTAAAAAGTCTGTTGACATAATTTGGAGAAAAGTTTTAGGCAATTTTTCCCGGTAAGATTTTCCCCTGACATTTTCCTCATTTTAACTGAAATCCAGGACATTTCCCCATGAGATGTAAAATTCCCTGACATTTCCCATTTCTCAGACGAGTGGTCACCCTGTGGATTTTTAGATAAAAATTTTCAGACAAGAATAAGAGTTTCCAGCAACTTTCTGTCAGCCCAAATGCCCCCCGCCCTGGCCATGATGCCACTGCACTTTTCTATCTGAGAAACAGTGCAGCAGTGAGCTGCTGCAAAATATACATCTACACTGTGAGGCATAAAAACACACCAAAATTTATCAATCATAACTTGAAGGCGGATTATTGGATTTTAATAATTTTTGGTACAACTATTCCTGACACAACTTGTCATCAAACGATTATTCAAGCTTCCACCTCACCCAACATATGTTTCTGCACTACCTGGGGAAAATCAAAACACACGAAATTAACGTTAAAATGAACAAAAAATGCCAAAAACCATCCGTGACATTACTGATAGTAACTTGGAGAAGAATAACGAGATTTTAATAGTGTTTGGTATAAACATTTCCAACATAACTGGCAAATCAGCACTCGCAAATACAGAAACACAAGCAGTGCAGTCTGTATTGTAATATCATCAAAATGAAAAATTCCAGAGCTACCTGCAGTCAAAATTAGCTGTTAAGATGATAACAAGCTTACTGAAGATATCTTGTCCAAATATACACAAGGGCCTATTCTTCCAACAGAAAAAAAGATAAGAGTATTCAATAACGAAACTACCGACATTACAAGAAACTGCAGCAGCTAAGTAACAATTACACGCTGACGTAGATGTTGTCACTTTCCATATCCCAACTCTAACAATTCAATTTGGAGCAAAGATGAACATAACTTGTAGTTCTACTTCGTTTATACACACAGCAATAAACGGAATCAAAAATTGCATGCTAGTGTCAATGTTATTTCTGAAAATATGGAAACAAAGATAAGAGCAATGTGACACAGAAACAAATCCATAGCTCATTAGTCATGGCCACTGCCATTCTGCTCTTCAACTGATCTCGATTTCGCAACGCGCTCCAGTTCCTTCTGAAGATCTTGCTCAAACGGACCGTCTGGTTTCGGAGACAGGGATCGGCGACTGTCTGAAACAGGTGGTGGCGACGAACGATCTTTCGTTGGCCGAGGTTCGCGATCTTTACGTGAGTGTGAGCTATGGCGACTGCGACTGTGCGAGTGGCGACGTTCTCTCGACTGTGATCGATGGCTGCGTTGCTTGCGGTCGCCGCCGCCACGTCGGGACTTTTCATAGTCACGGTGCGAGCGCCGATCGGGCGACCTATGACTTGTGTCACGCCGAGAATGCCGATCTCTGTCTCTGTCTCGTTCTGGTGAGCGACGTCGGCTAGTGGAGCTGTGGTAATCATTGGGCCGAGGTCGACGTTCGGTGGAGCGTGAACGTCGCCTCTCCCTCTCCGCCGATCGTCTTCTGCTATCTGCAGATCGACCGTCACGGTCTGCTCCGGACAACTGGGAGGTTTCCGAGCCGCGACTGTTGCTAACGCGGGAATGTGGCTGATCACTGTCGTATCTACTGTACACCGGGCTGCTTCTCCGCTCGTAGTTGGCCGGCCTGCAACACACACAAATATACAACGGTTTAATGGAGATTTTCCAGGAAAACCCAGATAAGCCAGTTTCATATTTGATTTCCAGTCTAACCAGAAGGCCACGTTTGACAAGCCAAATGCCCTTTCCAATGACAGATGACTTTCCTCTGGTGGTATGGTACTGTTGGTTAACAGCATCATAGCAACTAAATGACAGTCAATGCGTAAAACAATCAACCAACATTCCTACTTCATGCACAACAGTTCAGCTGCCACTTATCGCAGACAACATTTCCGCATTTGTCATTTGCTATAATGTCATAATATAAAAACGCACTACACGCCATACAAAGCCTGAATTTCAAGTATACACAAAAAGTTACATCAATGTATCCTTGAAACTGCCAGCATATGGTCTATTGTATCTGAACGTGTAGCTGGCCGCTGCAAATACAAATGAAGGTCGTTCTGCAAAAGAAGATTAAACTATACCAGTCAAATAAGTGTACAAAACATTAGTTTGTACACTTGTTAATGGCAACATTTAAGGACTTGCACATCGAAAACAGCAAAAATTACAAAAGGTGATGATATTCAGCAGCACATTGACACGCAGTCAGTGTGATGCGGGCAATATCACCTTTTGTAATTTTTGCTGTTTTTGATGTGCAAGTCCTTAAATGTTGCCGTTAACAAGTGTACAAACTAATGCTTTGTACATTTATTTAACTAATCGTAGGCCTATTATTGCAGTTGGCCTATTATAGCCCATTTTGTCCCAAATTTTTTCCCCATTGCAACGAGGGTCAGTTGGGGAAAAATTCGATTGGCAGCATTCGGTGGCCCATCCACAAAACCCCCTTTAGACGCAAAAATCTCGCAGATATCTCTTACACAAAGCGAGTTATAGCCCATTTTGTCCCAAATTTCGTTGCTATGGCAACCAGGGAGGGTTTGAAGTAAAATTAAATGACACCATTAGATTCGCCATCCCCGAAAACCATACCCTAGAACCAAAAATTACGACTCTATCTTATACACAGCCAAAGTTATGACCACTTAAAGAATTGTTTAATTTCCCCCATAGGTGCCATTGTAATTTTTTTGATTTTTGCGAATAAATACGTTAAATATTAATTTGTAATTTTCTAACCCCAAAAAGGCACTTCCTTGTGCAGAACCGCGTCGTTTGACGTATTAAGCATAAAAATCCCTTAAGGGGTCTGACCTGTAGGTGCGTGGAAGATAAAAACGTATATATAAATAAAATTTTTTGCGTATATTTCACCCATTTGCCGAGAAGCCCCCCTGGGAGGAATTTGCATAAAATTTTGCATGACGGGTCCGCTCCCCGACGTAACCAACCGTGCCAAATTTTATCTCAATCGGGTCAGGGGTTTTGATTCTGCGGGGGGTCAAATTTTTGGATTCCCCATAAGAAAGAGAAGTCGCTGTTAACACACGGCTTGAACTACTGTTCAGCCTGTGATATCAATATTGCTGCCAATCCCTACGAAAACGCCAAGAAACTGTTCACATTGCTGCCACAAGTATACAAAACAGTCACATTTGTAGATTTTCTATGAAAAAACATCAGGAAACCATTTGTGACTTGTTTACAATCCCAGTGACCTTCCACAAACAGCACTGAAGAAGAGTCACTTTTTGTCATTAAAAACTGCTTCACAGCAACCAAGGTCACTATACCTCTCTTCCTGTTGTACAGATCTGTTTGCATCAGTAGTACGTCCCTGAGCCACTGCGCCACCTTTCCGCAGACGTTCAGCTTTCTTCGCCAGAAGGTTCTGCTCGATCTGCTTCTGTATCGGAACCGGAATGCGAGGGAACAGAGTGCTGTACCACTCCAGCTTCGTGAGGAAATGCGTCGACACTTCACCGATCGTCATGATGTGACCGCCGCCGGCCTTCACATCAACCTCCTGAAACGTTCAGCAGCCAACATTAAAAACAGAATTGGCACGAAATTTGACATGAAATTCCTGGACTCTCCACCACGACCATCAAAAGAAAACAATTTTGCAGGACTTTCTCGTAGGATGCCAACGTATAAGTAAATTAAGTATAAAGACAAACAACCGCTTTTTACAATACATACATAGTGTAACTCAATGCACAAATTGTTCAGTTACTTACCGGGGTTTAAATATTTACACAAAGCGCTCTTTATGCATAGAAGCGAACAAAGCAATTCAAAAGTTTTTCAGCTTAAGCAGAGCTAGTATTGTTTTTTTTAAATTTCAAACCTGCAGCAATTTCATCAACTATTCAGAATTTTGACTTTCGAAGATTTTTCATGACCTCAGGCTTCAATTTCTATGAATTAAAAAGACCAAACTTAGTTTCCAGAACTTTCCAAAGCCTGAAAAATTGAGAAAGAATACTATATTTCCCAGCACATGTGGAAACCCTGTGGAAAATAACCTATCACAATAGTAGTAGCAGGCTAGCAGCTGCTGCAAACGAAGATAATAAATTAACAATGTAGAATGAAAGACCCGGTCACATATGCACAAAAGTTATAGCCTGACAGGTCGTATCAAACTCGATAAGAAAATTATGCAAATACACTGTGTCCCCCAAAAAACATCCCCGACATTTTTGACTGTAACTTGAAAAACAATTAGCAGATTTTGATAATTTTTGGTACGAATATTCCTGATTCAACTTGCCATCAAATGACCGTTCAGTTTCCACCTCACCTAACGTTTGTTTCTGCACTACCTGGTAAAACACAAACAGTGAAATATCATTTTTTATCCAATGCGATATGATTGCTTAATTAACATAACGCGTAAAAACACATTTTGTTCACATTTCTGACACTTTGGTTGACAATTTATCCAGTTGTCCATTTTTCAACTGCCTGCAGTAAAATTGCTTGAAGTGGTAACCCACTATGCGAACACAGGCAAGGAGACGCTTTCTTCATTTATTGACAGCAGTATCGATAAAGTTCTGCTCCAGACCAATCCAGGCTGTAGCAGTCACTTCTTGACTTCGTAAACATTCCTAAACTTCACCTTGTAGACACACAATGCAAGAGAGCTGCAAGAGAGTCAAACCCTGTAACAGACCGGCTGTTGGGGACCACAGATTAAAATAGACGGAATTTATTGACGTTTTTTGCCTTCATTTTTAGGCGCGAAAGCAGCTTCTGCTTTCAGTGCATCTTAGCCATCACAATTCCATCTGTCTGTCTGTCTGTCCGTCCGTCCGTCACACGAGTGGATCATTCAAAAATGGTGCAAGCTAGGATCACCAAATCTTCACCGTCAGCTGCTTGGAAGACTCCAGTTTCAGGAACCGTAAAGCTTTTCCATAAATTTGAAGGGGGTCACCCCAAATTACAGCGCTAAATGAGAGGGGGTGGGCAAAATTTGCGATTTTTGGCCAATAAGTAAGTCGCTGTATCTCAGTAATGGTGCGAGATAGGAATAATAATAGGAAGTCGTACACTGGCTCTCGATTGGAGCCAAATTCAATGACCTTGAATGACCTTGAACGCCAAAATAGGGGGTTTTATGGATTTTTTGGCAATTTCTGGCTGCGACACAAGTCTGTCATCCACAAGGTGGCGCCACACTACTATCGTTATGAGATCCAGATAGAGAATTTGGTATTTGTATATTAACTTAGCGTGAACACCCCAATTTTTAGCTACTACTGAACCGGAACTGCTATAGGCTTTTGCGTGTCTCGAGAGCTCTAGCTCAAATTTCTTGTAACACGTATTATGCTTGCTCTGCTTTCCCCAGGTAGTGCAAAAGCAGATGTTGGGCGAGACGGAAACTAAAGCATTTATTTAATAGCCAGTTGTGTCAGAAATATTTCTGCAAAATATCATTAAAAATGCTAATCTTTATTCAAGTTACGATCGATAATGTGGGAGATGTTTTTTCAGGTTTTCAGTTTATTTCAACACCTATTTTGCTTGATTGGATTTCCCTAGGTAGTGCAGAAGCATACACTGGGTGAGGTGGGGAAATGAATGGTCATTTGATGGCGAAAATGTCGGTGAGGTTTTTTGGGACACAGTGTATATTTAAAATGACTAGAGTAACTGTAATTATTACGCATTCTACAATGTTAGCTATTTAACAAACTGTTCTAAATCATGCTGTTTTTTTACATCGCATTTAAAGAGTAGTGGATATTCATGAAACTATATAATAAGTCTAAGAACTCCGATGTCCCACCCCCCAACTTGCAAGAAAATAGTTCCCACTGTCAGTTACCGGCGTTTGAATGACTAGGCAGACAGCAACAAAATGGCTTCAGCATCAATTTCTTTTATGTCTGTAAAATGAGCACGCAATGACAAACTGCCCTCGAGTCACTACGTAACATGCGAAAAAACAACCGAATATAACTCAAATAACAAGTAGCTAGCTAGCTTTCATTTTAAAAACAAAATCTTTTACCAATGCACTTCCTTCTTCATCTAGAACATGCCTTATAAGTACAGCAGCACTTTTTCTGCAAAAAGAATTAATTTGGCCCAGATGATACATACATGAGTATCCATCTATTATTTATTTTAACCACCAAGACATAATGATAATAATTAAACAGCTTAACAAAAATTTGTACAGACATTGTGAATTTGTGATAAGACAATAATGCCAGCAAAATCCCTTCCTTTAAAGTTAAACCAATCCCACATTAAATGACAACAAACATATGTACTACCAGTGGTGTGGACAAAGGGGGCTGAGGGGGCCCAGGTACCTCCCACCCAATCCTTCAGACAAAACATGAGCATATGCTTCAACTGCTCCAAGTTTGCCAATTTGGTCAGTTTATTTTCGAGAAAATAATTAAAACTGTTGCAACCAGATCTCATCTTTTAAAGCTAAAATGCATTAAATTCAATTTTGGCTGGGGCTCTGACCCCGCTGGGAGAGCTCATAGCGCTCCCCTAGACCCCAAGCTGGATTTTAAGGGGTCCTACTTCTAAGGGAAAGGAGGAAAGAGGAAGTGGACAGGAGAGGGAAAGGGAAGGGAGTGGTAAAAAGGGAAAAGAGGGACGAAAGAGAAAAGGTAAAGGGAGGAAAAGGAAGACAAGGCCCCTCCCAATTGAAATTTCTGGCTATGCCACTGTGTACTACTGCAATCATAAACATGAGTGAAGAATGTGTGTCTTAGCCATTACAATAATTTGAAAAAAAATACATCCACATTCCACAAACTGGACAAAGTCATACTACATCTACAATTAGCATATATTAACCAGATATTGAAACATGTACTTAATTTATTTATTATGCCGTAAAAGAACCAGATTTCCTCACCTCTTCGTCGTCCAGGTAAGGTTCAAACCAATCCCACAAGTCTCCCGGAGGCAGAGTAAACCTAAAACATAAAATCACCACGAAAAACAAAAGCATCATAACATTAAAAAATTATACCATAACAAATAAATAACGATGCACAAACTAGAACAATAAAATTCGTCCGAGTTTTGCATGACACAAAAATGGTCAGGTCACTGCCGGTGGCACCAAAACTTTAATCTGCAAATAGCGTAAACTGTTGTTATACTCTAATACATTGCAGCTTGATGCTATTGGTCGAGCAACAGGAAAAGTCATAAGTAGCAAAGTCCAGCTCCAACAATTGTCGTTATTCATTTTGGGGACATCTAGCCTAACCTGGATTAATAAATCACAAAAATAACCAGCTAAACAACTTAAATGGTAGATTTGTAGTCAGCCAAAACATTTGTACAGTGCCTCGCACACAGTGCTTATTAAAAATACGAGGTCTGAACAATATAACAATAAAACCTAGAAAACTGCAGGATAAAACCTGAAGTCTGTAGGCCATGCTAAATACAACTTTATGTCAGGTTTCACATTTATACATTAAACAGTGTGTTACAGCTAATGCTACTGTGGGGTATCAGTTTCACCATATGCAAGATTTTTGACCCACCAGCAAACAGTTGCGAAACACAGACAAAAAATTTCAGACAATAAACACAAAACAAAGTGAAACGGCTATTTTCAGTTTTGACTAAACAGCTTATTTATTTACTTCTTTCTTCAGATAATCAATAGCTCATGAATCTCTTTTGAGGACTGCTATGTGTTTTCTATAAGCCTACACTGCTGCTGTTATCACCCAAATAACAGCGTGAAAGCACACGAAAAGAAGAAAAATAAAACACAAAGTAGTCATTAACTAATAGCATTTTAAGAAATTAGTGGCAAGTGTACTTACTACCGACCTGGCGTACATGAGCCCAATACCACGTATGAACGGCGAGTCGGTGTGCGTACACAGACCAATGAGTTGCTTGCGAGTCAGCTTCAGTGTGAACAATTTGTATAGCAGACAGAATGAGCTCGATACAATACCACCGGCACCCACACCTCGAACCTGACAAGCCACAATGGGCATGAACCCAAACAATCTAACAACTAGAAAGCAGTCATAGCCCGCAGACCTCTGCCAAGGCCATGTTGTTCCGACACAGCTTGTCCGGCGAAATTAAACAAGCAGAAGTTTTGAGTGCGATTCAAACTATAGTTGCATTTTCTACATTGACCTAGTTCTAAGTGACGTAAAAACCCTCGATTCAATGCCATGTTGTTCGCCAGGTGCCAGCACCATAGCGACAATGGCAGTTTCCCTTAAAGGGCCATGCTAACGAAAATTTCAAAGTGATCCAGAATCCAGGATTCCTGCCGGATCACCCCCAAAATTGAATCACTGGTAGTTTGTGCCACGCCCGACACCCCCTCAAAATTTCAGACAGATCCATCCATAACTTTTTGAGTTATCTTGCTCACACACAGACAGACAAAGAAACAAACAATAACCGGCTAAAACATTACCTCCTTGGCAGAGGTAATTAGCATTAGCATCGTTATTACAATTACGTCAGTACTACTGCATATTCATTCACTTTTCTGGAAAGTGAAATTAACCGCAAATCAGTTATTGCAAGGTGGCTTGACAAACATCGATTTTAGTCATTTATCTGCATGGCATAGTTGTTCAACACGCACTCGATCCTGGGTGGTAGCATTAATTAGATCAAAACCTGTCTCATTTATGAAATTCGTAACATCACACCCAAGTCAGATGCTATAATTTGATATGATAAATGATAATGATTTGTACAGCACACATATGCCAGCTTAATGTGAAATTACAACTAAAAAAATTTAACTCTACAACTGCTTTAAACAGACACTAAAGTGAGACAAATGGAATAAGTGCTGTTACATAACCCCCCCCAAAATAGATAAAACTAGAAATTTGGGGCAAAGCCCAACGTGAGTCCGCCCGGCGCCCTAAGTCCGATTGGGGGAAATTAGGAAGGGGGGGGGTAAAATTTCCCCGGCATTAGTCACGTGGCCCGAACTCAAATGCATTGGTATATGCCGAACGCGAATTGTTGACTTAGAGTAGGTCAACATGAGCGCCTATAACTTTGTCCGTAGTGGACCGAATTTCACAAAATTTTTTTTGTTCAACGCCCAAAAAATCGTACTCGTCAACGCCATGTAGATTTTGTCACTATCTTCATCGGTTCCAGAGATATTTGCGCTCAAAGTCGAAAGTCGTCGTAAAACGTACTAAATTTTGGACGTTTTTTGCCCTCCCAAATTTTAATTTCGTACTTGCGTTAACACCCCAACCTAGAGCCGCGTCAAGTGCCAAAGTTTCTTCGGGCTACACCCCCTAACTCCCAAGTTATAAGAGCTCCTTTATTGCATTTTAAGCCAATTTTTGACCCCCTTTTAAAAAAAGTTGTAAGGGGGCCCCCGTTTCCGGTGGGGGGTGCGCTAGTAAGACTTGGTGATTCTCTAGCGCGTGTAAAAATTTGGGGGCGCAGCACCCCCTAGGGGCCGAAATATGTTCTTCCAAGAAATGCGCTTTCGGTGGGTACCATTTCACATCTAAATCTCCAAGGTTACTGGACCAAACTTCACCGGACTTGTTTTGCCTAATGCAGGAGGAATCACGGTAGACAGAATAAAAGTCTGATTTTGAATATCCTCATCCATTTCGGAGATATTCGCCACCGAATTTCGAAGTCGTCTGAAATCGGGCTAAATTTTGCATGTTTTTGGCCCCGAAATTTTTTTGGTGTGTGCGCCCCAAAATTTTGGACCGGCATTATAAAATTCAGCCTAGTACTGACCATCGTGCAAAATTTCACGCCGGTCGGCCCACGCATCTCGGAGATCTTGCGTTGAAAAATAAATAAATAAAAAAAACATCTGGGCTAAAACTTAAGTCCGGGTGGACTAACTAGAAATTTGGGGCAAAGCCCAACATGAGTCCACCCGGCACACTAAGTCCGATTGGGGAGGGGAAGGAGAAATTTCAGGGGGGAGGTGAAATTCCGGCACTAGCAAAGTCACATGGCTCAAAGTCAAATGCATGCGCAGAATGCACACTGTCAACTTAGGGTAGGTTGAAATGAGACAATGAAACTTTTTTGTTAGTGGACCAAAGCTTACCAAATTTTTTTTGTAGTTGATCACTTGCTATACCAATATTTGATATCTCAATCCGTTGCAGAGATATTACAGTTCAAAATGTAAAAGTGTCGGAAATTGCATGCAGTGTTGACTTTCAGTGGGTCGAAATGAGACAACAGAACTTTTTTGCTAGTGGACCGAATTTCACCAATTTTTTTTTGTTCAAGAGGGGATTGGCTGTAGTTGATCACTTGCTATTCCACTTTTGACAGCTCACTTTGTTTCAGAGACATTCACAGTCAAAGTCAAAAGTTGTCTGAAATAAAACCTAATTCTGAACGATTTTTGCCCTCTCAAATTTTAAGGGAGGGGCGGTGCCTCCCCGAAAGTTGTATCGGGGTTATCATCCCCATGTAGCAGCACGTCATGGCACGTCACATGGCAAAGTTTCGTTAGGCTACACTCCCTAGGTCTGAAGATCTTGAGGCTGATATGCTGAATTTTAAGCCAATTTTTGACCCCCTTTGAAAAAAATTGTAAGCGGCCCCCGTCCCTGGTGGGTGGTGTGCTAGTAAGACTTGGTCATTTTCTAGCATGTGTAAAAATTTGGAGGCACAACACCCCTTACGAGCTGAAATATGGTCTTCCGAAAAAGGTGCTTTAGGTGGGTACGATTTCACCTTCAGATCTCCAAGGTTACTGGACTAAAGTTTACTGGACTTGTTTTGCCTAACGCAGAAGAAATCGCGATCGATCAAGAACTTGACCGATTTCGAACATCTTCATTCGTTCCAGAGATATTCGCCGCCAAACTTCAAAATCATCCGAAATCAGGCCAAATTCTGCATGTTTTTGGCCCCTAAAATTTTTTTGGGAAGGGCCCCCCAAAGTTTTGGACCGGCATTACAAAATCTAGCCCAGTACTGATCACCGTGCAAAATTTCATGCTGATCGGCCGACACATCTAAGAGATCTCACGATTAACCGGAAACCAAAAAAAATAACAAGAACTAAAACAAAAAATAAAACAAAAAGCGTAAAGAATAAAGATAAAACGTTGAACTTTACATGCTAAAAACTGCAAATGACTGTAGAAAGTGAGTCACACAATGCCAGCAGTGAAGAAAAAATACTAACCCCACCGCACATTCCTGTCTGACCAGCCGTCTTCCTACTTCCTTTCTCCCAAGGCTCCAAATGATTGACCTAAACATACAAATAACTTGCTATCGTCAGTGCTAACACACAAACTTCTTTCAACATGTGTTAAACTGGTGCAAACTGACAGTAACTCTTGAAGTTTCAAGGAATGTAGGCTTCTTACAAGCTCCAGTTGTAACAATTTTACATCCACTCGTCCATCATTATCTGTGTTGTACTCTACACTGTGCCTCAAAAAAACATCCCCGACATTTTTCACTGTAACATGAAAACCAATTATCAGATTTTGATAATTTTTGGTGAGAATTTTCCTGACACAACTTGGCATCAAATTACCATTTAGTTTCCCACTTCATCCAATGTATGCTTCTGCACTACCTAGGGAAAGCACATCAAGCAAAATATGTGTTGAAATAAACAAAAAACCTGAAAAAACATCCCCGACATTATCATCCATAACTTGAAGATTAGTAGATTTTTACGCACGAAAGCAGAATGCTTCACGCGTCTTTGCCATCGTCTAAGCGTCTGTCTGTCCGTCCGTCCATCCGTCTGTCACACTCGTGATCTGTATCAAAACGGTGCAAGGTAGGATCACGAAATCTTCACTGTGGGCTGCCCCAAGGTCTCTAGTTTATCGTGACAAAATTTCGTGCCACTTGGTGCAGGGGTTCCCCTCAAGCGAGGGCGTCAAAGAGGGGTACCCCCCTAAAAAGATGTCATGTTACCATTATTGGCTCGAATAATGTGAAAACGGTTGCAGATCGGTACATACATGCTGCTTATCATAACAAGCACTGGTGACAGACTTTTTGGATTTACCAACATCGATGACCTTGAACCCCTCAAAAAGAGGTTTTTAGTGAATTTTTTCGCAATTTTTGGATGCAGCGCACATTTTAACATCGAATTGCGACGAATTGGCTGGAGATAGACCAAGACAACATGCGTATGAAATTTTCAGCATTCAACGTAGATTTTAGCAGTCCAAGTCCCGACCCCCTAGGTTCAAGGAGGCCGGCGCAGGCGGGCGTCAAAGACAGCTACCCCCCTAAAAAGTGGTTATTTTACCGCTATTATTGCGTGAAGTGTGAACCTGGTTGCAGATAGGCACAAACATGCTGCTTATTATAACAATCACTGGTGACAGGCTTTTAAAATTTATCAACATCGATGACCTTGAACCCTAAAAATATTAATTTAACGTGATTTTTTTGGCAATTTTTGGCTGCAAAAGAGTGAATTACAATGAAATGTTTGGAGATAGACTAAGATTACCTGCGAACAGGAACTGCTATAGGCTTTCGCGCGTCTCATGAGCTTTGCTCAAATTACTTGTAATAATTTTTGGCAGAAATATTTCTGACACAACTGGCTATTAAATAAGTGTTTTAGTTTCCACCTCACCTAACGTCCGCTTTTGCACTTCCTTAGGAAAGCACACCAAGCATAATATGTTGAAATGAATGAAAAAAAGAACGATAAATTGCATCTATCCCCATCTGTGAGCCCCACTAGCTAGTCTATTACAAGGTTTGACTGTCATGCAGCTGTGTGTCTAACAGATGAAGTTTAAGAATGTTTGTGAAGTCAAGAAGTGACTGGTACAGCCTGGATTGGTCTGGAGCAGAACATTATCGACACTGCTGTCAATGAATGGAGAAAGTGTCTCCTTGCATGTGTTTGCATAGTGGGCCAACACTTCAAGCAATTTTACTGAAAGTAGTTGAAACTAGAAATTTCGGGCAAAGCCAACGTGAGTCCGCCCGGCGCCCTAAGTCC
>Ga0209367_1005282_pt1 | contig 17903 bp, 11 predicted proteins | sample WorMetLIZISLAND2_FD_187412 | JGI IMG/M metagenome (GOLD analysis project Ga0209367, IMG submission 187412) | Marine gutless worms symbiont microbial communities from Max Planck institute for Marine Microbiology, Germany - Olavius geniculatus... ... | reverse complement strand
GAAAAAATACACAGTAATACCAAACACAAAGTACAGTGTGCTATACAAGCACTAATCCGTACATAACGACGCAATTGCCTGGCAAATGTCTAATGACACAAAATTATCATCGGTCAGCCTATACAGCCCATCTCTGACCATTACTAGTTCATACACCAACCGAGCCTGCCAAGACCTCTGGGTCCATACCGTTTTCAGCATGTCTTTGACAGATCCTGGTGAAATTGGACTCTGCAAGATACCGTGCCATAACAAAAGAATCAGTATTCACTCGCAAACTGACATTGTAAATAGCGGAGAAGATAAACCTTGAAAGTATTTCTAGTTCACTCACAAACTGACATTGTAAATAGCGGAGAAGATAGACCTTGAAAGTATTTCTAACTTTAAAGGTCTCCTGACCTAGTCGTTAGATTGGGTAATATGCACACAGTTGTATGGGCAGACCAATGGATGGACACAACTAAACATCAAAACCGACTCTATTAGCCTTAGGTCAACCTAATTAAAACTTCTCCAATCTTGCTAGCTGACATAAAGTAAAGTACAGTTCTTCCCAAGCCATAAGGTCCATAAGACAGTGGTAATCTCCATTTCCTTAGCTCTCAGCCAGACACAAGTTTACACTGCCAAACCAGGGATACAGGGCTAGTACATCATCCGGTGTGCCAATTTATGTCCCAGCTTTCGCCAGTATTCATTGTGCCTACCCACGAAGAGATGGCCAGGCTGAGTTGAGCTGAGTGGCTGGTTACATACCGAGATGGTTTACCTGCCTGCTGACAGTCACCCAAGTACCAACCAGGCCCAACATTGATTAACTTCGTTGATACAACCAACATCACCAACTAAGCCAAACCATCAGTTCTAGCTGAACAGTGATATAATAACAAATCACACGCTACACATACCATGTACAGATGCAGTGGTGCCTGACGCCAGTAGCGGCGTGCGCTCGGATGCACTTCCCCCTCTGCCGCTCTCAGCAGTCCCACTGTCGGAGTCCGACTCATCGCTTGACGCATGATGAAACACTTTCTTCTTGCACAGTGGACATGTGTGCTTTGTCTTCGTCAGCCACGGGTCGATGCACTTCCGGTGAAATGCTGAAAACAAAATTCACAGACAATGCGCACTCAGTTTTAAAACAAGTTTAATAGGGTAAATCAAACAGTAACAATTATAGTCAATTAGTCATAGAAGCACGTTTCAGAAACTGTCATCTTCCTAACAAGTAAAAAATCAACATGAAATGCCTACTTCAAATAAATACAGCAATGCCACAGGATGAATTTAACTTTGCCTGTTCAGCTACACAGTACATGGAAAACATACAACAAATTACAAAATAAACCACCAGAAATTTGGGGCAAAGCCCAACGTGTGTCCACCTGGCGCCCTAAAAGGGATGTCAGATGAACGACAAAATCGGCCGATTTTATATGCCGACAAAATCGCCCAACAAAAATCTGTCGCGTGTCATGCAAAAATCGCCCAATTTTGTCGGGTGACAAAATCGCCCGATTTTGTCGGCCAAGATAGAGGATGTTCTATCTTCGATGACTTTGTCGGCCGACTTTTTGTGTATCGGGCAACAGATTTTGTTTATGTTGCCATGGTGATTGTTTACAACGAAAGATGAATACTTATTTTAGTTATTTATTGTGTTTGTTATTTATTTTCATTCATTAGATGCAGAAAAAGTGATGCAAGTATTATTTTGCGATCAGCATTCTGCTGTTGTGCTATCCGATATCGTACGAAGTAGCAGACGAAAGTATCGGCCGTGTGTCATGGTTCACCGATTTTGGGGGTGCAGCACCCCTTAGGGGCCGAAATATGGTTTTCAGAAAAAGTCAATTTAGGTGGGTACAATTTCACCACTTATCTCCGTGATTAGTGGACCAAAGTTCATGAAATTTTTTTCACCAACGCGGGAGGAATCCCTGTACAAAATGTATTGCCCAATTTGGAATACCTTCATCTGTTCCGGAGATATTCACCGCCAAACTTTGAAGTCGTCCGAAATCGGGCCAAATTTTGCATGTTTTTAGCCCCTAAATTTTTTTGGGGGAGGCCCCCGAAATTTTGGACGAGCAATATAAAATTCGGCCTAGTACTGACCCCGTGCAAAATTTCATGCCGTTTCCAAGATATGGCCACTTATAGCTTGAAACTTTCCACCGAAAATAGCGGCCAAACTGCTGCAGATGGAGACATGGTTACTATTGACAGCCTACAGGAAACTGACACTGCCCTATCTGCTGGTACCATTGCAGACCCCCTACAACTTACCGTTTAGCCACAATACCACATGATTGGCATTGCATAGTGCATTATGACCCTTCAAGCTCATCCAAGGTCAATATTTCCATCTAATATGACACCGCATATCCGACTTCCTATTAGTAATTAATAGTAACCTAAGTAACCTAATATCTTTCACCATTTCCGAGATATAGCCAGTTTTAAGCTGAAAGACACACATTTTTTCTGCCCCCCAATATGAAAATGTTCCCATTGAACTATGGCTGAAATATTGCATGCCCGAGTTTCACACCAATAACTAATTACTCGTATAAAAGTTTTCCCCTACACCCTACCCGTTAGCCACAGCACATCCATTACAGACGAATGGACGGATGGACAGAGAGACAGATGACAACTCATGCCAATAGCTCGAGCTTTACTAAACTACAGTCAGCTAGAAAGCCTGCATGACTTAAGAGTGACAAAAATGTTGCAAAAAAAATATTCTAGCTAATTTTCAGCATTACCAAATTTCTTGATATGAAGTGAAAAACAGCCAACAATACCATGTGAGCAAGGCATTATTCTTAGCTTGTCACCAACTTGATACTCTTCAAGACAGATGGCACACATTTCATATGTATCACCTGGTCATATAAATGTACACATAGGAAGGTACACCATAAACTATAAGCAAACTAAACACTTGAAAACCATGTTTAACACAATCGTCACCCTTCAACGCAACAATCGGGGCTAATGAGACATCTCAGTCGAATTTTTTTTTACAATTCTGGCTGGCTGACCAAAAAATTCAGCTAATATCCGAATTAGCCAGATTTCGCGTAAATTAAAAAATCCAGCTGACAAGTGATAAATGTGGCTGATATTCGGCTGATCCAGATTCTAAACTTAATCAAATTTTATTGTAAAATAGCAACATGACAACAAAACAATACTGATAGGTGAACAGTCTGCATAATCAGCAGTAACACAGTAATAGATACATTTACGCAAACACTATAGTGAATTGGTGAATGATAAACATTAACTAATGATCCAGTAAGTGTCACGAACAAATGAAATCTTTACATTGTCTCAGCTGACAAGCTGAATCGCTCGCTCTTACTCAGCAATCCTGTTGCTGAAAACATAGACTCAACAGGCACAGATGTTGCAGAAAAGACAGGGAGAGGTGTGCCAGCTGACAAAGATGTGGAAGCAGACCAAACAGTTTATGTTGTCTCCAGAAGTCAAAGACATTTTCACATGAAGTTCTCCAAATATTAAATATGTAAACCTTTAACACTGCTTGTACATAGCACAAGCTTTGTGCCGTTCCCATACTCCCCGTATAGACTAGACTACCTACAGTGGAAGCACAACATAGGCCTACATTGCGTATAACACTAAATACCGGTTGGCTGTTGCAGTATAACTGCAAATACCGGTAGCCAAAAATCCGCCAAAATCATATAGGCGGATTGCAATCTAAGAAAATTTGGCAAATTTTTCGCCAGCTGAATTATTTCTCAGTAGATTTTCGGCAGCAGAAAAGAATATGGCGGATACGGCTAATAGCGATGGCTGAAAGGGTCTGAAGCTAATCCTTTCAAGAACTGTCTGATTGCATGCTCTATGTAAAGCATCCTAAGTTCCACCTTTTATATGTTAGTGGCTTAGTACATCAGTGGCTAAAGCACTGGATTTGTGATTCAGAGGTTGTCAGTTCAACTCCCAGCCACTCCTCTACCAAGGAACAACTCTGTACAAGTTACTTACACCTGTGTGCCTGTTAAGTGCAAGTGGTCTAATGGCAGATTATCAGAGTTGTAACATTCAGCTTGTATTTCAACTCCCTCACTGTGGGTTATTTGCAAGCAACCTTGAGCAAGTTGCAAACCTACTTTGTGCTCAAGACAACTCAGCCTTCTACCCTCAGCAAGATGGCAAATGAGTAACAGCTTATGGCTATAAGCTGAAAACCTAGTGTGGCTGATTGGAGCACTGGTATGTCTGCTGGCTGCATCATTGGTCCAACTGTTCATCGGCATGAACATGGGACGTCCGCATAGTGTGCTGGGGTTTCATTAGCTCATGCCAACCAGCTGCCACTTCTAAAGTTGCAAAATGTTTCTAGTCATGATTCCAACTCACATAAGCTGCTGACCTACCCTTTTACTGTTACTACCATGTATTATTAGAACAAGGTATTACAACAACAAACCTTTGTTGAATTTCTTCACTGGCAGTTTCCTCAGCTTAGATTTTGTCACACGCATGATGTACATATGAATCTTTCCACAGGCGTACTTCAAAAACTGCAATACACACAAGTTACTTCTAACGTTCCAGAATAACGAAATGACTATTCATTTGAAAATTAAACAACAAAAATATATCTGCTAAATTTAATTAATAGAACTCAACTCCTAATCAGCTGTTAAGTAGTCCGTGCAAGCTGCTTCATTTAAACATTTGCTTGCAAAGAATGTTATACAACATATACAATATGCTAAATAAGATTTGACTTAAAAGACTTATTAACATTATATTACAAATGCAGTTAAAACATACCAATTGAAAAAGTTTACTTATACATATTCTTAGCGACAACCAATGGAACATATAAACTTACCGTAAATGCGATCATGACACACATGCATATGACGAGAACAGCGACAAAGGGCCACAAGAACCTGTAGCCAGCATCCACCAGCTTCAGCTGAATTACATGACTTGCAGACATACACAGATCACACATACACACAGATGCTATTAACACCGTAGCCGTACACTTTCCACTTAACACTTCCAAAACATTAGCAACGCATTTCATAACTGCAGAAATATGGATTACCAATGTTATGAATTACTTAAGAAATAATCACGATATTCAAACAGTTGTACAACAAGAAATTTGAGCAAAGCTCACAAGATGCGCGAAAGCCTATAGCATTTCCAGTTCAGTAGTTATAGTTTCGAAAATCGCATATCACTTGGACTCGGCCCATCAAGACCATGATACACATCGGCCATAGGCGCGTGTGGCGTTGGCGACGGTGGCGCCTCCTTGTGAATGATATAGACTTGCGCAGCCCGATATCGCGAAAAAATTCCATAAAACCCCCTATTTTGGCGTTCAAGGTCATCCAAGGTCATCGAATTCGGCGCGAAACGAAAGCCAGTATACGATTTCCTATTGGTGATTAATAGTAACCTAGGCCTTATCTCGCACCATTAATGAGATACAGCGAGTTATTGGCCAAAAATCACAAATTTTGACCACCCCCCTCTCATTTAGCGACCTCGTTCGCGGTGACCCCCTTCGAATTTATGAAAAAGCTTTACGATTCCTGAAACTAGAGTCTTCCAGGCAGCCGATGGTGAAGATTTGGAGATCCTAGCTTGGACCGTTTTTGCCTGATCCACCCGTGTGACAGACGGACGGACGGACAGACGGATGGACAGACGGACGGACGGATGAACGGACAGACAGACGGAATTGCGATGGCTAAGACGCGCTGATCAACATATAGATGCCTTTTAACATCATGCATTCCCCCATTTGACAGATCAAATGTTTGTGTGCAAAGTGACATCATTTCTGATGTATGTAGTCCCATTACTGCTCTAAGTTGTAAATTTTAAAAACTTATGACGTAAGCCAGGTTTTACATTAAAAATGCACTGTGTAAAGCAGTAACGGGACTGACGCAAGTCAGCTTGGTGGCTCAAAGAGACAGACTAAGATGGTTTTCACATGCTGAATGCAAACAAGATGCTCATTTTGAGTCAACCAACACATGGAAATGGATGACAAGTAAACTAAACAGAAAGTCCATTGCCATAACAAGTGAGACATTGCTGATATACGTAACTATATACTGTATATAATGCAAATAGTTTGCTGCACAATTAGTCTGAAATTGCAGTTTCCGGTTAGCTGTAGGCCTATCTAATGCAACGGAAATAGAAAAACAAACAAAACTGAAGTACTTGCTGCTGCAGTTATACTTTGACAGAACTTCAGCTGATGCTGAACCAATAAATACTGATGGTATAGTATCTGAACCTGCAAGAATGACAATTACACCATAGCACAATTGCGGTAGCTATTTATTACTACACAAGTCAGAGATCAAGCCACTAGTTTGCCATTAATCAGTCACATCAGGTATTCAAAATGCCTACTATTGGTCTTTTCTTTTCTATTCTTGCTCATAACTTTGCCAAATGTCGACTAATTTCACAAATATCTTTAATGGCACACTCGGTAGCAAACTTGCAATAAATCGGTCACAAAATATTCCACACCTTAAACATGTTGCTACACATGTTGCCGGCAGCCGACAGTGAAGATGGATTATTACACGGATTACTACTTTTTTATACAAAAATTGCACTGGCAACAGAAGGCATGGCAACATTTAGCAAATATCAAATCAGCCAATATTTGGCAAAAATACAGACAAGAGTACAGTATCTTGGCTTCCACAATACATAGCTTTAATGCTTACTCCTGTTATCGTGACAACTCAATTTTACCGACAGAGTGATTCTGTAAGCCAGAGAAAATGCTGAGAAATTTTACCAGTCAGTTTTAGTGCTATTTAGTCATTTGCAGCACAGACTATTAATCTTTAATCACTGAATTAGTTCATCATTTTACGAGCTAATAACAAACGCAAACTAAATTCCAGATACCGAGTTGTTGCTTACTTGCTGTGCCATGCATGCGTAACAGACTATTTGAGTGAACATTGTGAATAATCACAGCCACAAAACCAGCGCGCTGCACGTTCTGTACCTATAAAAACACACATTGTCATTACATGCACACACTGTATTAATGACCGATTCTCACTCTCCATTGCTCGGTAATCTGAGAATATTCTAAGGACAGATGACTCTACATTACTACCACCATCATCATAAACATAACATGGCCTAAATCATAAACACTGTTTCCAGTACAATGTCAGACAATTAGGTCTGGGTATGGCCAATGGAACAGAAAGTCCTGAGATGCTGCCTGAAGACTGACAGTGCACAGGTAATGTTAGAAAGCAATTCATTCCAGATTCGCACGACCTACCAAAAATATCAACTTGTCAATAGTAGCAGGGCAAAACAGTGAAAATACTGGTACTGTACTGCCAGCCACAGCACTCCGCATCATCCTGCTACTGAGTGCCTGTCTAATTATTTTTGTAAAAAAATTTCTGTTTACCCTTGCTAAGTACCCGAAAACTCCCTCCCGGGAATAAAACTTTTGTTCCCTGGAACTTTCATTCCCAGCTGTGAAATAAGCATAAATCTTTTGTTTTCCCAGAAACGAAAGTTCTTGGGTACGAAAATTCCACAAATCATTGCACTAATAAATATATTGTATTTACACAGTGAAAGACATGACTGACTATCACATCTATGACACACCTAACTCCGAGATGATCTATGTAAATTCACTAACAATGTGCTGTTTCCCAATTAAATGCCCACCTTCTGGACAAAGCTGCAGCGATTCCTGCGTACGAGTGCAATCCACTGAGTCCTGTTTCCTGAGTGATGTGACACCGGCACCACAGGACCACATGCATCAACTGGTGATGCATAGGCCATATTGCCCTGCAAAATGGCATTTACCATTAATACCTACAAACTGTATTTAAATCATAAAGCCAGCTGTTGTTTATCACATAAAAATTATAGGCAATCAACAATACTTATAGTTTCTCACAGCACTAAACAAGAAATTTGAGCTAATGCTCACGAGACGCGCGAAAGCCTATAGCAGTTCCAGTTCAGTAGTTTAGTTAGTGAAATTGGGGTGTTCACGCTAAGTTAATATATACAAATACCAAATTCTCTATCAGGATCGCAAAACGATAGTTCTGTGGCGCCACCTCGTGAATGATATAGACTTGTGTCGCAGCCCGAAATCGCCAAAAAAATCCATAAAACCCCCTATTTTGGCGTACAAGGTCATTGAATTCGGCGCCAATCAAGAGCTAGTGTACGACTTCCCATTAGTGATTAATAGTAACCTAGGCCCTATCTCGCACCGTTACTGAGATGCAGTGACTTGTTGGCCAAAAATCGCAAATTTTGCCCCCCCTCTTATTTAGCGCCCTTGTTCGGGGTGACCCCCTTCGAATTTATGGAAAAGCTTTATGGTTTCTGAAACTAGAGTCTTCCAGGCAGCCGACAGTGAAGATCCTATCTTGCACCGTTTTTGACTGATCCACCCATGTGACAGACAGACAGATGGACAGAACGACAGACAGAATTGCGATGGCTAATATGCGCTGAAAGCAGTAGCTGCTTTCGCGCGTAAAAAGAATTAATAATAAACAAATTTGAATATTGCCAGTATACATGTCATGTTGACTTCAGCATTGCCCTATCACAACTCTGCGCCTATGCTGGCAGTAAACTGCAGACACAGCTCAGTATATCTAATCTCATATTCAAATCACACTTCTAGCTGATGCTCATATTGGAAACAAGTAAAGCTCTGCTAACGCAAACAGAAACGTGCAACAGCGGTGCATCGTCGTACGCTAGTGATGCGTAGACTTCATCCACAGATCTCATCCGTACGGCTTTTGGCTAGTTTCACAGAAAGCCCAGTAAAACCTAATCATTCACCAGATGGCACCAGACGCCCTACGACCAAATATGTAGGCCCTAAGCTTATAGTGTCTTACTTGTACTCACCAGATGGTGCCACTATCTCGCTCTGGCAATGCCATATCGGCTGGATGTCGCAGATTTTCCCTACCCCCCTCTCATTTAGCACCCTCATTCGAGGTGACCCCTTTCGGATTGATGGAACAGCTTTACGGTTCCTGAAACTAGAGTCTTAAATGCAGCTGATGGTGAAGACTTGGTGATTCTAGCTTGCACTGCTTTTGACTGATCCACGAGTGTGACAGACAGACAGACAGACAGACAGACATACGGACAGAATTGCGATGGCTAAGATGCGCTACAGCAGTAGCTGCTGTTGCATGTAAAAAGGGTTCAGATTACAGGCAAACAATCCTGTTCTTTCCACTATCCTCCGTTTAACTAGCTAGTCTCGCAGTTAGAGATCGACAGTGTTGCTGGCAGGTTGTTCCATGGCAAGCATGGAACCTTTAGATACACCTACAAGGCAAAACCAAAACCAAATCAAAACATATTTAAGTAATGAGCTGTATGTCATAAACCAGCGAGCCAGGCATAATGGCAGAGACTAGACTGAGTGTTCATGAATGTTTACTACAGACTACAGTCTATGTCAAGTAGTTCGAGACTGATACTCTTATGGAATTTAATTCCTCACTGAGCTGAACCGAAGACTTATACAGATGTCTCTGGAGACTCGTGCATGTATACCTGTTTCAATGAATCTCCCTAGTAGTCCAATGCTACAACTCTGTAGCATTCAAAGGAACCTTTACTGTTACTAACAATTGGGACTAGGGCCACTCCAGCATGAAAATAACATCAAAAGACAGTTATGGCAACCAGATATTTCAAAATACACACCAATATGCCAGTCTGTGGAATGTCAGACCCAAACAGTGCTGACAGAGCAGGAAATGTATGAACAACATTCCTCGACGAATCCATCTACCAAAAACAATGACCACCAAAAACTATTAGCTATGATGTTAATCTAGATCAGAAACATAAATAAGCTGATACACTTAACTATCATAGCTGTATAGTAAACACTAGACAACCCCAATATATTTCCCGGCCATATGGCTTAAAGGCTGCCAAACCAGGTTTTTAGTTTTGTATTAGTAGTTACGCTGTGTATATGTGAATATTTTGTTTGCTAATATTGTGCTGGTCAGACAGTTTGTTATTGTTATTTAAAGTTTTGTGTTGTTAGTTTGATTTTTCATTGTCGCTGCCAGTGCAAGTGACTACCTAGGAAGACTCATCCCTGAAATGCCCTCTAATGTGGTCAGTGGGATGTAAAGCTTTGCTCACTCTCTCATACTCTCACTATGATAACACAGACATAAAGATAAGCTACATAACACAATCAGCTGCTGCAACACTATGAGAAGCCAGAGAAGGCAATAAAAATGAATTCCAAACAATACACATGCACTAATGATATTTACAATATGATCCCACTGAATTTGTTTCAACGTCATGGAAAACATTCTATCTTTCAGACTGGTGCAAAACAATGAAATACCTTTTCCAGTTGCTTTACGTTTACATTTTACTTACATGCTATATACTGTATCACAAAAAAACCTGTTTTTCTGAGACACAGTGTATATTAAAACAAGAACATCGGTTACAAAATGAATGACTTTATCATCTTTTGTACACTTTACGTCAGCTGTAATAATATGTACAGTATACGTTTCTACATGGTCTACAGTATATTATGCAGCATTGCCAGTGTAACAAAACATAATACACAGCAGACCATGTTACAGGCACAATACACCGTAGTCCTTCTTGAAACTTCTAATTTCAAGGCTGTGGTCAATCAATGGCATGTTCTGCCTGTATGCACGTGTAATATACAAACACAAGATGTTATTAGTTGTCACGCTTGAGTAGAGTGAGATTATAAACACCTATAACACTCCAGACACTATAGTAAGAGATAGAAGAATTATGTAAGTCATAAAACAAAGATGATTCTCCTTAACAAACATCATTAAAGTACAAAATCCATAATTCTCACCACAACAATCTCAGAATCAGAGAATACTGCTGACACACCAGCCAGTGTCATCGCCGTAAACAACAGCTTCAGCCACATGATGACAGTCTGGCAGCACTCAGATATTTTTACTTTAGCTGAAGTATAACAACAGCAACATGTCATTCATCACGAAAATCACGGTGTGACGAAACACCGCACCGGCCTTACCGACCGCACCGGCAGCAATTCCTACCACCGGCATCAGATCACCACACCAGCACCTAAAACAACCACTTCGAGCATGGCGGCAGCTGCAGACGATTGGATGCTGTCTTAGGGTTAGGGTTAGTGGTCGTTTTAAGCATCGGTGTGGTAATTTCCTGCCGGTGCAGTCGGTGCGGTCGGTGAGGCCGGTGCGGTGTTTCGTCACACCTCGAAAATCATATCTTCCGAAGTTGCTTTGTTTTATAAAGGAAGGACTTCCGAATCGGAACACTGTCCGATCAATCTCAAATTAAGGGATAGCAGACGTTCTTAGAAAAGGGATTTACTTTTGGGGGTTTAAATTGTGCGAAAATGAAGGGGCGTGGCTAGAATAGGGGGTACAGAAAAGTAGGGGTACATCGCAAAACGACATTCTGCCTTACGCGGTCACCTCGCCTGACTTACCCTATCTTTGCCTGCCTACCTACCTACGTACTACTTACCTTACCTACCTACCTACCTACCTAGACACTTACCCTATGCGTAGTCTTACCTATCTCTATCGGGCACGGCCGGAATCGATCCTACGATCACGCGTTTACAACCGAAGTATTATACCGATATCGCTATCGAATCGCGTTGGTAAGTGAGCCTTAAAAGTTCACCTCATCCCGTTTTTTCTCACGTCAAACTTGGTCAAACAAATTACGCTTAAACTTATACCAAGTGTTGCAGAACGTGGTATAGAATACAGGAAAAATAGGCAAACATGGTAAATTTAATGCATGAGCTTAGCAGCATAAAAAACTTGAAAGTAGAATGTGGCGACTCCTAGCGAACTACGATAAACTAATTGACTGCTTATTACCTAGTCACGTGATCAGGTCAAAGGTTATCTCAGAACGGTACTTTACAATAGAGATGTGTGGATTGTAAGATGTACTAAACCGACATACCTTCACGAACACGATGTAAATACAGTATGGTACATCACAACCAGGCGCCAACGATGACTTCAACATTTCTGACGTTGTCCATCATAATGCGCTCAAACGAACACTCAACATTTCGTGAGAACTTTATCATGTGTTTACTTGTGTTTCATTTAGTTCACGTTTTTGCATAATTATAGAAATATAATTTTCAATTGTATGTAAAAGTGCATTATTTGTCTGTTGTATGTTACAATAAAATTATTCTTGCTGTTAGCATTATCGTGGTTCTTATAATGCTTTTGGCGTTATCACATGCCCATCACGCCATTGGCATGCATCACGTTATGCATCAAAATTTCTTAAAAACTAAAAAGGCAAATTGCCTTGACCGTCGGACATGCAACGTCTAACGAAAGGTAAGACTATCGATATGTCTAAACACAGCAGACGTACTGCGCATCAGATCAGTTTACATGAACGCGTCAATAGGCCTACGCAAGTGTAATTAACTTCAGTCTACGCAATAAAATAAAATTGTTATGAACTAATAACATGTCTACGTATAATTTCAAGATGATGTAGAATGGTTAAGGCAATTTTAGAGTACATAACCTCACTTGAATAACTCCACAAGCTTAATGGTACAAAAAAAATAAAAAGTTACTTTCTATCAAAATTATCAGTTTCCGCACACTAAAATTCATTAATTATTACATAACAAATACATTTCTAACAATCAAACGTCACTAAACCGTATTTTGACGGTGTTCCGATAAGGAAGACTTGCCTTTATAAATGCTGACGCCATGCAAATAAATGATGAAATGAATGATAATGTACATTGACACCTAACATAGATTTTGAGACTCATCAGTTTTCTTTACACATTCAACTAATTTTCTATCTGGTTCTGTGCTGTTCTGGCTACTTATCAGTTTTAAAAGGAAAAGTACTTCTTCGGTCAGAAATGGCATGATAAGTTAGTAAAGTTAGCAGTTGTTCTGATGAAGTAAACTAATGAACATTTTCTTTCAACTGCTACAAAGACAATCGGATGGGCAAAACAAATTACTGCACTGATATAAGTTTTAATGCGTTTTGAAGTGTTGTTTCGTTTACATAACAATGCCAGAACTTCAGAAAAACCCTGAGAGTAACAAATATTCTTGTTAACCTGGAAAATCTTTAATCAATTAAGAACACCATAAATAATGGACTGATGTTCTGTGATGTTTATTTCTTACATTTTACTCTTTAAAATACAGCTGACAGCAAAAACAATCAAACAGTAAACACTACATAACGTAAACATAAACAACACATGATAAAAGAGATGGGCCAATATCACCGTTTCACCATTTCACCGGATTCGATATCTGCGTCGGTTTTCGATTAATCGTAATGCGACAAGTAAATTTCTAATAAATTATGATTATCAATATGTAGTTTTTTTGGTAACGACAGAAATTTTTATCATTGCAAGTTTCTACAACGTATTAGAAACAAATTCTGCCAAAACTCAAACAGCCGGCACAGAAATTATTCCTCAAATACAATACATGCAGCAAAGCGTTTAAACCATGTAAACGGGTATGCCTATTTCGAGACCAATGACCACGGACCAAGTGACCACGTGTTCACTGAATAAGGCAAAATTTTCAGGAATTATAGGCCTTCACTGGGCCTACTGTACCGTTTCTAAATAGCAGGCTACTATAGACATCGTTTGCCATCGTTTGCCTTCATTTCGCGACGGTCAGTGGTCAAATTTTAGTCACCATGTGGTCAGGTGGTCAGTTGTCACCGTTCAGCCTTCCCCAAGTAAACTGTAAACTGGGTGTTGCGTAGTCAGTTTACTTACTAACGTTGAATATTACGTCATTTTCGATGCAATGGCGGACGTTATGGAGGTGTGAAAGCGTGATGTTGAATTTTATTGTATTTAGATCTTTATGCCTACTTTTTGTTCCATAAATTACCGATGGTCTTATGCCGCAAATGATTATGCATGTTTTTATAGCCCGCCAGAACTACCGACAGTCGGATTCCATTGTTTTACCACTTACACGCTTTAGCTCGATGCATTGGCGGTCTTACTAAAACACACGATGTTATTGTCCGTGCGCACGCACGGTCCGATGTCGCACAGAAAATGTTATTGACCGTGCGAACGCGCACAGCCATCCACTCAAATTGCGCTTAGGCCTAGTTTCCATGCCTGCTCACAGTCCAAACTTCTGAACTCGTTTATATGACATCTTGGGTAGTCTTATGTCATCTAAGAACGCACATCTTGGGCGGTTCTTTGGGCGGCAGGTTTTGGTAATAGGCCTAAAGGTTGACATGATTCGAAACTGAAATATCAGCTGACTAGATTACTCAGTACATGAAATTGTGCTAACCAAAACAGCATAAACTATTTCTAGAGTTAGTTTTTTGCACGTAATTAACTAATAACAGCAATGTGAACATACAAGCGCCCAGGCAACGTTTTGCTTACATGCCGTTGGTACGCGTGTGCGATCTGCGCACGGTACACAACGTTTTTTGACCGCATATGGACCGTGCGCACGGTAAATATAATCATTTTACTAAAACATGCTGAGGCACTGTAGCCCATCGGGATACCACGTTAGACGTTGTTATAACCATAAATGTCCATAAATAATTTTTGCGATAGCACTCCATCAGCGTATTAAGCCTGACTTTGTTGGTGCTATTATGAGTGATGTACCAAACAGATGATCTTGTGTTATAACGCATTCATTCACCGCAGAGATAATACAAACAGCAATCAACAGACAGTCCCGTGAGCAGGCAAGTGGCTAGGCATCTGGTATTGTCATGGCATCATTGTACACTAAGTAGACTGGGTGACAGCCCACGTTGTGGTTTCCCATGTGGCCGTTTCTGTGCACATAGTGTCATTGCCCATGTGCACGCACGGTTCGTTGTTGCACCCAAAATGATATTGACCGTGCGCACTGCGGGCTTGCATGTGACCTAAACCTAGACCTAAATTCTGTGCCTGTGCATGATCTGAACTTCTGAAGTTGATTGTATGACATTATGTGTGGTATTGCGTCATTTAAGGACGGACACCTTGGACGGTTCCTTGGGCGGCAGGTTTTTCTTAGTAACAAAACTGAAATATCAGCTGACTAGAACAGATAGGCCTAGTTGAAATTGCTCTAGCCAAAACAGCATCAGCTGTTTCTAGAGTTAATTTGTTTGCTCATAATTAGTTAATAGCAGCAACGTGGACATAAAAAAAACGCCAACGCAACTTTCTGCTTACACATTGTCGGTAAGCGCGTGCAATCTGCGCACCATAAATATAATCATTGTTTCTGTGCGGTATACCATGGTATGCTGTGCAGTACCGGACGATGGTAAAAAGCGGATCTGCGGATATTATGTTAGGGTTAGGGCTAATAACGTTAAATATTCTTGGCAGCGAATATGGTTGTCTTTTAACTTTGTCCTGTTAACTGTGTTCTTATCTTGACATGTTTGGTTTTGGACCACTGTAGTGAAGGTCCACCAAAGCAAGGGTCTGCCCGGTACGTGCCATTTGGGCGTCGCCATTTGGGCGCGACTGTTTTGGCGCAACCGTTTGGGCGCTCATCGTTTGGGCACCTGGGCGTTTAAGTGCTGGGACGTTTGGGTGCCGCCGTTTGGGCACAGGACGTTTCGGCGCTGTGCTGCTTTAGCGCCGTCTTCATCTTTCTATATATTATGTAGTCATTGTTCTCCATAAGAATTAATGTATGCTTATTGCTTCACATGATAATTTCAATTACGCTTCTTAAGGCCTATACTACTTGAGTGTTTACTAATGTAGGCGTTGTACGTTCTGTTATATTGTATGAAATCATTACCTGTTATGATTTGTCAAACTGTTTATTGTTTACATGAGTTAATGTAACCACTCTCTGCTTTCGCTTCATCTTTCATACTGGCTGATTGCAAGATCTCAGCTTCATGGATACCTTTGGCCCCGAAAGATAGGCGGATACCCATGCTTAACGAAGGGTTGCCGATGTGAAATGACCGTGAATGGACAGAGATATAGTTATTATTGAACAGTGGATTTTGATTGGATGAAGGGTGCTTTGTTGTTTTTCATTGCTTGTTTTGGGAAGGCGAAAGCTCAATGCCTTGTCAGTTGATGTGCTCTGTCTGAGCGCTCGATTAAACTGATCAGTTGTCATCACTGTGCTTCGCCTTTTATACTGCCGGAGTCAGCCGAAAGGGCCTAGGCTTCCTATCACGTGACTGCCATTGTCATAACATAACGTATCTTGTAGCAGTTGTTACATACATAACGTATTTACAGGGAGCTTCAACAGCACCTATATGTGGCTTTATAGTCATTACATTATCATCATATAATCACACTAAGAGGCGACGTTTGATGACCTTTTTGACGAAAGATATGAGTTGAAAGTATTAATTATTTATGTCCGAAAGATAAATAATTTTAGGGAAATGGACTTAAGATATTTCAGTAAGAAGAAAAAGCTCGATTTTAATTTTATTTTACCGAAAATACGAAGGTACATTACTACACAAAATACACTACATTAATATAGGCTTATACTACGTTACAGTTCACTACTTGGCCCATATACTGTATGTACGCTGTGCTGCATAATCCCTATGATTGACTGATGGTGGCAGTGATAACAGTTGGTATGCTGTTCTATTTTGATATGCCTACTACTTGTTAGGGACAAGCAGGTTGCTAGCCAATGTTTGAATGAATGTTAATAGGCTTATTGTAGATGCGTGAAAGAAGCTGTGACCATTCGTATACACATTACACAACGTTTCCCATTTCCATACAGGCACAACACACACGTAATAAACTAATAAAGTAGTTCATTATACGTTAACGGCAATGACTCGACCCAGCGGCGAAACAGTTGCGCCCAAACGGTGGGTGGCGCCCAAACGTCCTCAGTGCCCAAACGTCCCAGCGCCCAAAGGGTGAGCGCCGAAATGGTCGCGCACAAATGGTCGCGCCGCCGCCCAAATGGCAATGCCCAAATGTCATGCTCCTGGGTCTGCCTTAGCAAAGGTCTACTGTGACACAGGTGCAGCATTCTCTATGACAGACTTTCGCTATGGCAAGAGGGTTTGCGAACTGCCATGAGACACATGCCTCACAGCAGCTGATCACTGACGAGATCAGCCATAGTAAGATGCAGTGCCACGGTATTCTGTTTTCATACTCACAGCCCCTCTCACTATGGTAGACAGTCATGATGCAGAGAGACCCTGCATTAGTGCTGTTTGAATATTCTAGTAATATGCTCAGTGTATAATATGTTTTTTTACTTATGGATATTTTGTGAGCACAGTCATGCCATGCTATTTAAGCATTGTCATATACACTGTGTCTCAAAAAAAACTAAGCAGATTTGTTTTTGTCAGAACTGCCTCAAATTTCCACCGATTTTGATAATTTTTGGCAGAAAGATGGCAAACGATCCAAATATATGCGAGTTGCACTCATTTTCCACCTCACCTAATTTGCGTCATCACCTTACCATGTTAAATGCAAATGTTCCAAATTCCACATGCATGGACACTGGAGCAGCAGACACCTGACTTCATACCTCCGACACTGTGGCCGCTGAATTCGCCAGACCTCAACCCGGTCTGCTACAGCGTCTGGAGTGTTCTGCAGGAGAAAGTTTATCGCTCCAAAATTGCTGACATCGATGAACTCAAAATGCGTCTCGTCAACGAGTGGGTGCAGTTCGACCAGTCGATCATTGATGCCGCGATCAGCCAGTGGCGCCGTCGTCTGAGCGCTTGTGTCCGTGCACGTGGGGCAC
>Ga0209367_1005280_pt1 | contig 17904 bp, 10 predicted proteins | sample WorMetLIZISLAND2_FD_187412 | JGI IMG/M metagenome (GOLD analysis project Ga0209367, IMG submission 187412) | Marine gutless worms symbiont microbial communities from Max Planck institute for Marine Microbiology, Germany - Olavius geniculatus... ... | reverse complement strand
GAGAGGGGGGTCAATTTTTGCCACATTTTTGCGGACGTCCTTTATGGATGACCCCTAATACGTGTTGATGATTCTGATGTGAAGCTGTGTTTGTGTACATGTATATCTGTTGTCGATGAAATTTCAAGAAATTTGAAAACAACTTTCTACGCAGTGCATTTTTTAGACTTTGCCTGGACTTTTGTAAAGTTTGTTAATAAACAACACCCAGATTTGTTTGCTGTATTTCGTTATGTAATGAAAGAAGTATTTATGTAGCATTTTGCAGAACTTTGTAGTTTGTAGTTAGGATATTTTGTTGTAGTCCACTGCAGACATGATGCTTTGCATTCTGCCGCTGGTAGTGGCATGTGTTTTTTGTAGTTGGAACAGTTTTGCAGTTTGCAGTGCATGCTATGTGTTCATTTGACTGCTATTACTACTGTAGTGTTTCTGTGTTTCATTCTTATACTCTCTGTCCTTGTATTTATGCAGTGAGATCATGGCCTTGGAGCCGGGGGTTAATTGCCCCTTCCCCTAAATTTTTGCTGTAAGAAAATTGTTGGAAAATTATTTGTCACAAAATAGTCATCCAAAAGTGCAAAATTTGGGTCTACATTGTGTCTCAAAAAACATCCCCGACATTTTCGACTGTAACTTGAAAACCAATTATCAGATTTTGATAATTTTTGGCACGAATATTCTTGACACAACTTGTCATCAAACGACCATTCAGTTTCTCACCTCACCCAACGTTTGTTTCTGCACTACCTGGGAAAAACACAACCGGCGAAATATTACTTTTTTATCCAATGCGATATGATTGTTTAATTAACATAACATGTAAAAACATATTTTCTTCACATTTTTGACACTTTCACTAACATTTCATCTAGTTGTTTATTTTTCAACTGCCTGTAGTAAAATTGCTTGAAGTGTTGCCCCACTATGTGAACACAGGCAAGAAGACACTTTCTCCATTCATTGACAGCGGTATCGACAGTGTTCTGCTCCAGACCAATCCAGGCTGTACCAGTCGCTTCTTGACTTTACAAACATTTCTAAACTTTATCTGGTGGATACGCTGCTGCACGACAGTCAAACCTTGTAATAGACCGGCCCACAGATCAGGATAGATGGAATTTATTGATGTTTTTTTTTCATTCATTTTAACACGTATTATGCTTGGTCTGCTTTCCCCACGTAGTGCAAAAGCAGACGCTGGGTGAGATAGAATCCAAAACACTTGTCTAATAGCCAGTTGCGTCAGAAATATTTCTGCCAAAAATTATTAAAATCTGCTAATCATTCTTCAAGTTACGATCAATAATGTTGGAGATGTTGAATCAGGTTTCCTGTTTATTTCAACACATATTTTGCTTGATCTGCTTTTTCTAGGTAGTGCAGAAGCATACATTGGGTGAGGTCGGAAACTAAATGGTCATTTGATGGCAAGCTGTCTCAGAAATACTGATTTAAAAAATTATCAAAATCTGACAATTGGTTTTCAAGTTACAGTCGAAAATGTCAGGGATGTTTTTTGAGACACAGTGTAAAAACCACATTTTGGTGAAATTTAGGGGCAAAATCTAAATTGTTAGAACCCACAATCTATTCTGTGAGTCATTTGCAACTGCTTCTCAGAAATCTTTGGGAAATTTGCACTTTTGAACTTTCGGCCCCGCCTATTTTTTTAAAACCCGTGACACCTCTGTATGTCTGTGTGCATGAAACGGTAGGTCTGTTAGAGATGCATCGTTTTGTGTTAGTTCACTGTTAGTTCTGTTGCAATGTTGTGTTTGCACATGACAGTAGGCGTCACAGCTCTGACAATTTGTTTGTTGCTCCCACATTTCCTTTCCTTTTGTTTTATCTTTCTTATGGTGTGTCTTCGTACATAGTTTCTTCTCTTGCCTTCCTCACTAAAACGATAAAAAAAACATGAAGAAATGTGTCACCGCACTTAGACGTGCTGTTTAAACAGTCATTAACACTGGGCTTAACAATACTTGCTGCTATAGTCGGATCTGTTCAGCTGTCTATGCAGTTTCTCTGCAAGTTGTCAATGGCGACGTGATAAGGCCCCCCTTATCACGGGTTAAGAGGCAACTGCCCACTGTAATTATTTGCTATCAGAAAATTGTCAGAAAATCCTGTTGTCAGAACATTTTTGTCCAAAAGAGAATAAATTTTGGGCTAAATCCCCCCATTTTGGAAAAATATAAGGCAATTTTTTGAGCACCCCCGTAATTTTTTCTGTCGGAAATTTGCAGTTATTGCTCGTTCCGCTGAAGCTTGTTATCTGTGGTTTGACCAAACAGTTTAGCAAACTGTTTAATAAAGTCTGAGTTAGAAGCTTGCTGTTAAACGTCACTCACAACAGTTTCAGTATGACTGACCGACCGTTTTGTTGAAATGCAACAAACATGCATCAACACTGTACAGGGCAGTTCAGAAATAACACATCAGAGAAATCTCCAATACACGACAAGCCTGTTTGTCTACAAGTCTGTATAGTTGTCCACAAAGTTGCCAGAAGGATAAGTGTCATCGTGGCGGCCACAAACTAGCAGAAAAAATCCCCGAGTTTTCCAGGCTTTTCCAGAGCAGTAAACTTACTTTTCCACAGTTATCTCAACAACAATTCACTGTAATGGTAATCTAGGGGAACATTCTAACTTTCTAAGCTCCCCCAGTAGAGTGTGGGTCCGATGTGGAGCCACAGCTGTACATGTGTATTTTGGAACATTTTTGCACCAAGGAAACTGCATCTGGTGACACTATTTTGTTTCCTAATATTTTCCTCTGAGGATGCCCAGAATTCTCTGATAATTCTCTGAGTTTCCTAGGTTCAGATAATTCCCTGAGCAGTCCAGGTTTGTGGCCATGCTGATGATGCAAACAGGCAGCACAGTTGTAGACAGGTCTCTGGGACATGGTGACCTATCTGGGGTCAGAACTGGGCAATCAGGTCAGATCAAAGGTCAGAACGTGAGACACACTGTTGTATCAAATCTGCAAGCTAGTCACGGCTTGAAATAGATAAATGAATGTCATTATGGGAACTGTTGGAGTGTCAGTTGCTGACCTAATAGAAAATGTTCCTAAATATGTTATTTAACAGCAATCACATGAAAGAAGTGCAGGGTAGCCATGACTTCATATCAAAGAACAGTGGTGTCATCGCAGAGGCCCCCTAAATTTTGAGCTGTCAGAAAATTTCTGTAGTGACGAAAAATGCCGAAAAATCTTCGTAGCCAGAAATTGGAGTCACAAGAGGCGAACTAGCCCCCAAGGGCCAAAAATTGAGGCCGAAAACAAAGGCGAACTTCTTAAGTAGGGGCCGGTCGCCGGAAGCAAACACTTTTTGGGGCATGAAAACCCCCTTAAATGCATAATTTTGAGTATAAATTTTATTAGTTTTACTGCACAAATTTATATAATACATTGCATATGCAAGGCAAAAAAGGGGGACTTTGGCATCTTAAAAGGGGGCATAGCCCCTTTAAATCCGTCTATTGCATTCAAGCTTTATGAGAATAGGTCTATTGCCGCTGCCATTATAGTAAAGTTATAATTACTGTGAAACTACGAGCCTAATAGGCCTACTACTAGGTTGAAACCTTCAATGAATATACAAGATACGGCTAGTTTTCCGTTAAAACGCACACTTTTCCTACTTCCTCCATTCAACCCCAAATTTGAAAATGTTCCCTTATAAAGAAGTAACCTAGGTCATGTAGATGTACAATGTTAGTTACGTTACGTTGGTCCTTATTTCTAGTTTCAATGCAAGTCGTGTTTCACCCTGTTGTTTTTGCTTCTTGACTTCCGTTCTGTGTTGACAATATGATTGCAATTTATTTTGCCATTTGTGCTGCATAACAAGCTCGCCAGTGAGAGCGTACTGTGTAGAAATATAAACTGTAGATTGTGGTTGATACGACCGTTTTGTATTTAATGGTGTTTGTCAATGAACGTCATGGATGATTGGAAACTAATGACATTACCGGTGGTTAAACTACAAAGACCCAGTAAAGCGTTCGTATATTTTCTTTGTGTCGTTTGTTAAACAGTTTCCTTGCTGGATTTAGTTTGATTCCGACAAGTTGTTGAACTTAGCTGAACACGGCTATGGCGCGCCGTCATCCACGGGTATGCACTGTACACAGCTGGCCATGGATTTAACTAATGCTTTGTGACTCAGTTTAAGCCTTGGGAAGTCTATGAACAGTTGCTAAGTATTAGAAATCACAGTTTTTCATGACCTGCAGAATTTGAGACTTGCTGCAAAATTTGCCATGATTACCTCGTGGTTCTGTGTTTGTGTGGAATTTTGTAGAATTTGGTTCTGGCCAGTGATTATGTTTACTTTCCAGTTGAAGTCCAAGTTTGTGAATGTTTCTGGTCACAAAGCTGGCAGTCTTCTTAGATTGACAGACAGGCACAATGAGCACAAGTTTGAACATTTGACTCACAAAGTTGCAGAAGTTTTCATGATTTTAATTAGGGTTAGAACGATACCAGAGAAGCTACCCAATACCCAATATTATTGGGTCATACTGATACCGATACCCAATACCAATACCGATACCCATTGCATCATCAGCCTCCCGCCATGTGCTGCCGCACTGTCGGGGCTAGACACTGTGTTAATCTAATGAGTGTAATGTAATCTGTTTGTGTTGCTTTGCTCTCTCTTTTCATTGCCTCTCAGCCTATGCGTGCTGTGGTGTATGCTGTGCCAGGAGTAAGACAGCTACACATGATCCTCACCACCATATACAGTACTAGACTACATTATATTCTGCCTATTAAAATTTCCATGCAGTTTCCCATCAAGTGTGAACAAACATTAATATCGTGGGAAAGTGTTAACACTGGCTGAAGGCTCCACATGACCACTCACACGCCATGGCAGCATGCCTTGCCCTCCCTTCCCCCTCCATCCCACACTCAGTGGACGGTGTACCTGGACAGACATGGGCGACCCATTGTGTGTGGTATTACAATGATTCATATACTTCTTTTATGTCTCTTGTGCTAAGTTTTATGTACATAGGCTAGTAGGCTTACAGTACCGTGGATTGTGCTTGAGTCAATGACTGATTGATATAAATGACAAACGTAAGTAAGTAAATAAAACGTGAATTTATATAGTGCATAGCATTGAAAATTAACCTCTAATGTGCTCTAATACAACAACTAAAACCAGCACTTTTTGTGCTATAGTTAAATCTACCACAACACTTATTCGTTACCACACATCATTTTTCTAATAGCAATTTACTCCATGCAGCAAAGGTGACATAATCGCATCAACCAGGAGCTTTGAAGGTAGTGTAATGAAGTACATAAACCATCACACAATCGCGTGTGCTTCCTGGCGCCAGTAACCTTTACTGCAGTGCACTGGTGATAGGAGAAACCGCCAGGCATGGCTGGCACACTGGAGACATCGCCCACCATGCTAATTGCCACACGTCTGCTATGGATCGCACGTCGGTTACTGAAATTAGGCCTAGAGTGTGAGACGGCGTGCATGCGGCGGAGAGGGGATACCCGGTAATCCTTCCAATCTGTCATAAATTAGGCCTTTATTTAACTTAGAAAAATTTAGTAAATGCATTAGTTGTGTTCAATGGAATGGAATATTGTCCTCACCATTTGCCATGTATGCTGGTGTGAGACAAGGTGGATTGTTGTCTCCAGCTCTTTTTACAATGTACATTGATAAGTTGATACTTATATTGGATGCTTGTGTAATGCTGATGATATTATTTTGATTTCACACTCCGTGACTGTGATGCAGAAAATGCTCGATTTGTGTGATAAGTTTTCTGTTGATCTTGACGTCAGATTTAACACAATGAAGTCTGTTGCTATGAGAATTGGTCCAAGACTTGATGTTGTTTGTGCTGAATTGACTTTATCTGGTGGTATTATACAATATGTACAGTCTTTAAAATATTTTGGTGTTTTTATAAAGCAAGTAGGAAGTTTGCATGTGACTTTGACCATATCAAAGCTAAATTTTGTAGAACGTTCAACTGTATTTATGCAAAAAGTTTTACAGGAAATTCAGAGTTGATTACCATAGAATTGCTGCATAGTTGTTGGTTACCAGTTCTGTTATATGCAATAGAGTCATTGCTTCCTCGCATTTGTGATATTAACAGCTTAAATAACTGCATAAATATAGCAGTAGCTAAAATATTTAAAGTATCGTTTAACAATGTAGATTTCATTCGGCAGATGACTGGGTTCAAAGACTAAAAGGCTGAAAGACGTTCAAGATTTTTTTTAGTAAATTACATCAGTAGACTCTGTTTAGATCGCTAATGCCTCTGTTCTATAATCGCATGTTCTGATTTTGTGTATTTCTGTTTTTATTTAGGTTTTAGGCCTGAGTGTGTTCTTTTTGTGTCCATTTCTTTTATTCTTTTTTTATCTGTATATTGTGTTGCTGCTGTCTGTATGACGAAAATAAAGATATATATATATAAATGCCGACCATTCTACAGGTGTACTTCCTGCCTCCTCCGCCCCACCCTACTCTTCCTGCCACTGTTGTTTGCTAGCAAATTGAGACAGTTATGTTGCATAGTGGCCGCCGCCCGCTGCCGACTGCTGTTTGATTGTGGCTTAGACAGCGGCGGGCGGCGACCACTTATACTTAGTGAGTGGATATCGGTATTGGATTTTACAGTCAAAAGATATCGCTCAATACACGAACCACCCCAATACCGGACAGTATTGGCCAGTACCCGGTACTCCAATACCAGTATCGTTCAAACCCTAATTTTAATAACACAAAAAGTCACAAATTTTTTAATACACAGTACTCGAAAAATTTGCCACAGCGAGCCACAAAATTTGTCAAGCAGGGTTGCAGAATCTGGTAGAAACAGAAAATCGCTGCCTACTGAATAGGTACAAATTTTGACCATACACACAGATGTAGTATATTGCAGTTTGTCATTTACACACTCGCAATAATTTTTTGTACACATGCCGTGCATTTAGCATTGGTTTATTTAAATGTTTTGCTGTCTTTTTTACCATTTTTTTCAACTGTTCAAAAGGAATTATTGCTGACTATGATGTATGTTTTTTGTAGACTGATGAGTCAGCTTGCTGATGCAAACATTCAATCTAACATCGGTATGTTTACTTTTGTAATATTTTACTTGTTGCCCATATTTTTTCTGCAATGAAGGACAGACCATGTCTGGTCTGCTATACAAGCTGTCCTGTGATACTGCACACTTCTACCACCTGGCAAAAAGAAACAAAGTGTAGCGATTTTGCTTATTATAGAATTACTTTTATTCATGTTTTTATTGATATTAAATAGCAGATGTTTTGCCATATTTGCTTTATTTGTGAAACCAGTATGTGAAACTGGTATGCTTCATATATACAATTATGAATAAGGTTGGTCTGTTGTATGTGTCTTGTCTGCCATATATTATACAGGTGAAACTTCATTTGACGTGAAGATTGAAGCTGATAGTAATGATATCACTAAGCATCTACATGATGACAAGCCAACTATAGAATCTAAAGGTTAGGGTATGACAGTAATCATGCAATTATGGGATTATGTGCAACATTGCATGTATTTGCATAGTTGGTGATCTTTCAGATAATTAGACAAAATTTGCAAAATGCAGTAACTGTAAGTGATGCATTAAATTTGGCCAGTTGATTCTGAATTAAAAAATTGCAATTGTTGGCACCAGATGTTTTATTTTAAAGCTAAAATGCATCTCATTTGATCTCTGCTGAGGGTCGCCACTCCAAACCCAACAGTAATCGATGCTGTTTAACAATCAGTCGATTGTTGCAAGCTAAATAAACATGAACTGACAGAATGCTAATATGCAAAAATTGCTGACAAAAATGCAGCTCGAGCTGCAAAATATGGCTTATACTTTGAAACATGACCAGTATGCCTGTAACCAACATTTTTTCAGTTCCATTCTCGAGCAGGACATACAAGTAGTCTGGATACTAAATTACCCAATCAGGCTGGCACCTTTGCTATATTTCTCACGTTTAGCAGTTTAACTAACTCTGAAAAAAATCATAAATTTTTATCAGAAGAAGCAACAGATTATAATAATGAGGAGTCATGCATCAAAAATGCCTGAGTAGAGGCGAGAGGCTCGATCCGACTGTGGGTCTGTTGGAGCACAATGCTTCTTCAGTAGGGTCTGAGGCAAAGTGCAAACCACCAATATTTATGGTAAATTTTAGGCTTAATCGAAGCATTTTCTGATGATATTTGGAGTCATAGGCATAGTCAGAATTTAGTGATTTATTGTTGGCATGCACTAGTATTTTTTTTAAATTTTACAAGACTCTGGAATCCCAGTGGGGTCTGAGGCAAAGTTCCAGCCGCTAAAAGTACTTGTAAGTTTTAGGCTTTCAGTCCAAACAGATCTGCATTTGGAGCATGTCTTCAGCTCTAAAAACGAGGAGGCAAGTGTCTCCATGCCTTGATGTAATTGTGGCCTGTATAATTTTCATGACATTAACATCAGTTCCCACCAGGAAGGCTGATTGTTGGGCTATGGGATACGATTAGCGTTAGAGTCAGGGTTAGGTTCTAAATAGGCTGCATAGTATGTTGAGTATAATAGCAGTAGCAATGTTGTGTGTAATGGCTAGGGCTTAGATTACAGATACAGTTTACTGTTATGGTTACGGATGTCGTTACAGTAACCTCACGATTTGAGTGTGGAAGTTTTGCAATGGTGTCTGATCAATTTTTGGGCAATTGCCTGTCATCTGTTTGTCGCAATTTTTATTGTGGTTAAGTCATAAGTTCTAGGGGGTTGGCAATGGTGCCGTTGGATAGGCCGCTGGCGACCTTCTATAGGTTGCTAACAGTAACCATATCACCATTTGACCGCAATTTTTAATGCAAGGTTTAAACCTATTAATCACCATTTATGAGAAACTGTCAGCCTTCCCTAGCGACAGCTGGGCTTCTTGCTCCTTTATCATTTTGTTGTGTTCTACACATATAAAGAGGCAGTAGTTTTTGATATGGTGTAGTGTTATGCTGAGCTTCTGGTAGTGAGTGTCTCATTTTGTGACACGTTATGCAGGTGAAAGTTCATTTGAGGTGAAGATTGAAGCTGATAGTAATGATATCACTGAGCGTTCACATGATGACAAACCAATTATAGAATCTAGAGGTTAGTGTATGACAGCGATCAGGGAATTATGTGATTAGGTGTGATTTTTGTGCATAATTAGGCCAACTGTGCATAATCCAACAGGTCATTTTGTCTTTATTACAGTTAAATTTGGCTGTATGTCAGTGAAGTTTGTAATCACCTGTAGACTTGGCAGTTGTTTGCTGGAGCGTTTGCGGCTTGGTTTGTAAATTTTGCGGCTCGAGCTGCAAAATATGGCTCATACCTTGAAACATGACCAGTATGCCAGTAACCAACAGTTTTTTCAATTCCATTCTCAAGCAGGACATACAAGTAGTCTGGATACCAAGTTACCCAATCAGGCTGGACTTTTGCTATATTTCTCACGTTTAGCAGTTTAACTAACTCTGAAAAAAATCATAAATTTTTATCAGAAGAGGCAACAGATTATAATAATGAGGAGTCATGCATCGAAAATGCCTGAGTAGAGGCGAGAGGCTCGATCCGACTGTGGGTCTGTTGGAGCACAGTAGGGTCTGAGGCAAAGTGCGAACTGCCAATATTTATTGTAAATTTTAGGCTTAATCGAAACATTTTTCTGATGATATTTTGGAGTCAGAGGCATAGTCAGAATTTATTGATGAAGTTTTATCAAACCAGTACTGTGGATTGGAAAGTAGCAGTGGTACAATGTGTAAGACATGGATTGCTCAGAACGCTGGTTCAGCCAGGGAGCTGGTATTGAGTTGATTGAAATTCGTTAGGTTCAAGAGACAGGAATTTCCAAAACGTCAACACACAAGATTAAAGATACTGTGTTGTAAACTTCATATTTTTAGTGATGTACTTTAAACGTTAATAAAACTTGACATTTCCGTGTGTTTTTAAAAAAAATAATATGCCATTTTTTACTTGATTTGCAGTATAATGTCGAAGATTTCAGACAAAGTCATGTTTTTGATAAGTTATAGCTATTTGTTTTGGGGTGGGACACAGTGCATTTGCAGCTGCAGCACCAGATACCACTGAACTTATGGCGCTTGTGTAGATTCCACATTCCACTGGATGGCTACTTAGTGGCCCAGATGTGAAGTCAAAAACCACCTTTCCATAAGACTGGTTTGAGGTGAAAAAATTTCCCTAGTTTGTTTCATTTTATTGTATTCTATATGGATAGAGTGTGAGTCAGAACATTTTACCCTCCCCCTAAAGTTTTTTGAACTTTATTTTTTAATGACTGAAAATTTGAAAGCCATATTTTACGCACAACTTTGGTGTTCAAATCTACGCCAAATAACAAAGTTTCATTAAATTATTTTTCAATTTGATGAAGTTATGCCATATTGTGCACGCTCACCCAGAGAATTTTTCATTTTCGCAACACATTTGCCACAAAACACAAACTGTTGATATTTGACAACAAACAAATTGCTGAGATGTTACAGTTACAAAAACAGCTAAACGTGTTCAAAAACATTTTTTAGAGTTTATATCCGATGTTCATAATGTTTGCCACTGGCCAAAGCACATGCATTCGGATGTTATATCGCAAAAGTCTGTGGTAAGTCATCACGTATGTGGTGCAGTACAACTTTTAGCTCCAGAATGGTTTTTGGCTTTAAGTTTGTTAAGTGTGTGCAGCATTGCACCCCACACATTTATAGTCAAGTGGTTAAAATCTGGTGAATTTGGCGGCTATTCATATTTTACATTGAGGTTTGTACGTTGGCCTTTCAAGTAAAAATGGAAAATTCTTTGAGTGAGTGCGCATAATATGGCATAACTTCATCAAATTTATGAATAATTGAACAAAACTATAAAATATGGCTAAAAATTTTCAGTCATTGAAAAAATAAAGTTAAAAAACTGTAAGGGGGGAAATTTTCTGACTGACACTCTAGAGTAACAGTAGTTTGTGATGTGATGTAGTCTTATTTTTAACTTTGTAGAAATATTTATTATGTGCACACAACACAGGTGAAAGTTCATTTGAGGTGAAGATTGAAGCTGATAGTAATGATATCACTGAGCATCCACATGATGACAAGCCAAGACCGCATTTGTGTACAGTGTGTGACAAACGGTTCAGAGCAAAACACGGTTTGAAACAGCACAAACAGACACATACTGGAGACAAGTTGTACTCATGTACTCAGTGTGAGAAATGCTTTGCTACTCAGGCTTGTTTGAGGCAACATATGAATCTTCACAGCAGTAAATACAAGTGCACTGCATGTGGAAAGTGCTTTGGAAGCAAGGCATATTTAGCAGCTCACAGGCGAAGTCATTCTGGAGGGAAACCGTTTGAATGTACTATTTGTAGCAAACGATTTACACGATCATTTTGCCTTGTTCAACACAGCAAAATTCACAGTGGAGAGAAACCACACAAATGTCCTGAGTGTGACAAGGCATTTAGTGAGTCAGGAAATTTAAGCAAACACATGAGACGCCACAATGGAGACAAACCATACAAATGTTTACTGTGTGACAAAAGTTTTAAACACTTTGGCCACTTGCAACGACATAAACGTCAAGTACACAGCAACAGAAGACCTTATGACTGTCGTTACTGTGGGAAGATGTTTAAAAGTAGCCGTCATCTGAAGTTTCATGTTTATACTCACACTGGTGCAAAGTCGTACTCATGTAGACACTGTTCAGACTGTTTTACATATTACGGCACACTCAAGGCACATCTGTTGAAGTCACACAATGAAGGTACTTGGTTCACATGTCACACTTGTCAGAAGAAATTCAGCTACAGTAGTAACCTTAAGGCACATTTACAACGTCACGAAGGTGTGAAGCCATATGTTTGTAATGAATGTTCAAAGAGTTTTTTTACTGCAAGTAATATGAAACGTCATCAGCTGAAACACTCAGACTATAAACAGTTTTGCTGTGGTTCGTGTGGTGAATATTTCAAACATAAAGAAAATGTTGTAAAACACTTCAAGAGATGTTCTGTTAAACTGGGATACATCCATATTTTTGCCAGGCAAAATTGAGACAGAGACCAAACAATCTGTGGACAACTGCTTGTTGGACAGAGTTGCTACTGTTGACTCAAGACTCGTCAGTGAGATTCTGCGAGACTGGAAATGGAGCACAAAAGTGTTACTGGTTGATATGCGTAGTTCTACACTGTCCGGAAAAAAGTAACCCCTAGACACCGTACAATAAAAATATCAAATATCAATTTATTACAAGTTAAGCATAAGAAATGTTTTTTTCAAATTTGTTCATATTTGTCATTCATATTGTATGCTGTTTAGGGGATTATTTTTTCCGGATACAGTGTATAAGCGCTATGCAAGCAATGAGCCGAATTCCAACAACACTTGTCACTCAGGCCAACTCAGCCTCCTACCCTTCGTGGATTGCCAGGTATTCTTAATGCATGCTTACAGCATACTGTATGTAATCACTCTGTTTAGAAATGCTGCCAACTCAGCCTCATATCCTCCGTGAAATGGGAAATGAGTAGTAGCTTACGGGCTACAGGGTGAAGGCCCAGTGTGGCTGATTGGGGCGATGGTATGTCTGCTTGCTGCAAGCCGTGGGTCCAACTGTTCATTCACACGGGCAATGGATGGCCGCATAGTGCGCTGCGGTTATCATTAGCTCATGCCACTTCCAAGATTGTAAAGCGCTTCTGGTCTTGAGTCTGTCTCATGTAAGAAGCGCTGTAGCAAGTACTGGACTTTACCTTTACCTTAGTAGGTAGGCCTTGTTGTCAGTTGATGGCACCAACTGAAAACTGCCAGCATTAGTGAGGTTATGTCTAAAATCCGGCCTAGACGTCTCGTGGCTCAATGTTCAAAGCGGGCCAGTATAAGACACAGTAGCTGTTTTCTACTGTGTATTAAAAAAATGTGTCCAATGACGGACAGTCGTCCGACAGTGACGACTCTGACGACGATGGACGCAGCGCCAAAAATCAGCCACCGTCAGCTGTCGTAGATCCACAGCCACACACGTAGCCCCTAGTTTGTTTTTCTCGCATTTTCCGGCCCTTCATTTCAGGTGCTCCATTTTCCAGTCCTGCCTTTTCCACCCCTGCATTTTTGACCACGTTTGTGCCACAAATTACAGTATCACAAATTCCAGTCTCGCATTTTCAGCGCCCCAGGTTGTATTATGCTGTTTCAGTACTCTATGTCAGCCTCACAACATTTGCAAGGACACTCCAATATATGTTTTACTGCTGGGATTTGCTGATATTTTCCATCAGAACAACTGACAAAAACTGAGAGATGTTTTGCTGATTGTGCAAGTGAGCAAACTGCTTTTGCCTTTTGTGTCTTGAATGACTGTGCAAGACTTGATTCTAATCTAATCTGACTAACAAACATAGCTTACACAATTCCTCTGTGAGTAGGCTGGTGTGTTAAGACTTGTGTAGAATGTAATGTTGGAGTTGTTACTAACAGTCAACTGATATGAACTGATGTGAGTCTATTAACACTGGCAGACTTTGACCTGGTGCAGAAACACTGTCAGAATTTCTGCTGAATTTGTTCGTTGTATATAGATCTAACTGAGACATTTCAGTACTGTGTGTGTGTGGCATTTTTATCTCGTGATGTAGTGTAATTGTGTTTTGATAGAAATGTGTGTTCGCTTGATTTGAATGCACAAACCCAGTGGCACCATGGCAAAGCGACATGGAGAAATTCGCCCTCCTAAATTTTAACCTGTCAGAAAATTTTGCTTTTGATATAAGATTTTAAAACAGTAAAAAACTGGGGTTCATAATGCCCAATTTGGACCTTTTGGGGGAGGGGGAATTTTTGCTCACCGATGAACTCTTCTGTTGGAAATTTGCAGTAGTTTCCCAAAATTTTATAACTTGCAGCTTTAACTGTCTCTTTTTTGGTCTTCAGGGATTTGTACTTGGCCTTGATGACAAAGTCCTTAACCATGTGTCCCAAGTCCTTGTCCTTGAACACAAAGTCGTTGATAACATCACTGGGCCTAAGCAGACGGCTGTGGATGTAACTCCCTGATCTGTGTCTGTTTGTTTGTTTATTACGTAGCTCAAGTGTTGATGTTCTGCTGTTAGTCAACTGACATTGCTGCTGAGTCATTGCGCACTGTTTGTTGCATTTCATGCTTGTGCTGTGTACGTCTTCATTTCTCAGACAAAGAATGTTTTCGCGTGTCAGGAAGCTTTTTCTTATTGACTTCTATAAAAACTGTCTGAAATTGTTGTCAAAATGTGTTCATGTGCTTGTTTTGTCAATACTTTATGTGCTGCTGTTAGTTAGTTCACAGATCAAATACGTGTTGATGATTCTGATGTGAATCTGTGTTTGCGTACATGTATATCTGTTGTTGATGACGTTTCAAGAAAATTGAAAACAACTTTCTACGCAGTGCATTTTTTAGACTTTGCCTAGACTTTTGTAAAGTTTGTTAATAAACAACACCCAGATTTGTTTGCTGTATTTCGTTATGTAATGAAAGAAATATTTATGTAGCATTTTGCAGAACTTTGTAGTTTGTAGTTAGGATATTTTGCCGTAGTCCACTGCAGACATGATGCTTTGCATTCTGTCGCTGGTAGTGGTATGTGTTTTTTTGTAGTTGGAACAGTTTTGCAGTGCATGTTATGTGTTCATTTGACGTCATATCCGGAGGAGAATCATAGGAGTCGGTGAAGAATGCACGTTTCACTGATATATAGAGTGTAAAAAAATTGTAGTCTAATATGTTTGGGTTCAAAACTTTTTGCCCACTTCTTGTATTTCATGTCTTGTGGGTGCCTGGTGCATTTTCTTGACTTAATATCAGTACCTAGGCAGAATCAACATTGTCAGCAATTTTCTTTTTTGCTTTTTCTACTTCCTGGTTTGTGATCCACAGCACTGTGGATTTGATCAGTCTTTGGTGAGCAACTTCTTCAATGATGACAGAGGCCAGTTTTTGCTCGGGAACTCTGATGAACTTTTTTGCTCCAAAACTTTTTTCTTGCCACAAAAACTTTTATTAAAAGTCTACCGTTTTTGCTAAAAAACCATTGTTTGTTATTGTTTACAGTTACACAACAGTGACGTGTCAATGACGTCAGACTATAGCAGCAGGCACCTGTGTTTCGAGCTGTTTGTACTTGTACCAGTATATAAAAAACTTCGATGCATCGTTTTGTGTTAGTTCACTGTTAGTGCTGTAGCAATGCTGTGTTTGCACTGACAGTAGCATAGGCATCACAGCTCTGATAGTTTGTGTGTGGCTTCCACATTTCTTTTCCTTTGGGTTTATTTTTTTCGTGTCTCCATTCGTATTTCTTCTTTGAACTCACCCACCACACCAAAACTTTGTGCTTCTGTTAACTGAGAAAACATGGAGAAATGTGTCAACGCACTTAAACGTGCTGTTTGCAGACGTGCTGTTTGTATACACTGCTGTTCTGTGAGTAACATTGTATCAGTGCTGTGATCAGATGTATACGGCTGTGTAGTGTGTATACAGTTCCTGTGTAGCTGTCTTGTTTTACGGAGTTGATGCACGCCATGACGTGTTTAACAAGTAATTTGAGCAAAGCTCACGTGACGTGTGATAGCAGCGGTCCTGGCACTTTGGCAATCAGTGTAGGTCTACAGCAATAAGATTAATGCATCTTGAAAGAGTACTTAAATTCGAGGCTTCCGTACGCAAGAATCCGTGAATTTAAGAGATACTTAAATTCTTTAAAATGTACGTTCTATGCTGAAAAATGTCATATGCAGGATGTCCAGGTCCATCTCCAGCAATTTTGGCGCAATTCATCCTTAAAATCTGTGTTGCAGCCGGAAATCGCAAAAATGCACTAAAACCCCCTATTTTGGGGGTTCAAGGTCATTCAAGGTCATCGGTTTGTAGCCGTGCGCTAGAAAGAAAACTGACGCCTAACGGCGAATTTCGCGCATGCGTAGCCACGTCCCCTTTGAACCGATTGTAACCAAATTTTGCATTGTGGGGTCGGGTGGGCGACGTGATCACTGATGCCAAGTTTTGTAGAAATCGGTTAAGGGGTTTCGGAGTTACAGGACCCGCACCAAAAAACGCCATTTCCTATACTTAACATTCATCGCCCTTACAACAGTGTCAGCACTACCATGCTGCACTGTGATGTTATGATTGACCTTGGATGACCTTGAAGGGTCATAGTGCATCATGGTATGCCAATCATGCGGCATTGTGGGTAAACAATAAGTCGTAGGGGATCGGCGATGTTATCATCAGATAGGGCGCTGGTGACTGTCTATAGGCTGTCAATAGTAACCATGTCTCCGTCTGCAGCGCTTTGGCCGCAATTTTCAATGGAATGTTTCTAGCTATAACTGGCCATATCTCGAAAACAGTAAGAAACAGGGCCAATAGAAAGTGGCATACGCCCTTTCAGATGAAATGAAAATCATAAACTTTAGATGACCTTAAGGTCGGCACGCGCTATTGTGGCTAAACGGTGCGAAATAGGGACAAGATAGTACTGCAACGAGAACTGTATAGATTGTAGTGCGTTTTTTAGCGATGGCTGGGTTTTTTTGTTATATCTTTAACCATTTATGCCGTAGGCCCTATACAAGTGAACGTGATCCAAAGCTGCCACGTTATCATACTGCCAGAGCTAGCAAGTGATAATCCCATTTCTCCTCTACCCTCTTTCTGTTTTCCCTTTTTTTCCTCACTTTTCTTTCCCATTTCTTGCCTCTACTTCCCTTTCCTTGACAGTAACGCCCCTTACAACCAGATATTTGGTTTGGGGTAGCGCTGTCAGCTTTCTCACGCTGTTTGGGGCGGAGCTCCAGCCGAATTCGGGTTTGGTACATTTTGGCCTTGAAATATAAAGTTTGTGGCAACAATTGTAACCATTTTGGTAGAAATCAACTAAGCAAATTTGGTGCAGTTTAAACAATAAATGAGAGACATTTAGGCCTATTGTAGGCGGATGATAATAATGCGGCTGTTACCCGCTCAATGCGGGTGACTTAGCAGGCCTGCGTGATTACGTTCATCTTGCATGCAAGCATGGTTGTAGCCAGGAAATTGCCTTTGGTGGCTTTTTTCGTGTATTTTCTACCTCTTTTTTTGCCATTCCCTTCTCCCTCCTCTCCCAAATCTAGCTGTAGGGGATCTGGGTTAGGCTTACAGCTGGGAGCTACCAGAACGGGTTGCAAGGCGGAGTCCCGGCCGAAAACGCATTTTTGCCGTGGGCCTATTTCACGAATGGGACGGGCGCTGCAGCAACCTCAGCACCCACCTTACTCCGGCACTGACAATATCCAGCCCGGCGAACTTGGCACTCATGGAAAATAATTTTCCAACAATGTGAATCGGCAGACTTAAAGCTATGGGAAACAATACATAAAGTCTGTGAACACTTTAAACACACACACATAAGCTCACTGCATTTAACTAAATGTTTTGCCGCAGTAACTTCAGTTTAGACCAAGTGCATTGTGTGCATGTGGACAACTGACTTTTGTCACACAGCACAAAATCATCTCTGCAAACACGTACATACAGTAATTATGGATCAAAAGGGCGAACCATAACACCACAGCAAGGGTGAGTTTAAAGCTCGGGTCTGGGACTGGAGAGTGATCTGGCCATAAAGTTTTATATACTTTGTCCATGCTAAATTTTCGTGCAATAGAAAAGCCAATAGCTAATAACTTAAATAACTAGAAATTTGGGGCAAAGCCCAACGTGAGTCCGCCCGCGCCCTAAGTCCGATTGGGGGAAATTAGAGGGGGGGTAAAGAGGG
>Ga0209367_1005279_pt1 | contig 17905 bp, 12 predicted proteins | sample WorMetLIZISLAND2_FD_187412 | JGI IMG/M metagenome (GOLD analysis project Ga0209367, IMG submission 187412) | Marine gutless worms symbiont microbial communities from Max Planck institute for Marine Microbiology, Germany - Olavius geniculatus... ... | reverse complement strand
TTCTTCCGTCTTTTTTTCTGTGTCCAGGTCCGTGCGTTCAATATTTGAGGCGCCATATCTCCATAACGGTGCAAGATAGACGCATGGTCACTATGGACCACCCATAGGAACTCGGCCCCCGGGAGTCGAATGGTCACGTGATCAATGACATCACGTGACCCCAAAAGGTCAAAGTCGTGACCCCATTATCTTTGAGGCGCCATATCTCCGTAACTGTGCCAGATGGACGCATGGTCACCATGGACCACGGATAGGAAGTCGACCCCTGGGAGTCGAATGGTCACGTGACCGATGACGTCACGTGACCCCAAAAGGTCAAAGTCGTGACCCTATTGTCTTTGAGGCGCTATATCTCCATAACGGTCCAAGATAAACGCATGGTGACGCTCGACCACTTATAGTGAATCGAATGGTCTCGTGACTGATAATGTCTATTGTTTAGTTAAAATAATAGAAAAGGATAAAAAAGATCATTGCTGCTGTTCAATTTGAAATTAAACTGTTTGATTTTTTTCTACCAGTCTAAACAGATCATATTTATACGGACATATACTGTAAACTATCGAAATGCATTCGACAGACTCTGTGTTCGTATGAACATTATCTTGTTGATGCTATTACTGTCCGCGTTAGCGACGGCAGCATTGTTTCGCTGAGTTTTTTCTCTGTTTCTTTGTCAACACGATAACTCATAAACCGCTGCAATTAGCTTGATAAAATTTTGCATGAACATGTGTTTCGTTGACCTTTAGAATTTATTGAATTTTAAGGTCATATTCAAGGCTCGCGGTCACATGGGTTTTTGTGTGTTTTCTGTCTGCATGATACTGCGGTTACTCGCGGACAGTGCTTAGCCTTGAGCAAGGCTTTTAGTTTCAAGATTATGTATGTTTATTTGAAAAATGTTATTTGTGTTGTGTGTGACTAATGTTTTAAGTCCAGTTGTTACATTGTGTTAGTAACAATGACAGTAATGATGATGATGATGATGTTTTTGTCTTTGTGTTAGTCCGAGAAGCCAGTGAAGAGAGGTCAGGTTAAAGATCTTCTTGTTCCTGAGCTTAGACTAACGACCGTCCTGCTCTGGTTCATATGGTCAGTTCATCACTAGTGCGTTGCTAGACTGCATCACTGCCCCCTCATGATGCAACATAAAACGTTTGCGCATAACCTACGCGACAAAACTGAAAATAAACTAAAGTCGAAACCCGTTTTGTGCTCAAAAAATAAGCCAGTGTTTCTCACATCGTTGCCGCATGTGCATGTAACACCGATCTGAGTATTTTTGGGTTTCGCGTTTACCGCACGCGGCAGTGTTTGTCATGTTTAGGTTTTATCGCACGTGTCTTTGCAAACGTTTATTTGTACTTCAAAATTTATTTGAACTTTGAAGATGATTATTAGAAAACTGTATGCAAATTTGTTGCACCAAAACATAAACAATGTAATTTTCGTTTGTCTTCTTTTTTTAGCTTGCACTTGCTATGGTGTACTGTCTCATCTTGTCGATGGCATTCGAGTGTTGGTAAATATGGCATTACTTATTTATTTACTTAGATTTGCGGCAGGACCCTAGCCTTTAGTCCGGCCCGCGACTGGTCTCAAAATTAGCATGCATTATATGATAATTTCCAAGAGTCGCAGTGAATGTAAAAAGTGGCAAATCAGAAATCGGCAGAGAAAGCATCGGAGAACGTTTTGCGTTCAGAACAGCTAAGGTGAGCTATACGTTACCACACCATCAATTACGAACACTGTGTCACTGTTATTGATGCCAAATGACTGGCGCTTTATAATTTTTATTTCATTGCTCAGGGTAACGGATGCATTTGCGTACTATGGGATTGTTCTGGTGACAACTGAGTTGTTTCAAGTTGACGACGTCTGCAGTGGTATGGTATTATCGATTTTATGTGACCGAAAATTTTAATGCATTATACATTATGCATTATACACAGACATTAATTTGGTTTGCTTCCGCTACGGTTACGGACATAGTTCGAGAAAACGTGTGAAGCCGTTCAAAAAAACGTAAAAAGTCACGTTTTCTAAAATTTCAAAAAAACGTAAAAAAACGTAAAAAAACGTTAAAAAACGTTAAAAACGTTAAAAACTTGCCTATATATAAAATAGCGGAAAGTCTTCCAAAAAGTCAGGTTGCAAAAGGCATTACATGTAGGCCTATTATGCGGCGACTACCGACTGTCAGTATTACTACACAAAGTTAGCACTTCTATATACTAAGCAGACAAACAGTCTGTTATAGTTAGTCCACTTCTCCTTCCGCATATTCAGACTCGGATGCATCATCGTCTGACAGTCCCCACTCCTCCCACTGAACAGTCGGTAAGATTATGCTGTATTGATATAATTACGTTTTTTTCGTTTTTTTGACAGGTCATTTAAAAAAAACGTAAAAAGTCACGTTTTTTCAATTTTCAAAAAAAAACGAAAAAAAACGTTTTCTCGATCTATGGTTACGGACAATGCTCTCTGGGTCGTTCTGGACGACATTGGTTTTTATCTTTGGAAAGAACTTACAGGTTGACACAGTTACTCATAAGCTATAAGAAGTTATTAATTAACCGCCTTTATTTACTGATATATTGCCTTCTTCGGAACGAAGCTTGTTCTTCGATAGATGTAACTACGAATTTTTGCGATTTGTTTTTTTTGTCTATGTAAAGGTAGAAACTTTAAGTGCTGCGGTAGTCGGTGGCTTCTATTCCTATATCTGGTGGGCGCAGCTTGCGCCCAGTGAAAAATAAGGGAAAGTTTTGTTAAGAGCGTAGATCAAAACTGTTTCCCTATTTTTCACTGGGCAATCTACACCCTTAACAGAACTTCCTCCTAGAGACGGAAATTAGCCCAAAAAAGAGGAGGGTAGGCCTATTACTTGAATCTAAAAATAGGGGAGACTTGAGCCCGAAAGTGGGGGAAGTTGCGCTCGATTTTGATTTTAAATTTGGGGTAGAAGCCACTGGCGGTAGTTGTTAGTGATGAGTGACAACGCGTGTTTGTTCGCAGCTGATTATGACACGCAGACTGACTTAGAACACTCGTGTCGTCTGGACTGTAAGAGTTTATCGACAGAGGACTACGTCGATTTATTGTGGACGACCATCGCCGAGTTTCCTGGTAAATACGTCACTATTTCACTTTCAGTAGCTTTTAATCGCTTCTGCTGCGTAGCAAACCCGACAATTTTTTTCTGTAGAATAGTGTAGGCTATTTTTTTCATATGGCATTTTTTGCGTCATTTATAGCAATTTACCGCGCAAGTTACGAGTAGCGTGTACTCGGCGTGCCAGCAAACTTAGCGATGATAGAACTTTGAGAGAAATAAGACATTAAAAAACCATGACTATAAACGTAAGATTAGAATCACGGAGTTTAATTTACAAAACGCTCTAAGTCAGACTTAGGAAGAATTTTTTAAAAACTTGCAGAATTTTTGTAAATGAGGCCCCAAGAGTTTAAAACCTAGATTAAAGACTAAGACCGCAATTTTCGGTTTATAAATCGGTTTCAATACCATGTCTTCTGAGCCACGCATCAAAGTTGACGCTAAACAAACGACAGTCAACGATGCGCTGAAAGAAATTGACTGAAAATGTCGCACGTTTCGAACAGTAAACATAAGCAAACTGTTCGAAACCCATGCTTAGAGCATATTTGCGTTTAAGACATAAAGCAGTAAAGACATTATATAATCATTTGTTGCAAATTTGTAGGCATCATTTTCACAATACTGGTAATATCATACATCGGACGGCGATTTACAATGGCGCTAGAATTTTTCATCTTCGCGTTGTTTGTTCTGCTAGTCAACCTGTGCGTTTCACGGTACGATCATGCAGGCAATTTACTCGTATCTTACTCGTTAATGAGATTGCAATAATTTTTTTGCAAATGTGTACAAACTTGCAGATATTCTGTATAATAAATGGCTAAATCTTAAAGGTAATTTATAGTATAGCTCTTAATAATGACTCATTACACGGATCACCTGTTATATGGGATCACACCTTTATCTGCACCCGACACAAGTGAATGCGCCCCGCCGTAACTCCAGCCAGACATGCCGGTACTCCATTTACTTATCCCGGAGGGATGGAAAGCTGAGTTAACCTTGGTGTTGGTTATATACCAAAATGATTTACCTCTCTGCATACAGTCACCCATTCAGGTAATACCCAATTGATAGCGACCCGACGGGGAGACGAACCTATGACCGAGTGATAGCAAGTCCAACGTTCTAGCCATTGCGCCATTACGACAACAGGTCCTGATAATTTTTTCTGAGTAATTGTGCACATTATTTTGATGATTTTATCGACAATCGAGACGATTACTGCTGCTTCGTTTACACCACGTTGTCATAATTATTTTGTACATTGCAGAACTGTTCTGATAGTGTTTCTATTCATTGGTCGAGCTTTCATTTCTGGAGGCTTTCAAGCCACTTACGTCTACACACCCGAGGTTTTATCGCTTTTTATACATTTACAAACGTTCTGTACAATTGACTTAGGTGTAAAAAAGTTGTGTTGTCGTCTATCCCAAAAGAAAAACGTCCGTTGTTAAAATTTTTATTAGACTTTTCAAAATAATGATGCAGTTTTTGCGCTTGCTTTCGACGTTTTACTAATGGGGTGTTTGCATGATCCAGCAAACGTCCAGCAAACTTCTAACAAATGTATTCAGAATAAACGTGCTAATGCTGGACGTTTGCTGGAAGTTTGCTGGAAGTTTGCTAGACGTTTGCTGGATCGTGTAAACACTCTATAAAACACATCAGCTGTTTGCATTTAGTCTGCACTCTGCTGTGCTGCAGTATTTTGATTTTAATTTTATGGGGGTACTGTATTTACTGTGCCACTTTGTTTTTGTGAGCTGTTGTGTTACGCGGAATGTCATGAAATAGAAATATTTAAAAAATCTAATATGGTTAATGCCAAGTTGTGTTGGTTGTTATGACTGTTAACCGCATGACTACTATTGTGCTATATTTGCTTAAAACGGTTAAACGAATTAGACTAAAGTTGTTAATATTACACAAAGTTTAATCTTTTAGTTGTTTTTGTATTCCGCGCGCGAAATAGTTGATATAGGCTTAGTTAAAACGTTATTTCTTGAAGCTTGCAACGTGCTTAAAGCATAAAATTTTTTCTTTTTGTGTTATTCTGCATGTGATGCTTGCAGGTCTATCCAACGACGATTAGAGCACTTGGTCTAGGCATCTGTAGCGGCATGGCGCGTATAGGAGCAATCGTCACTCCATTCGTCGCACAGGTCAGTGAGACACCTGCTCTTGTAACACAGATATCAATCACTCAGTCAATTAATCCGGGATGTTAAAAGGGGGTTAAGTAATACAAAATACAATACAATGGCGTCATTTAGGGGGACCTGGGGACTACGGACCCCCTCATAGATTTATGATTTTAATTTTTTTCCTGAAATTGTACCTTTAAAACAGCGTTAGGCTTGGTGCTGCAAAAAATACGTAACGTAGACTGAACTCCCCCAAGGATTACTGAGACCCCGAGTGATTTACTGAAATGACGCTACTGATACAATATATCCAATAAAAAAGTTAGATGGAGTCCAGTCCAGGGAATAGTGAGAAAAAAGGATTTGGTAAACAGGTGAGTTTTGAGACTCGGACGGAAGGTAGACAACGGCTCAGCAGACGTCACGTCGTCCGGCAGGTCGTTCCACGTTCGTTGGCAGACAACCGGAAAAGTCCAGCAGCTAAAACTCAAATTCCATTACGCTGACTTTGCGACAAAGTTCGCGACAATATCCGCGGACTTCTATGGTCCGCATCCGCGACTTTCATCGGAACTTCCCTACGGGAAAGTTCCGATGAAAGTCGGCGTAGGAATTTGGAGTTTGGGCGTAAGTAAGTAAATAATTCAACAAGATTATTTCTGTAGCACAATTTTAAAACAAAATGTTGCATTAAAAACGAGTACGTTTTAGACTTTTTTGTTCCTGACCAGAAGGTTAATTACTCTCCGAACATGTTTTATGTGCATGTGTGTGCGCGTTAATTTCTGTCATGTGTACTTTCTGCGGGCGCAGGTGCTTTTGCCGGTGTCTTTTCACGTGGCTATATCACTGTACAGTGGCATATCTATCATCGCTGGCGTTATGTCTCTACTGTTGCCAATTGAAACCAAAGGACGTGAAATGACCGTAAGTGGTGGTATTAAGTTGTTATTCTCAGTTAATCTCTACTCTGACTGTAGACTTTCGACTTTGGAGCTGTTATTCTGTGTGATTTTTGGAACAGTTTTGATTTGATTGACATTGAGATGAGACCTTAACGTTTTTTGTAAATAACGATTTTGCGTCACGTCTAAGTTCAGTAACTTTGCGAAAAAGTTGCACGGTTGAACATGCAGTTTCCCAAGGTAGTGCGGCAACATATTGATTGAGGTTAGGTAGTACATTTTATTAGAGCTTTTTTGCAGATACTCTGTGAATGTAAAAGTAAAAGAATTATGAATTTCTTTATAAACTTGCCAAAGTCATTTTAAACACTAAAATAGCACGTTTTTATTGATCATGTTTTGATGATTTTCTACGTTTAATTTGTAGCGTGCACATTGTACGTAGTTTTATATGTTTACTTTGTGCTGTACAGGACATAGTGCATTAGCTTCAGGCGACCATCACAAACTAATGATGCTATATTACTGCAGATCGCCGAATGTTCATCGTCATCTTTTCTCATATTTTGAATTTGACCGCTCACTGTTCACTGTTCAGTCTTAGTAAATAAAATATAGGCTTATTCGTTACGTACAAAGAACACTGTGTTCAAGATATTGTCATTCCGCGAGCTGTAGAGTTAATATTCTAATTTGCAATCAACGTTATAATACGACACGACGTAGGCGTAATAATATACTAAGCTAGTTTAGATATATCGTTCACATTAGTCTTGTCAAAACATATAGCCACTCGTTTTTTTTGTTAAATCGGTCTGATTTATATAGGCATATTCGTATTCTGGTCAGGCTATTGTTGGTATTTGTGAAACTATTGTAAAAATGTTGGTTAGAATCGCTTTTCTTGTTCAGGATGCTTATTTAATACCTCTACTAACCTCGGTGACATTAGTTGTAATTTTAAACGGTTGCTTTGTTGCATTTCTGGTGCAGTTTCGGACTTCAAAGCATACTATTTTTATGCGCATTGTTGTTTTATTTTTTACTTAGCCGTTGTGTGCTTTTTCGAATTAAATGACTGATAGCTTGAGTTATTTTTTTCGCCAAGTAGGCACGATACAAAAATGTAACTAAAACACTTAGACAGAGACAGACTATTATAGACACATAAACAACGCAGAAAAAATCACGCATAGTACTTTCACTGACTGAAATCTATTTTTGTTTTCACTCTCGGCTTTTTTTACTGGTCAATGCTTTCAGAAACTCTAAGATTATTAAGTAAAAAATTAGTTGGGTATTATATAATTAATTAATTACAGGAAATGCAAAAAACATTAACAAAAAAACTACAGCAAACAGCATTTGAACAGGAGATGCACAAAGCTGCATAAACACAAAGCTGCATAATCGATAGGTTTTAAACACTGCCTAAATGTTGCTAAACAAACTTAGATTTAAAACGATTTTTCAACTAAACATGCAGTGCTGTGGTATCACGTAATATCAATCTCTCTGTCGTGTAATAACCCGTTTACACGATCAAGCAAACATCAAGCAAGCATCGAGCAAACATCGAGCAAACATCAAGCAAACGTCAAGCAAACATCAAGCAAATATATAGCGTGCATAAAGCACACGAAGCAATCATCAAGCAAACATCGAACAATTAGAGCACAAGTTGTGCACATGTATTTGCTTGATGGTCGCTTGATGTTTGCTTGATCGTGTAAACGGGGTATTACTGTAAGAGAACTGACTTAATCACACCTCACACGGTAGCGTGAGCGTTGTAAGGAGCACCTTCAAAGTCTATTGGAAATGGCAAAATTTGACCCTCAGCCAACCCACCCAAAACATCAAAACCGATCGTCACCATATTTGAATGGCGTGATTACATTGAAAACGCCTACCACCAAAAAAAATTGAGCTCAATCCGACCAGGAATTTTTGCTCCCCATATAGATGAAATATACACCCCTTTTGTTCAAAATTTACTTGACTTTTTTAGTTTTTAAACTCGTTTACAGGTGAGTCCGTTAGACTGAACTTTACGCTAAATACGTCAAATGACGCAATTTTGCGCCAGAAAGTGCCTTTTTAGAGTTAAGAAAAATAAAATTTAATTTTTGATTTATTTATTTAGAAAATTCGAAAAAAATACAATGGGGTCCTAAAACTCCGAAACCACTGAACCCATTTTCAACAAACTTAGCATCCCCAAAACCAAAAGCGAACTAACCCCCAAGGGCCAAAAATTCAGGCCGAAAGCCGAAAACAAAGGTGGCCTTCTTGGGGAGAAGCCTGTTGCCGGAGCGCAGCCCCGGAAGCAAACGGTTTTGGGGCTTGAAAACCCCTTAAAAATGCACATTGAATCTAAATTTTATTAGTTTTTCTGCGGAAATGCACTGCATATGCTAGGCAAAAAGGCGACTTTGGCATCTTGGGGGGCATGGCTCCGTTGCCCCTTCCCCCTAAATTTGTCTATGACGATGAGTCTGTCCGTCCGTCCATCTGTCCGGTCAGCGCCGACATATCGTTCGTCGAGAACAGCTGCACAAGGCTATTCAAACGCCATACAAGTTGTGACATATCAAAGTATTGCTATGAGTGTCCTAACGAAATGCATCACGGTGGATAAAAAACTGAAGCAAAATTCTCGTACATAAAAAAGAAGTCATCTGTTTTTGGCCGTAAATAAGTTGTTCTTGCTGCTCCGGCCTGGATCGACTGGACAAAGTTTCATTAAAATCTGAAACATAACTCTCTGAGCAATTTGACAAAAAGACAAACGGGCGGACAGATATGGACGGCGTGACGCCGACTAATATTTCTTATTTTGGCGAAAATAATAAACAGACAATAATGGACAGGCTTTCACTTTAGCCTTTTAAACGGCATAAGCGGTGTAAGTAAGTAAGGCGCCGCAGGGGTCGACAGGGAGGAGAATGAAGAGAGAGTACCCATCTCCCTAGCCGACTAGGGACTCTGACGTCAAATATCTTACAACCTGTGTAAAATATTGGCATATAAATGCAGAATGATAATTTATTGTATAAACACGTCCGAACTTTGTATGCGAATGTAACGCAAGAAGTGCGGTATTTGGCGTTGAAGTTATCTTCCTGCAGCTGCAGTAGGCCCAGTGTTCGTCAGCTCAGCTACAGGTGAGATTTTTTTATGTGAGGCGTTTGTTATTTCCAGCAATGCGTCTGTCTGGGATGACTCGACCAGCAGCGTACGGTACAGCGCTGCAGCAGCTGTTGCTGCTGCTGATGATAAGGATGATGATGAAAGCAGTTGGTTTGCTGGATATAAGTAAGTACGAAATATTATTTGCGAATTGGCCTGTGTATCGGGCTGCTTAGTGTCCCGTTTTTTCGGAGGCTGCGTTGGCCTGAGCACAAAGTAGGTTAGCAACTTGCTTAAGGTTGCTTGCAAACGACCGGCAGTGAGAATCGAACTGCAACCCAAAAGTTACAAGTCGACACCAACCACTATAGACACTTGCATCTACACAAGCAGGTATGTGTAAACAACTTGCCCAGAGTTGTTGCTTGGTAGTGCACCGGCCGGGAATTGAACCGTGGACTTTTCGGTCTCGTATCCAACGCTCACCGCTGAGCCACCAAGCCACCTGTGTTACTTATTATTTTTTGTCTTTTTGTCTTCTGTGAAATAGCAGGTTTTTTCCAAAATGTCTTCTGCCAGCTCTACTGTGTTAGCTTCTCTCTTTGTGTTCACATAATCTCTGCTAATTGTGGTGTTATTTTAGCAGCATTCTGTAATCTGTGAGTAACTAAGTAAGTAAGTAATTAAGTAATTGCATATTTAAAGTCCACAGTGTAGCCAGTGGCCGAATCTGAGGCACTTGTCTGAGCCATTAGGGTCAGCAGTAGGCCTGCCGGAAGCAGTGAGATTTAAGAAATTGACAGAAAGTGTCTGCAGAAGCAGAACTGCGAAGACGCTCTGTAGACGCTTTCGTGCTCTTGTTGCTTTGTCCCGTCTCTTGTTTTTTTACTACAACAGTGAGTCATTGTTGTTATGAAAATGTTCAGCGCCGTGGAGTCCGTGTATCTCTGACAGTTGATGACAGTGATGACGTCAAATCAGCCTCAGCAGCAACAAAGTCAATCGTCCATCATTGACCCGATGTCTTCAGTACGCAGCGTCATCACTATTCGTGCCGGTAGCAAAGGGACGTCAGACATGACCAGTAGTACTGGTGGTACTTGCATCTCCGCGCCAGCCACGGCTGCTGCTGCTGCTGATGCTGGTCGTCATGGCAACGCATTACAACAACGGGCAGACAACACCAGATCAGCGGTAAATATCATATGCCCGCATCAAAACGTTTCAAGGAATCGGCTTTCAGCTATACAAATAAATTCATTAAATTGTAAAACGTTTCTTGTTACTTTTGGTATTTTTGGTTAAAGCGTTTAATCGTTGCCTTTTTCGAGACGCTGTTGTTGATAATGTCCGTTCGCCGCTAGATGTCGTCATAGCAAGCAAATTGCTTAGACGTGAAAAAGTTGATAGCAGGATCCTCAAATTTTTCATATCGGTTAGTCGACTTGTATTATTTCGATTTTTGGCTGACTTGTTGTAAACTTCTTGTGGATTTTCTGTAGATCTTTGATCTGTTCTTGATTTATTCTGCAGCAAGTTGTGCAGCAAATTCATAACAAATAGACGCAGGTGGCGCATTGTTTATAGCTGCGTATGGCGTGTTTGTTGAGGTGTTTTTCGAGCTGCGGCGTCGGATGCTTCGCCTGTGTTCAATGAGTTCACTGGACGCCAAGGACGCGTCGTGTGTCGTCGACCTGGGCTACATTCAGCGCTGTGTCGAGGACCGCAGCAGACCGGCGCTGGCCACCCACGTCGTCCAACTCGGGTTCATCGAGCTCTGTCAGCACGTCTGGACGCACAACTTCGCCCGATCTGACCTGTTTAATGACGCGGCTACACTACAAATGATCTGCACTATGCTGGGAGTCGTCGCTGACGCCACCGACGGCAACAGGCGGGCGTGTGAACACATTCTGAACGTCGAATTTCACAGGGACCTCTTCGACGCGCTGCGCTCCGAGAAACTTGACCCGAGCAGAGTGAAGTTTAACGAACAGCACTGCTTCATTGCCGACTGCGTCATGGCCGTGCTCTATAACGTTATACAGGCATGCTGATACATCACACGTTACCTGGATTGCATTGTTTCACACGTTTAAATAATAGCACAGGCTATTTATCCGGCAGCCGTGTCACCAGCCAAGTGGCTATTGATACGGCAATCGAATAAACATCCGGTCCTACCCGGGCCGGCTATTTATCCGGCCGTCGACTTGGACGGCCTTAGCCGGTACGTACTAGCACCCAACGGTGGTTGTAGGTACCGGCTAAAGACAAGACGGCAACCGGTCAACTGACGACCTCAACACTAGCAAGTAGGGAATCACGGATCGTCAGTCGGCAAGTTTCGTACTTGCCTGCAGCAGCGTCGAATTTATCACCAATCTTATACGCTTAATTATGGTGTGCATTATTCTCACATAAGTCTCTGAAACTCTAAACCCTAAATCCTAAACCGTAATATTAACGCTAATTCTGTTCACTACGCATAACGCAATTACGCCGAGTGCCACCGCCTGCTGAGTGCGATTGAGTTTTTCGTTTTCGTTCATTGCCGGAACAATAGCCTACAGGCTATTTGTATAGCTGCCGGACGAATTTATCATTATTCCACTAAACGCCGCATTCTTAAGAAACCGCAGGTCGCCGGAATATTGTTTTTGTTATTTAGTACTCAACTGCAAAATAATAAGAAATTAATGCTTATCAGAGAACTATGGTATTGTAGTGATAGCGTTTACGGCACAGTAGTAAGCTGCTTTTCATTTTATAAATAAACCAATTTTTTAAAAGTTGTATCGCCATTAAATCTGACGGGTGGGTTGCTTTTCGAGCAACGCTTCACCCCATTACAAATTTCTTCACTGAGAGAAATAAAGGCATTATACCTAGATTTTTCACCGTTTTCAGAGGGTTTTAGATATTGGTACCAAGTAGCAGCTACTACCTTACTATTTATTTCCTTACTTACTTACTTTGCTGTACCTGCAATGAATACATACACCTGTGCTTGTAACGGCATATAGGAAACGACAGAAGCACGCGAGCTTTACCGTGACGAAAACGCTGTTCACGTGTTCGACAGATTTCGTCATGACTCTGTCAGCGACTCCGTGTCTTGTCAGGCGCTCATTCTGCAGGTAAGTCTGTAGCGACCGCACCTTTGCCTTGTGAACAGACGTTCGTGTAAAAAAATAGTACTGTGAAATGTGTTTTACTACAAAATGCAAAAAAAATGTGTTCATCGAATCAGATTCGGCAGAGAAGATGAAATGCCCCATTTGTGTGGAATATGAATAAAAGTTTTAATTATAATCGTTTGTCTACACTGCGAAGTATCGTGACGTTCTGTGCACTCACTCGCGGAGCATATTATAAACCTTTGCACAGATGTGTTGTTTTTTTTCGCAGTGCTAAGCATCGACGTTATAGTTTAGTTTAGTTTCGTTGAGTTTCGTTGGTTAAATTTTGTCTTCCAACAGAGACCCATTATGCCGGCAAGTGTAAGCTATACAGGGTGGGCCAAAAAACGTGCCACTTTACTTTTGTCCATATCTTTGCTATTTATTGACCAATTTTCACAATTCTTTTACTGGCACACTTTGCAGACAATTAGCGATAAAGTGATTATTATAGATCTCACCACATCGTAAATGCGTCTCTACGCTACGTTGTGAAATATTAATAAAATATGCATACATAACGATAATAACAAACAAACATTTTGGTAAAATTGAAAAAAAAACACTTCAGACCAAATTGCAGTGAATGGCCTGTATGACATTAGGCTGTGTAACACAGTTTAGTGTCATTTATATATACGAATCATTCATCGCAATGTTGATTTGAAACGTTTTTTTTCATTTACCTGAATTTTTGTTATTATCGTTAGTTTTTGCTTACATTTATATTTTACAAGGTAGTGTAGAAACGCATTTACCGTGTGTTGGGATATATAATAATAACATTATTGCAAATTGTCTGCCAGTTGTGTGCCAGTGAAAAAATTTTGAAAATTGGTCAATAATTGGCGAAGATATGGACAAAAGTACAGTGGCACGTTTTATGGCCCACGGTGTACACAGCGTCAACCAGACCTTCTTAGGTCGTGCTATATTACGAGGTACTCTGCGTTCAGTGTGTTGTCCAAACAGGCGTACGTGATCAATGAGGAAGAGAGCAATGTGTTGGGATCTGACGAGCGATGTTTTCAGTTCCTGGCGCGTGAACTGACGTCGGCCGTCGAGTCTGGTGACGGGCGCTCTTTCAACGGCTACCGGACCGTGGAAGTTCTGACGGCCATCAACAAACTGTCTGTGCACGCCGCCAACAAGCTGCCAATCATTCGTGCAGGCGTGCTGGACAGCTACGTGTTTCTGCTGAGACCAGGCGGCAGTCAGGAACAGCTTCTGGTAGTCCAGGGTCTGTGGAGCCTCGCCATGGACTGTCCGCAGGACGTCGCCAAGCAGGACCAATGCGTTCAGAGTACGTTGATTCAAATACGCTAGTTCGACAAGTGCGTCGTGGCTGGAAGAGCAGGAGAGGGAAATCGCCTTTTCCCCCTAAATTTTGGGTATCGGAAATTTGTCGAAAAATCGGGAAATTTTCGTCCAAAAATGCAAAACTTGGCGCTGAAACCCTCATTTTAAGAACATGGGCAAAATTGAACTTTGGAGTACCTTGTCAAAAATTTGCGGCTATCTGTCGGAATTCTATAGGAAATCTGTAATGTATTGCAACTTCCTGCTTCGCCTACTGTTTTAGCCGACGACGCCGCTGCAGTTCGACGTCGTGAATTAAGCTAATTTGTGTGCAGCAATCGTGAATCGTCTCCTAGTTTACAATTGCAGCTATTAAAGGTTTAATGACACGTTGATGTGCGTGCATGAACATACAGGCTGCGTCGACAAAAACAAGCCCTTGTAAAAAAGCTTCTGTATATGAGCAACCAAACCTTGAAATTAAGCCAAACTTTCGCGTTTCCTGCCTGAGCGTTCGTACAACATAAATTACAAATTTTATTAAAACATCTAATATGATTTAATAGATATAAGGGTTTGATTCCAAAAGTTTACTTTTTCAGTGAACGTTTAAATAGTTAGAATTTAAAACAAGGGATGGTATAATAAAACTCACTAGCTATGTGACTTGAATTTTTCTGCGCAAGCACTGCAAATTTGGTGGAAAAATCTGCTAAAATTTGGGAAATATAAAATTTTTCCTAGAGGTTTGTTCTATACTGTACTTTGTTAGTCAGTTGATAGAATGAAACTAATTTGTTTGGTTAGTGTCCTGTTGATCTGTGTATATAAAATGTTGACGATGTGCACTTACTGAAGGTCTGCAGCGGTTGCTGAATGAAAGTGAAGATGAGTCGTTAAGGCGGCAGGTGCGTGGTGCTCTGGACGCTGTGGGAGCGCTCAAAAACCCAAGTCTATTGTCTCGTGTCAACGCGACATCTTCTCATCCTACCGCTATTGCTAATGCTGGTATAAAGCCGCACACAGCTGGCATGCTAGTGTAAAGGTTAAAACGTTAGACTTGCGATTGCGAGGTTGCGGGTTTGACTCCCGGCCAGGTCACTATCAACTGATAACTACTTGGACAGGTGACTCTAACCGCCACTAAAGTCAACTCAACCTTTTATCCCTCCGGGGTAGGTAAATCGAGTAGCGGCCTGCTCAGCGGGGGTTATGGCAACGTGCGTTTACCTGCATCGGGCGGCAAGTGACACTGCGTAATCCCAGGTGACGCTTCATAGCAGCTATGAAGCTCTGGCATGGGTTTTCTATGAAGCGCTATACTATTTAACCATTTAACAATTTTAACTATAGTGCAACGTCAAAACGCAAGATGCAGCAATGGCACCGAACGACAGCAGTGCTAGCATTCTATACATAGCATTCTGTGCATATTATTATTTGTAACAACAGATGTGCTTGTTGCAACTAAAGAATATCATGCTAAGTGCGTTTCGTTAAATATCTTCAACAAATATTCATAGTAAAAGATCTTTGATTATCGACAGTTTCTGTTTGGTCAGACGTATGTAAAAGACGCTCTTGAAATCGCCAATTTTCGCAAATTTGTTGTTCTCGGAATCTAACGTCAAAATATAACTGGAAAATAACAACCTAGAACAGTCGACAACAAGATCCATTTTTCTGCTCATTGAACTGCAGTTTTTGTAAGTTAGCTGTGGTCACATGTAAACTTAAAAAGATGCACAAATTTTGTAAAAATTGTAGCACCAGGAAAGCGTTGAAAATAGGCAGCGTTTTGCAAAATTTTCGCTACAGTTTCTTTGCGTTATCTACGCAACCACGATCTTAATTCAGCTACAGAATGTCTTGAACGAATCAAAAAGTCTACGATTAGTTTGAATGTTATTCAATATTTAGATAGCAGCAGCAGCGTTGGCAAAGCGAAGCATATTTTCATCAGTTACAATCATGGCTCCAAACCAACCGTTTTGCGTCTACGAGACCAACTCAAGGCGGCTGGGTTTATGGTCTGGGTCGACGACGAAGGCGTCTGTACGTATATGTCATCTCAGGCAGTCAGACTGTCATTTTTTGACATAGCTTTGTTTTTTTTTATTTTTTTACCAGTTGAACTGATTCAGTCACTTCTTAAGATAGGGTTGTAGTATCTGAGTGAAGCAAGTTGGGTAAATTTTATTGTTGTTTTAAATGATTTGCATGCGTAAAGTTTCGTCTCACAAACTATGGCAATAATGTGAATCGTAACTTTGACCCTATCGTTACGACAAAACTGATTTTCTTTCTTTGAGGACAGTAAATTACGGAGGTCTCGACCGCCAAACTTGCAATATTTTTGTCCCATTTTGAAATAAAAAAAATTACACTTCACATTATAGAAAACACTGACTTACCGCTATTTTGTGATCGCAGCCGCTGTTGCTGCTGAGCCTAACACTCAAACACCTGGGGGGTTTGGTTAGTAACAGTCGGTTGCTGATCTCTCAACATAGCGTTAAGGAATGTGGTAAATCAAGTGGAAGGGATTCTGTGGGCGGGGCCCTGGCCGTAAACGAACTTGATGAATTTTAGGCGACACGCAGTAGCATTTTTCTCATGGAAGGGCATGCAATTCAATATTTTATTTCGTACGACAAAGCTGATATTTGTCGAAATTAATTTTGAAAAAAAATGCAAATAAATTATCGTCGTCCTGTTGGAGGATAGGATATAACCATTCTCGTCTTTCGTACGTATGTGTTGATGCTGCTGCTGCTGCTGATGATGATGACGATGATGTGGTTTGGTTGCTGATGTTGTTGTGACAGACGAGTCGATAGCAGACGACATCATAACGGGTCTGGAGAGCGCTCACGTTGTACTGGTCTGCATGTCTCAGAAGTATTATGAGAGTCCTTACTGCAAGAAAGGTGGGCTTTAGATGACTTACTAACCTAAAGCGATGGATTTTTACGCGCGAAAGCTGGCATAGCGCGTATTATACGGTGTTTACACGATCCAGCAAACGTCCAGCTCTGTTATAACATATGGCAGCAAACGTCCAGCAAACTTCCAGCAAACGTCTAGCATTAGCACGTGTATTTTGAATACATTTGCTGGAAGTTTGCTGGACGTTTGCTGGATTGAGTAAACACCCCATTAGCTGCAGTAATTCTGTCCGTTTGTCTGTCTGTCCGTCTGTATGTTTTGGTGTCACGTCCCGGTACCATTCCAAAACCATCTGAGATAGAAACTTTGGGTTTTTACCACATGATAGCTTAGAGTCTCTAGTATTTCGTGACAAAATTTTACGCTACTGGGTGAAGAAAATTTCTACGAACAAGGGGGAAAAAGAGGAGCACTCCCGCTTAAAAACGTTATTCTAACGTTATTGGCCAGTCTGACGTGAAAATGGTTGCAGATAGGCACAGACAAGCTGCTAAACATAACAAGCACTGGCGACGTGCTTTATAGGACTTAACACCCGTGGACCTCTGGCTACAACCCATATATACACCGTGTCTCAAAAACAGGCAAAATTGTTTTGTCATAACTCTGTCAAATTTTTATTAACCTCGATAATTGTTGGCATAAAAGATGGCCAGTACGATAAAATTATGCAAGATGCACTAATTTTTTTACCTCACCCAATTTATGTCAACGCACTACCGTGTGAAACACAGATGCTCCAGATTGTTACATTACACGGTGTTTATTTGTATCAGATTGCTCACTTTTGTATCATCAATTTGACAGAGAAAGCCACGTGGTTTAATAATTTTGTGGTATTAAATATTTTACGATAAAAACAGCAGACAACGAAATAGCTAACTGATGAGCTTAAAACATGTCTAATCGATAAGTGAATGCAGTTTGATTAGTCAACCTTTGATTCCGCTATCAGCCAGTGGCGTTGCGTCTAAGCCATTGTGTCCGTCTATGCTGGGAACACTTTGAGCATAAATGCTGATAATTACCTCCGCCAAGGAGGTTATGTTTTTACCGGTTTTTGTTTGTTTGTTTGTCTGTCTGTGTGTTAGCAACATAACTCAAAAAGTTATGGACGGATTTTTCTGAAATTTGGAGGGTAGGTTGGGCATGGCATAAACT
>Ga0209367_1005278_pt1 | contig 17906 bp, 14 predicted proteins | sample WorMetLIZISLAND2_FD_187412 | JGI IMG/M metagenome (GOLD analysis project Ga0209367, IMG submission 187412) | Marine gutless worms symbiont microbial communities from Max Planck institute for Marine Microbiology, Germany - Olavius geniculatus... ... | reverse complement strand
GGGCTATTCTCTCCTAGATTCTGCAACATAACACAATGTCAACTGCAGCAAGTTTAATCTCTAGTAGTATAACTTATAATTACTACAGTACAATACTTAGTGATAAAAATTTTTAAAAACAAATAAATATAATATTAAGCATGCAATATGTAACAGTAAAAACAATTTTTCACACTGCTACTACTTTACCATTTTGTTAATTACATTAAAGTTTTTCGACTACACAGTATGGCTACAATATAATCAGACTCACAACTATATCCAGTATAGACACTGCAATTTATAAGACTTACCTCCGATGCATCTCTGGCTGCTGAAGCTGGCGTTTGACTGCTACTGTCATCATCCAATTCTGCCAACAGCTGTATGTTACTATTGCATAAACCAAATACTGCATCAGCCAATGGGAATTTAATCCCATGGGAATAAGGGCCATTCCCATTCCCATTCCCATACAGGTTGTTTCCATTCCCTCCCATTCCCATTCCCAATTTTGTCATCAGTTCCCATTCCCATGGGATTCCCGTGGGATTCCCATTCCCATTGGGAATCCCATTCCCATGGTCATCTCTACTTGTAATAGACTGGCTGTTGAGGTCCACAGATTAGGATAGATGGTATTTATTGACGTTTTTTTCCTTCATTTTAACACATATTATGCTTATTCTGCTTTCTCCAAGTAGTGCAAAAGCAGACGTTGGATGAGGTGGAAACTAAAACACTTATTTAATAGCCAATTTTGTCAGAAATATTTCAGCCAAAAATTATTAAAATATGCTAATCTTTCTTCAAGTTACAATATATATAGTGTCGGTGATGTTTTTTTAGGTTTTCTGTTTATTTCAACACATTTTGCTTGATCTGCTTTTCCTAGATAGTGCAGAAGCATACATTGGGTGAGGTGGGAAACTGAACAGTCATTTGATGGCAAGTTGTGTCGGGAATATTTGTACCAAAAATTATCAAAATGTGTAATTGATTTTCAAGTTACAGTCAAAAGTGTTGGGGATGCTTTTTTGAGACACAGTGTAGTTGTTCAAGTTTTTACTCTTTGCAGTATGATTCCATAACTTTTTCCGACTCATATGCTATGTGAGTATAAAAGTTTTTTGTATTTGCAGATTTAAGAATTTTTTAAATTTTATTTTTGTATCTGCAGCTGTTGGCAAATGAAATTTATCAGTGAGATGATATTTCTAGCGAAGTATAAATTACTGTTTAAATTTAAATTATCTGTGATTCTGTACATACACATTTTAGCCACTGGGTTCAAGTTGCGAACGGAGGATGGGCAACTTGACGTTTCACATGAAGGCTACGGACCATCCACTCGCAGTATCATCATAACTGTAAGACACTTTTTTTTTATTATTTTCATTATTATTTGTTATTACAGGAAATTGCTTTCCAGTGCAAGTGTTTCTGCTTATTGCTTCAAATTTATCTGCAGCGTTGTCTGTCTGTCTGTTTTTCTGTCACATTTGTTCTCCTGATTGATGGATTTATATGTCATTTGGCAGATACACTTGTGGGGTCCAATGACACATTGTGTCCGATGAGGGTCCTAGGCCTCCCAGGAGAAGGGCAGATTTGGGGGCAACTCCCCTTTTTAACCAAAACATGCAAATTGCAGCCAAGCTGTCAGTCCTATGCTGCCACCTGGCAGATACAATGTCAGATCTCTAATAAAGTGCCTCCAAATTGTGTACAGCACATTTGGCATCGTCAGATGAAATAGATGTTCCTGTCTAAGGCAATTATGTCTGTTTATATTTTTAATTTGGAGCAAGTGGTCAGATCACAAAATATTTTCTGGAATTTTATTTTAGCATCTGCATTATGGCTCTTAATATAGTAGTATTATCAACAGTAGCAACAGTGCAGAAGTATTTTGGTATTGTTGTGTTTTTTTCTACTCTGTGCACTTTTTCATTATAAATGAGACATTGTGTAAATAACATTTGGGAATTTTGGCTGCAGGATTTTCCACATGAATCTTACCAGCCAAAAGTCCAGCTTCCATATGTCACGCTGCCTGGAAAACGACCTCGCAAGATTGAGATCGAACAGTAAGCCAGTGCTGCCACTTTGGTGACTTTGCCTTGTGAAACTTTGGTGGTTAATTTTTTACAGTAAAGTGTAGTAAAATAATTTCCATAATGTAATCAGTCATCCAAATTACAAATGTGCTAGATTTTTTTTCTCTAAAACACAATTATGTGGTCATGCATCACAATGTTGTAAAACTTAAGTGTGTGATCGTCCAACCATTTATTTTCAAATATAATAATTACTGTGCCTTAACAAAGTGAAAGACTACTGAGATGAAACAAGCCTGTTAAAGCTTTCCTTGTCATAGTGGCGGTGGTAGTGAAAAATAAGAGTAGTAAGTAAAAGGTTGAGTAATATCTACAGTCAGTTGCTTCTGATTATCAATTGGTAACAGTTTAAAGATGAGTATTTTCTACAATTGCAACATTTTTTGGACACTAAAATACTACAAGTTGCTGATAGTCGAGAGGTTGTTGCAGCTCAAATATCACCAAAATGGTTTTGCTCCATTTTTGATTTGCTTCCTGGTATTATCACTCGTTAAACTCTACATTTTTATGATCATTCTGATTGTATACGAAAAATTGATTAAGATCAGAATACTGATTTCAATTAATTTTTGGAAAAGATTATCAACAACAATTTTCAGTTATTACCAGCTTAATTCATCTACCAATTACAGTACCAGCCCTACTGCTATTGATTTTTGAGGTCTGTTTGTTCATGCAGGCGCAAGAGGGCATATGCAAAGATGAATCTGGTAGAACTGTTAGAAACTTTGAACATTCAGACCAGAAAACTGATGCCTCGACTTGACCCAGATAACAAGCTGGTCCAGTTGAACTGTGACCCCGACGACCCGGCCCCATTTCCGCCTTACCTGCCGCTGGAAGTGTTCGACAACTCCGAGTATGACTGTCGACTGCCGGAAGAGTGGCTGGCCTTGGGCTGGGTGGTAGCAGAACATGTCAGGAAACCTGTGCCAGGACTGGCACTGCTACCAGCCAGTGATGAGCACAAGAGCTGTACGTTGTAGTAGTGACAGTAGTAGTAGTAGTAGTAGTAGCTGTCGTCATAATCGTCGTTGTCATTATCAGAGTAATCACAATTATAATTCTGGATGGTGTACAACAGTCACGTGTTTAACACCATGCTATGAATGCTGTTAAATGAGGCCAAAAACAGAGGCTGAGGATGAATCCAAGGCCAGAATTATGATTCTGTGATTGAGGTCAAGGCCAAAGCAAAGATCAAGGTCAAAGGTAGAACTATAAAGTGAAGAAAACATTATGCACGAGAAGTTTTCTGGTGTTAACAAGGTCAAAGCACTACAACCGAGGCCGGGCCAAGGCAAAATGCTTAAAGCCGAGGCCAAGGCTGAAGCCATGGTTTCATTTCGAAGACTTTGGTCTCAAGACCACTTTGGCTTCGAGGACTTAATATTTCAGCATGCTGTAGACTTGAAACAAGCTGTACAGTGAGTACAAATTGAAAGTCTACAGCAAGTCCACATGACAAGTTGTACCGTCGGACAAATCCATATCAGATTGAAGGCCTACAACTAATCCACAACGTCTCAACATGTCAAAATGTAATTGTACTGTTTGTTGTATGACCTGTTGTCCAGCAGGTCCATGGCTTGGTAGTGTTATGATAGGATGCCGAACTTGTGATCATGAGGTTGTTTTTAACTTTTAGTTGAGTCGCTGTTAAGTGGTTATTATGTGGATGGGTGACTGTCTGTGGACAGGTAAGCCATTTCAGTATATAACTATCCACAGAGGTCAACTCAGCTTTCTATCACTCCTGTCTGGCTAGTGGTTGATCCCATGTGGCAGGTGACACTCTGTGGCTTTTTTATGGGTTTCCCATTAAGTGCTATACTCTTTTGACGATTTAATTCATGACATGTCTGAGTAGTGGAATTTGGGTGTTGTTCTGTAGTGGATCCGCGGGAGCCTTTCATCGATTACAAGTGGCTGGACGTTGGAATGTTAGACTACGACCCTGCCTCCAAGCTTTATCTCGTCCAGAAGGTCAATGCTCAAGGTCGTGTTATCGATGGCAGTGGAAAAACCATCGTTAATGGTGGCATTCAGGAGGATGGTATGAGATTTATGAACATTTACACATCTGCATCTATCAGTACTTTGTTTATAACGTAGACTGAAAATGTATATTTTTAAAGCACAATTTTGAAAGGAATTTTAACATTGTGGTTACTAAAAATGTGATAAAATAAAACGAATTTTGACATTTTTTATAAGGTTTGGTTCTTCTTCTCTTTGTTTTTTTTTATCTGTTGTCTTCTGACAGGTTTGTGACATACTTCTCAGTATTTTTGTTTAATGTAACATAATTTTGCAGTCTACAGGGGGCGCATGATTAAGTTAAACGTGTGTTTCATGTAAATCTAGCAATCAGACTGTTTCACAAATGATTAGCCTCCATCATTTAGGTTGTTTCAATTTTCTGAATAGAGGAATCTGGCGCTCCAGCATCTCCATCCTCACCAAGGTCCAACTGTATTGTACCTACATCCAACCTGTCTTATTATACGGCTCTGAAACATGGGCCTTAACACGAGCCTTATTAGACAAGGTTGATGCTTTTGACAATGTCTGCCTGCGTCGTATTCTCCGTATACCATACATGGATCATGTAGCCAATGCCACGGTTCGATTTCGAGCTGGCTCACTGCCGCAGCTGTCTCAGCTGATTCAGAGAAGATGGCTTCGACTTTTCGGTCACGTGGCAAGAATGGATGCGTCACTTGACATCTCCAGAGCACTCAGAACGTCAATCCGAGGTCTGTCCATAGGTTGGAAGCGCCCTCCCGGACGCCCTCGCCACACGTGGCTACGTACCCTGGGAGCAGATCTCCAGCCTCATAATCATGGTCTCAACTCGGCTTGGAAATACGCCCAGGATCGAGAACACTGGAAGTACCTCGTGGAAACCGCTACGCTGCTGCTCTGGGCACACGCTTGATGATGATGATTTAGGGTGGTCATGTTAAACACTGTGTTCAGGTGGTTAACATAACCGCATTTTACTGCAATGATCCAGGCCAATTGTTTTCAAATCTGTCTGACTGTCTCACTTTCTCTGCGCCACCTTTCGGTTATATCTCTGTGGTCTGATACTGCTGGTTAGGCCACAAGAATGGCACGTGGCTTGCAGTAGTTGTGTATTGTGATTCAAAAAACGTGGTATGCAAGTCTTGGCCATATCTTTAATCAATATTGACTGATTTTCTACATTTTTTCACTGGCGCACTTTTCAGAAAATTTGTTGTAGTATAGCAGTAGTAGTAGTGGCAGCAGCAGCAACAGTATATGCAAACACCTTGTTCTGCAGGGTCTCGTCTGTCACTACCCACACAGTACTGGGTTCCACGGATCTGGCTAATGTTCCGCGCTGAGGATCCGCGTCTGTTCGCGGAGCGCGTTGCGGATGCATACGCTGCTCGCCGTCACACCGAGGCCCTGTTACGTTACCACTTTTATGTCGACTGCATGCCAATGCATGGTGTGGCCAAGCTGGATCACGCCTCACTCAAGAGGATGACCGACTGGGCTAAGGGTGCTCCGCAACTGGCAAAAGATCGCGAGTACGTCAGATCCGCTTAACTCCACTACTTTGATTTGTCCACTCGAAATAGTCATTCTCAGTGGTCTTATGTTTACACTTAGTGTTCTATTTTTTGTTTCATCATGTGATCTCCAAGCTTTGACGACTAATTGCCGTAAAACTTTGCTACATGTTTGGGACTGTGGGTAATTTTGCAATTTTGGTATTAAAATTTTAGGGTTTCTTACAAAAAAATGTGGGCACAAAAAACTTTAAAATGCGGCGCAATTTTGGACAATTTTAAACATTAACCACAAATATCTGGAATGGATGGAGATATCCAAAAAAACTGTTGTGTTGACAGTAATTTTCCCCACATTTGGTGAAAAAGTCTCATGAAGTTTGTCCACTAACAACAAAGTTTGGCACGTGCGTTTTAACTCACAGGAGTGGCGTAACTTCGATGTTGGTGCTCGGAAGCAAAATAATGCATGGCGCCCCCTTTCCCGGACCGTTATTTGTGCTGGGTTTTTTAACAGCCTATATATACTATACATGGCATTTCATTATAAAGCACCTTTTTTTTCTTTTATAGTTTAGTCAGGTGTAAAATATTTTTAAAAATTCCTACTGTTCATCTGCTCTTTTTTCTCCTTTCTCATTTTCTCCCACCCCATTTTTTCTTTTTTTCTGTCTTCTCTTATTTTTTTTTTCATCGTGTGATAGCCTTTAGTATTTTGTGACAAAATTTCATACCACTGGGTGATGGGCGTCCCCACGAACGAGAAGGAGAAAGCGGGCACCCTTTAGAAAGGCGTTATTCTATCGTTATTGGCTCATGTAGCGTGAAAATGATTGCAGATAGGCACAGACATGCTGCTTATCATAACAAGCACTGGCGTCGAGCTTCTTCGAAATGTCAACATCGATGACATTGAATGACCTTAAACCCCAAAATAGTGGGGTTTTGGTGAATTTTTTGCAATTTTGGGCTGCGACACGCATTTCAAGAGTAAATTGCGCCAAAATGACTGGAAATAAACCAAGACAACCTGCATATGAAATTTTTAGCATTGAACGTAAATTTTATCAATTTCAGTCCGGACCCTCTAAGTTCAAGGAGGCCTGCACATGCGGGTGTCAAAGAGGGTTTTTGTTAAAAGTGTCTAACCGCTGCTGGCTTGTCTAAGGTGAAAATGGTTGCAGATAGGCACAGATATGCTGTTTAACATATCAAGCACTGGCGACGAGTTTTTCAGGATTGTCAACACCGATGACTTTGATGGACCTTGAGCCTTAAAAATAGGGGTTTTAGTGATTTTTTGGTGATTTTTGGTTGCCAAAAAGTGAATTGCGACGAAATTGATGGAGATAGACAAAGATTACCTGTGAACAGGAACTGCTATAGGCTCTCGCACATCTCATGAGCATTAGCTCAGATTTCTTGTTAACCAATTCGAAGATATTGATGTTCAGCGTTTAAAAATTTAGGGGTTATGTGACCTAGGCCACGCCCCCTTTCAAAAAATTATTTTTGGACTGTTCCTGAAAAAGAGCATGCAAAATTTAAGGTTTGTAATTATAACCATTTTGAAGCTGTTATGGGTGACGTCAGAATGACACAATTGTCACTGTGACGTTGCGTATGTATACAGCACTGTACACACAGAACGACAGAATGAAGTGAAAACATTATATCCACCAAGATCACTGCATTTTGCTTGTCGAAAATAATTTAAAATTTAGAACTATTATACTGTTTCAAAAATAGAGCTTTAATCCGGCGCCCCTTTGACGCCCCCCCTGGCGCCCCTTCTGAACCGGCACTCGGAAGTGGTGTATCCATTTGCCTCCTGTAGTTACGCCACTGACTCACAGAAATATTTTTTTAGAAACTTATTATTTTGGTCCCGAACCCCTAACATTTGGGAGGGCATAAAGCAGCATGTTTTCGAGCAACTTCAAACTTTGATCGTGATTATCTCTGAAACGGATCCAGATATTGAAAATCGGAGAAAAACGTTGATCAGCTACAACCATTTTAATTTCAGACGAAAAATATTGGTGAACTTTGATGGACTAACAAACAGGTTATTGGCATTGACCTTTTCAAGATCAATACTGTGCACGATGGGTAGGCTGATGCAATAGTAACAGTAGTTGCAGCATCAGCAGTAGTAATAGTGGTTTGTCTGCACTGATCCGTGCAGGCTCGAGGACTACGTACAGATGTTGGAGAAGGAGGTAAACATTGACTTCTGTTGTTCAATGAATCGCATCATCTTTGACAAGACCGTCAGTGAAGACCAAGTGACCTTTGCCTTCGTCACTCTACCTGACCGCGATGTCAAGGACACTCCGGAACGAGGTCAGATCAGGCATATTCTTAGAACACTGAAACTGGGGGTGTGCGAAATTATTAGGGGCTTTTTTCCCCTTTTCTTACACTTTTATTTCGTTTCTTTTCTCTTTCATTTTTCTTTTTTTCTTTCAGTCATCTCTTTTTTCTTTGTTTTTTTCTTATTTTTTTCTCTTCCCTTAAAACCATGACCCATGACATTTAGCTAAGGGCTCTGGGGGGAATGCTGTAAGCTGAAATCGAATTTCATTCATTTTATTGATTTTCCTAAGAATCAACTGACCAAACCTTCTATGAGAAACACACAGAATGCACGAGACAGCATTTACAAACACCCTGTGCCTCAGTGCAATTCTGATTGGGGAGGAAGATGTGGTGATTGTGGTTCCACTGTTGAGAGCATTGGGGTATTAGAGAGGTGTAGAAATGTTACTGGCTAAGATAATTTTGAGGAGGGTCGTTTAAGAAGTTTTGCCTCTTAACTAAAGAAGTTAGTGGCCATGAAGCAAATAATTGGCTATGGCTAAGCGTAATTATTCACTGCAGATTATATGGATTTGTGAGACTGTTGTACACTGCTAGCTGTCTGTGCAAGTAACATGAAACTTTTTTAATGTATGTTACTCTAGCAGACATGAATCAGTCGTTGTATGCAAAGATTGTTGACACAAACAGGAGTTATAACAATTTCCCATCATTTTTATACAGAAAAACTGCTGTAAAAGGGCATATGTAAACATTTAGATTTCACAAGGTAGTGTATCAACAGACGTGTTGCTTATGTCACTTCCATAGCTTGGCAGTGAGATGGAGAATTGTTAAAATCAAACTATGTTTGCCACTGTTATCATAACAAGAAATTTGAGCTAATGCTCACGGGATGCGCGAAAGCCAATAGCAGTTCCTGCCCGCAGGCAGTCACCTATCGCAGTACTAACCGGGCCCGGCGTAGAGTAACTTCGTTTCAGCCGAAACGCGTTACCAACTACGCCACGCCACCAACGCCAGTACTGTGGCACCACCTTGTGAATGATATAGACTTGTGTCGCAGCGCTTAATCGGCAAAAAGATCCTTTAAACTCCCTTTTTTGGAGGTCATTCAAGGTCATTGAATTCAACACCAACTGAGAGCCAGTATACGATTTCTTATTAGCGATTAATAGTAACTTAGGCCTTATCTCGCACCGTTACTGAGATACAGTGACTTGTTGACCAAAAATCGCAAATTTTAACCACCCTCCCCTTTCATTTAGCACCTTCGTTCGGGGTGACCCTTTTCGAATTTATGGAAAAGCTTTACGGTTCCTGAAACTAGAGTCTTCCAGGTAGCCGATGGTGAAGATTTGGTGATCCTAGCTTGCACCGTTTTTGACTGATCCACCCGTGTGACGGACAAACAGACGGACAGACAGACAAAATTGCGGTGGCTACGACACGCTGAAAGCAGTAGCTGCTTTCACGCATAAAAACAGAAACTGCTTTGTTTTATCTTGGACGTGCTGTACAGACATTTATGTTACGTTATGGTTCAGACATTTTCAACATGTTACCGTTGACGGAAGTTAATTGTTCCTAGTGACTTCACCCACAACAACTACTACTATTCTACTACTACTACTACTGCTACTCTTACTACTATTTTACAGGGTGCTTTGACGTGATACCATCAACAGAGGCTGTTCCAGATGACTACAAGGTGTACAAGTTTTCTCAGTTTGCCAAGCGCTCTCTGCTGACGAAGGCAGAGGTCATAGATGCTCTGATCAAGGTCAAGACCGAGTGTAACAAGGTCACACAAATGTCACTGTTCCACGTCGTCGCGGTGAAGTCCATGAGATTGGAAGAGTTTGAACAGGCCCAGTCACAGACCGCTGCACAGGTGAGATCTTTTGTCTGATATGTGACGGTATGTATGCATGCTGCACCGCAGTTGGCGGTGTGATGATTAGGATGTTGAACTTGCATTTGCAAGGTTGTTGGTTTGAAAAATTGCATGGTCGCTGTCAAGTGGTTACTTCTTGGATGGGTGACTGTCTGCGGATAGTTAAACCATGTCTCTATACGTGTATAATCAACCACCATGATCAACTCAGTCTATTATCCCTCTGGGATAGGTAAATTGCATACCAATTTGTTCAGTTGGGGTTAAGTGGAGTGCGTTCACCTGTGTTGAATAGCAGGTAACATTTGTGATGCCGTATGTCAGATGACGCTCTGTATTTCTGAGATGGGACAAGTTGCTGAAGGATGAATGCTTTGTTTGTTGCCTGTGTATTGTACATGTATCTGTATATTAAAGATGGTTTTATGAGCACTCATAGAAATCGTTGCTTTGCACCCTATACGTATAATGTAGGTCTAAAGAATAGTTTCTGTATGTGTTATATACAGTTTGTGTGTGCTATACGGAGTGGTGCCTAGTTCATATACAGGGTGTTTAGTTGTTGTCTGTAGATGTCGCTTTTTCTAAAGGACAGTTGGATAAGCACACTGCGGGCCGGTGTTCGCACCAGTCTGCGTGATGTTGGTCGTGGGTGGTTCAACCTGCATGAGTCAGACTGGGACGTCTACGTCGTCTCCAAGCTCAAAAAACTCACCGAGATGATCAAGTTTAACATGCAGGTAAAAAGCCACGCCAGCGATAATTAGTGCTGTCAGATAAACGCATTGATTAATGCCTTAATGTGTTAAAAATCATTGTTAAAGGTGTACTAAAAATTTGGCGCACATACATAAATTCAGTGAAGCAGTATCTAAACTGCGGTTATTTGACTATCGAATTACACCGTGGGCCAATAAAAAACGTGGCGCTTTACTTTTGTCTATATCTTTGCCAACTATTGACAAATTTCCAAAATTCTTACAACAGCACACTCTGTGGACAGTTTGTATTAATGTGATTGTTAAGTATCCCACCACACCGTAAATGCGTCTCTACACTGCCTTGTGAATTATAAAGGTAAGAAAAAACTAATGATGATAACAAACATTTAAGTAAACGGAAAAAACACTTCAGACCAACATTGCGGTGAATGATCCATATGACACTAGACTCTGTTAGATCCACACAGTCTAGTGTCGTGCAGATCATTCACCACAGTCGTCGTCGTCGACTTCGTCGTTATTATCACTATATATGCATATTTCATTTATATTTCACAAGGTAGTGTAGAGGTGCATTTACTGTGTGGTGGGATGTGTAGTAACTGTGTTATTGCAAATTGTCTGTAGAGTGTGCCAGTGAAAAAAAAATTGAAAATCGGTCAATAACTGGCAAAGATATGGACAAAAGCATAGTGCCACATTTGTTATTGGCCCACCCTGAAACTGTACATTCAGTTTATTATATTGTTGCAGTATCATCACTATTCTAATAATTTTTACTTGACCAGCTAACAAATAGATTTTTGACAGTGGATAAAACGTGTAGTCATTCGCTGACACTAACCTACAACATAAATACTGATGTTGAATTGATGCCTTAATTTTCTCACTGGAGTTTTTGAGAGCTTTTGTTGATTAATTAATGATTTAATTAGTGAATTAATTTATTAATTGATCATTATTTGTTGCCACCTAGGATTCACTGCGTTACCTTGTGCAAGACTCGCTGAGTAATTTCACTCAGATGATTGTTGATGCTTGTCACACCACGATGGCGTGCGAAGACGACATGACCTGGGGCGAAGATGTCATCAACAGTCCTTACAAGTACGCTGCAATGGTTAAATGGTTAAAAATAGTGGTAAAACGGTATGGCTCTTTATAGAAAACCCATTTCAGAGCTAAGGAGCATCGCCTGCCATGTGGGATCACACATTGTTACTTACCACCCAACATGGGAATGCACCCTGGCACAACCCCAGTTAGACAGGCCGGTACTCGATTTACATGCCATGTAGGGATGAAAGGCTGAGTTGATCTCGCTGTTGGTTGGTTCATCTGTTGATAGACAGTCACCTTTTCAAGTGCGTAACCACTTTATAGTGACCCGACTGTGAGTTGAACCAATGACCTTGCGATTGCAAGTCCAATGTCTTACTATTACATTATCAAACCATGTTACTCAACTGACTTATTCCGTGCTGGCATTTGTACTGGCCATCTTCTACCACACTGTCTGCCGTGGTATAATATGTCGGTAATTTGCCGGTGCAGTCATGCGTGACTAACAAAATGTTTGGTGTGGTGGGATAATGGTAGGGTGTTGGACTCGTGATTGAGAGTTCGTGGGTTCGACTCCCGGCCGGGTCACGCCATCAAGTGTTTACTGCCCGGATGAATGACTGTCTGTGGACAGCTAAACCATCTTAATATATAACAAACTCCAAGGTCAACTCAGCCTTCCATCCCTACGAGGTAGGTAAATTGAGTACCGGTCTGCTTGGCTAGAGTTAAAGTGGGGCATGTTTACTTGTGTCAGGTAGCAGGTAACACTACGTGAGTTCATATGGCAGGTGACACTTCGTAGCTCTGCAACGGGTTTCTCATAAAGAGCTGTGCACAGTCTTTGACTTTCAGCAACAGTATATGCCACATGACTGGCTGTCGACCAGCGTTGAATAAGTGTCAGTTAAAAAACTGTCTGGAATACATGAGTTTGTTTAACACTCACCTATCCCACTCGAGTTGGTTGTTTTTCTCATTGGTGTAGTAACTAGAGGTTGTAACAATTCGATGAACTTACACTTTTTGTCAGCTTACCAGCTGTTCAGAAACAGTCTGTTTTTATCAATTCCACGTATTGACAACTGTGTGTCTAGGCCACGTCGAAATCCACTGTTCTTTATCGATTTAATGGCGGATGCAAACGGCATTCATTACAGCACTCCACTAAAGAACTTTGAAACTGTTCTGGTGTCACTGTTTGACAAAGGCATTCAGGCTTGCCACAGTGTACCACAGTTGGAGAAGGTGAGCTGTGCCTTTGCCCTTTTGGGCTGCTAGTGATTTATTTTTTTTAAATTTTATTAACTTAATACTGAGGGTTAAAATTAATCCGTTGATGTCAATTTATTAATGTAGTCACGAAAGACTGCAAAAGCTGCATAATTTTACTACTGGCTGCTGTCATCTTGTATAAACTATAGCATGCAGTGATAATGATAATGCAGTACACAAACTGAGTTGTCAAATCTCACACAATGCAGACTGTTCATCTAAGTTCAGATTTTGTTGACATGTCGTATGCAAAATAAAACTATTGGTGGCATTTGATTGCTTGTACGGTATGCTAAATACTTAATTGTTTTTTTTTTGGCCATAAATCATATTAAGCACTGTTTTTTTGCACAGTTTCTAATGGAGAAGACGTTTTTTAACGTTTGCATTTATTTTAACAGTTTTTGGTTGCTTGTATGCTCAGTATTCAATTATTTTTCACACCAGATCAACTCAGCTAAGCACTGTGGTTTTCGTCGGTGTGTAGTTCGTAATGGAAGAGATGTTTTTCTCCGGTACGCCGCTGTTGGAGGCGGTCGGACTGGAAGAGCCATTTGTTTTTAATCTGAGGGACACAGTTCGTCATGCCATCTCAAAGTCTCTCATACCGATGAAAGCGTACGCCCAGCAGTATGAGAACTTCCTGTCCATTCTCAACCTTGACATCCCCGCCTACATCAAGTCAGTTTCGACGCAATTTCGTGATTTTGTTTTTTTATCTTCACCAAAAGTGAAGGTAGCAAATGACAGAAATTAACAACTAACTTGTATCTGTCTGTTTCCATCTGTAGGCTATGTTTGTGCAGCGGTGTGACGTCATAATAGCAATGACGTTATTACGTCACCAGCAGACTCTGTATTGTCTGTGACGTTACTAGCAGCAGCAGTAGTTTAAAAATATATTTACTATACAGGGTGAATCAAAAGAGTGGGCTGAGCTTCAGACTTATGTTCTGTGCCACCTAGCTACTGAACGATAGGGCTATTCACAATTATTTCAAGTCACATTACACTACATTACATTACGTGAAAAATTTTTAACGTGGCTTAAGTAAACTTTAAGGTCTACAAATAAAACCGCAAGTCACGACAAACTATGTATGACTGTCTGAAAACCATGACATTTTGTTACATGCGACAACGACTGATAGTCTGATGAACGTACAAGACACGGAAAACGTCACATCGTTTGGAAATATTGTAATGAAGCATAGTCAGATGTCTACCTTAATTGCGTCATTTAGATACGGACAAGAGTTTCAAGCTTACATCAGCTTTCGCTGTATTGTTAATTGTTTTTACTCCTTGTGCACTACGTTCCTAACGTAGCGAAGAGGTGTATATGAGATCAGCAAGACCGACCAACGACCGACCTCTGATCCTGGAAGAGCCTTTCTGGAAGAACTTCGAACGGCCATATCTTTATAACAGTGCTAGATAGACGCATGTTCACTATGGACCACCCATAGGAAGTCGACCGCCGGAAGTCGAATGGTCACGTGACCGATGACGTCACGTGACCCCCAAAGGTCAAGGTGTGATCCCATTATCTTTGAGGCACCATATCTCGATAACGATATAGATAGATGCATGGTCACAAAGAGATGCCAGATAGACGCATGCGTTGAGGTATATCAAGACAAATGGCAGCTAGCATCATCGACCATTATGGGAAATTTTTTTCTCTCAGTTCCTAAAATCGGGCAATATTTTATGAACTTCAGGGAAATGATTTCCAATAACGACCTCGATGCTAGTTATTATTAGTATAATATTAAACGGGTCCTAATTAGACGCCGGGTTATACAAATCGAAAGGAACGAAAAGCTGTCAGAAGAATACAAAAGAAAATGATATGCACGAGGAGTACAGTAGATTGGTTACAATCTAATAATATTTCTTGTTATTCGTTTACTCCACATTACGTTACTGAACTTGGATAGGGTTTCTATGTGCACAAAAAAGGTTTCTCGTTCCACTAATTCAAAAGATTTGGGTCCACCATTCAGAAAGGCTGCCATTTTGATGGGCCGACAAAAGCCGGTTTTAGATGACGATGAAACCATACTTATTAACCACCAAACTAACTTTAACATTGACCCTAATTTTAACTTTAACCCTACTCCAACTGTATCCTTAACTCTATTCCTAAATTTCGCAGCTTTTCAGAATGGTGGCTCTTTGGAATAGAGGGGGGCGAACATCATTCAAAAATATTTGCGCATTCTGTTTAAACTATTTTACTACTTAATCTTATGTTCAGTCAGTTTCTCAGCATTTACTTTGCTTGTATGTTTATCATTTAATTGTTTCCCGTTTGCCAGTTTGTTACAGCATAGTCTAGTCGTGAAGTGTCATCGTGTGGTTGTTGTTTTTCCAGGGAGCTGGAGGATCGTAAAATGACGGCTGCTGAAATGAAAGCAGAAGTGGAGTTGCACTTGAAGAAGAAAGTGGCTCTGGAGTCGGTGCTGCCTACGAGCATTCTGATTGGTCCGTTTTACGTCAGTACGGACGGCGTTCGCCAGGGCATCTCGAAGAAACATCGCAACCTCGCCAACGCCGTGCTCGATCTACTGGCCAAGAAACTTCGAACGCAGGCCGAAGATGTGAGAGCCAGTAGATATTGTCGTAGTAAATTTTTCGACAAACTGCAAAACAAAGGGCAGTTTGTAAAAACTTTACGGATATTTTTGTAGGTTAATTTACATTTTTATATAGGGTGGGCCAAAAAAAATTGCATTGTTTTTGAGAGTTTATAACTTAACGACGGTTAGTGGCAGAAAGATGAGTGATATGTGTTAAACGTTTTGGAATTTTGTTTATAAAGTGATAAAATGGCATGAGTGCATTCAGATATTGTTGTCTAATTTGCATAAATCCTACTCACCTCTGAAATTATGCTGAATTTCACAGTAACGCATTGATTTGACTTAATTTTCATTCATATACAGCGAAAAAAACAACAATTATCAGCTCAGTTAAACATGTCCTGTGCTTATGTACTGCAGGCATGTGAGGAGTTTAAAGCTATTAGTCGTAAACTGCTTGACAAGCCAAACACCATCGAAGAGCTGTCCGAGTTGCGCGATTGGTCCAAGAATATTCCGGAAAAAGTTGCCCAACAACAGGTAGAAATATTATCAAACACGAAGGAATAATCACATAAAATCTCCAATAGAGTGTTTCAGCAGCATGTGTGACTGATATTTTGCACTGTGGCGAATTAAGGGAGTGGACAAAGCATTATTTTTGATAAATTTTTATAACAGCAGGTAGATATAGCACTGGTTTACTGGTTTTCAGAGAAGCTGGAATTTGTGCCAACATTATTAGCGTTAGTCCATTGGGAACACTTTCAAATGCTAGGTGGAATGGAGGGTGTTAAAATGAGGGAGCAGTTTTAGGGAAGATTGGTGATTTTTGTCCGATACATCGTTGTGTCTCAGAGTCGGAAACTGTGCGAGATACTACCAATGTTACTGATGGTATTGATTACTACTAGGTAATAGGAATGAAATCGTCTGGGCGCTTTCAGGGTACCAAAATCAACAAACATGGGTGACTTGGCCGACATTTACACACTTTACTGCACAATTTATGCGAAAATAGACCCATATATACTATCAGGGACAGCAATGCTACCCGTGGACTGTGGTAATATTGGGAGTAGAAGTATTTGGCTATTTCCATGGATCAGGTTACCCAGTGGAAGGGATTGCCTGGTAATACTTGTCCCTGAAATGTCTCGGAGAGGGGACGCTAAATGAGAATGGGACGGTCAAAAAGGGCAATCTTTGTTGCTTGCATGTGCAACTTGCGGTGGATTTTTGCTGTATACATGCAAATTAAAGTAAAGTGCATATTCCATTAGCTCGTTCTGCTGTGCACTTCTACTGCTATTACTGCTGCCACCATCACTACCATGCTGTCGTACATATTCCTCTTTATTTGCAGTCGACCATAGACAAAGCGATGACGGACTATGATCTGATTGAGGGCTTCAACTACAACCTCTCAATGGAGGATTTCAACATCAAGTAAGTAACACCAGCTAGCTCTCTCTTGTACTGTTTGTATGCCTTCACCACCTGTCGGTGCCAGGTGACCAAAGCAGATGCCATTTATTATCATTACTATTAGGCCTAGTTCATCAACTTAAACGTAAAACGTGAGTATAGTGTAAAGTTATCTTTGAACCATAAGATCCATAAGGTTGCACTGATCTACTTTTTCAGTCAGACACCAGTTTACACTGCAAGACCACGGATACAGAGGCTAGTGCATTGCACGGGATGTGTCTGTTGCTGGTACTCAGCGCCTACCTGCAGATGGATGGCCAGGCTGAGTTGACCTGATTGGTGGCTTACATATCGAAATGGTTTACTCGGGAATGGTCACTCATCATCTCATTACTAATTGAACTCGGTGTAGAGTAACTTCATTGATGCAGTCATCAGTGTTACCGCTAGACTAAGCTGGCCAAAAAATAAAGATGGAGAATAACACTTTAATAAACGTTTATAGTCAAGTCGACTTTGTAGATGGACTACGGTGGGCTGGCCGCACAAGATGGTTCAGATGATGGAGCAAGTGACTTTGCAGTGGGAGGAGGATGAGGAAAGATTCCGCAAACTGCAACTGAGCGACCTAACGGCATTCAACGACCGCGTCGACGCACTCACGGTAGGCCTACTAGGCAGCAGTCTACTACTCATGATATCTTATAGGGTGTTTACACGATCCAGCAAACGTCCAGCATTAGCACGTGTATTTGGAATGCATTTGCTTGAAGTTTGCTGGACGTTTGCTGGATCGTGTAAACACCTCATTACTGTAATAAATGTACAAAACATTAGTTTATACACTTGTTAACGGCAACATTTAAGGACTTGCACATCGAAAACAGCAAAAATTACAAAAGGTGATATTGCCCGCATCACACTGACTGTGTGTCAATGTGCTGCTGAATAATATCACCTTT
>Ga0209367_1005277_pt1 | contig 17913 bp, 12 predicted proteins | sample WorMetLIZISLAND2_FD_187412 | JGI IMG/M metagenome (GOLD analysis project Ga0209367, IMG submission 187412) | Marine gutless worms symbiont microbial communities from Max Planck institute for Marine Microbiology, Germany - Olavius geniculatus... ... | reverse complement strand
GTTAATTCCGCGTTGAACAAAAAAAATTGTGTAAACTTCGGTCTTCTACGAACCAAGTTATAATGGCTCATGTTGACCTACCCTAAGTCGAATATTTCGGAAGATTATATTTTGGCCCCTAACAGGTGCTGCACCCCCAAATTTTTACGTGCGCTAGAGAATGACCCAGTCTTACTAGCGCACCACCCACCTGGAACGGGGGCCCCCCTTACAACTTTTTCAAAAGGGGTCAAAAATTGGCTTAAAATGGAATAAATGAGCCATTATAACTTTGGAGTTAGGGGGTGTAGCCCGACGAAACTTTGGCACTTGACGTGTCTCTAGGTGAGGGTGTTAACGCAAGTACAACTTTTGGGGGCACTGCCCCCCTTAAAATTTGGGAGGGCAAAAACGTGCAAAAATCGGTGCGATTTACGACAGCTTTCGAGTTTGAGCGCAAATATCTCTGGAACCGATGAAGATAGCGACAATATGTAAACGGCGTTGATGAAAGCGATCTTTTGGGCGTTGAACAAAAAAAATTTTGTGAAATTCGGTCCACAACGAACAGTTATAGGCGCTCATGTTGACCTACCCTAAGTCGGCAATGCGCGTTCGGTATGCCAATGCATTTGAGTTTGGGCCACGTGACATTGATGCCGGGGAAATTTCCCCCCTAATTTTCCCCAATCGGACTTAGGGCGCCAGGCGGACTCACGTTGGGCTTTGCCCCAAATTTCTAGTTGCAGTCTGCAGTGCAAAGAAGTAACGTCAGCATGCCAACAACTCAGTCCTTTACAGAAACAAAATCCCTCAGTTGATCGGACTTCAGTAAAATGTGGCACAGTTGATTGCTTCCAAAGTATGTCATACCAATCCTTGTGTAGGGGGCTACTTGCCAAACAGGTTTAATTAGGGTATTTGTATTTCTATTGTGCCGGTTAAGCCCAGGTTAGCCAGCTTCTGGATTTTTGGCCTCCATTGATCCAGATCGGCTTTGCCATAGATGGGAGAACTCTTTATCCCCTGTGACAGTTCTACCTGCATCTGCAGTAATGTGATCTGATCTTTCATCCTAAAATTCACAGACATATTAATCACTAGAAACTGCTTAACTACTGACAGTATGTCCTGTTAATGCCCTATGAAAACAGTATCTGTAATATGCATATCAACGACCCCATTGTGAAGAAACGATGCTAGTTATTGCCTAAGGTATGCAGTGGGGTAAGGTGACATTTTAAAATGAAACAAAGAACAACTCAAAAGCACTGAAAAAGCAAGCATCACTCATGTAGAATTGAACAGTCGAATGTGTTGAAGCATTAAAGCAAGTCAATCATTACCAGTAGTGCTTTATAAACGAATTGGTCTAATCAAAATGCACAACAACTTATGCCATTTGTAGAACATAAAAATTACAGAAATTTGTTTTAATAACCAAGTACAGTACAGGCATAAGACGAACAAAACTTGAGCATGATACGACAAAACAGATACCTGATATGAGCAAAATGATCAACAGAAAAGAAAACGTTTGCAGATTGTTCAAAGAAATAGGACCACATATAAGTAATGAAGGACAGTATGACACTGACAAATGGTGTCTTTGATCTCAAATAAGTGATGAATGAATTAAAACGACGTTTATCTGAAAATGCCGGACATGAAGTATTCCAGATTTAATAACCATGAGTCATAAGAGAGGATAAAAAACTTTTGTGCATATCTTTGCCAAATATTGGCACATTTTCAAGGAAATTTAGAATCAAGTGATGACAAATCCCAACACACTTTACATGCATCACTATAACACAAACTTCCCAGAGAATATGCACATGAAAGAATATGAAAAAGTCCATCAAGATTTGGCAGTGGCATACAGAAGAGTTTGGTGCTCTGTTTTTTCAACCCACTGTGTGCTTTTAAACTAAAATTATACACTGTACATGGGAAATTTAATGCAAGAGTTGCACAACATACAAACATATTGCTGTATATGCACATAACACAACATCTGGAGATCAGAGTAGTATTACTTTTAAGTTACATCTCGTATAAGAATTATGTACATCATACATACACACACAGTTTGAAAGTTGTTGAAGTTCACAAATATTGTAAAATTAAAAAAATTGGCCACTTTGGGACTATTGGCCCATTTGACTGGTTGATCTGATGCATGTGAAATTAGGACAGTAGACCTACTTTTTACTGTAGCCTACACATATTAGTTCCTCAATAAGGAAATCAATGAAGTTTCACTTTGCAACTGGTAAAAATGCAGTACTTTGACTTATTGAAATTCTTAAAAATTTGCACTTGTTTTAAATTCTTAAAACTCACAAAAAGTGAATTCTCAAACTATACTCTGGACCCCTCAAACATGACGTCACAAACTTCTAACGGCAGTTTAACTTATGGACATAAAATATGGACAAAAACATCAATACATGTACTACAACATAAACACCAGGTACCACTGTACTCTGTCTGCAGGTGGTATGTACATCTATGTATGAGAAAAAGATGGAACGACTGATGTACACAGGGTTTACAAATAAATGGCTAAATCTGGCTATGATGCATATGATGTTTGTCGAATGACGAATGCGAATACTTATTTAGCTTCAGCAAAACTTCACTTGTTTGAATAAAGCAAAACATTCAAACTGGTTGTTCAGTGTTCAGTCAGTTAAATCAACCAAGTTCAATTGAGAAAATGAAACATCGGGAGCTCAAAGTTCAATCAAGTTGAATTCACCAGAAACGCTGCCAACTGTTTGTCAAATGTCAAATATTCGGCTGAAAAAGTTGTCAATATTCGCATGTCGAATGTGAAGTTCGCCACATCTCAACCAGAGTGGTCTGAAAGCACAGTTCTTCAGCATCAGCAGCAACTGCAAACGTCACTGACATGGTTCGGCAGATTTGGCAAATGGCCATAGTTCAACGTAAGCATGAAATTATGACGCAGAACATCGAAAACAGGCAGAGACAAACAACAAACACAAAAAAACGAATACATAACCCACAACCGAAATAAAAAGTGCCACGTTAACGAGTTCCCATGCAATACCACCAAAGTTACAAACAAGAACTAATGAAATCCTCGAAGGTGGCATATGGGTCACAAGTGATTAGATCTGGATCCCAATTGTGATAAAATCATTCTTCATTTTACTACTGTTGCAAATGCTGTAGACAGTCGGGATTTAAACACAGTCCTCGGTGGAGGTTAGATTGCTTTCAAATTTAAATAGTATCTAGAGCACAAATAGTAGTATCTAGAGCACAAATAGCCACCAGTTAACCCTACCAGAGCAAGTATATGGGTTAGTGCATTATGCAATGAGCACATTTGGCCCCATGTATTCGCTGCACTATAGCTACTGAGAAGGGATGACTGAGTTGATCATATATTACAATACACTAATTACTGAATGGTATACAAGCCAAGCATTATTGCATATATTCAAACATGGAAATGAAATTACATAAAAAGCGGCATCCAACAAAATGTAACAGCAACAAAATGTACAACTGAGCCCTGGTAATACACATGAGAACACGAGCAAGTCTATCTAAATGAACAACGTGTAGCCATACTAATCGTAGATACAGACAATACTATCCAATCCATACACATGGTGTACAATAACAAACTTGGCCGCATCATCTTACGGTGGTTAATTTTGGTTAACTGCAAACGACACACTTTGATAATTCTTTCACTGTTACACCGAGAACATTGTGAAATAATTCACCCCCAAAATGTTGTGGCAGTTCTTTGTTTACCCTAATTTAATACTATGAGACTACCGCAAAAAGTCCTATAACATCGACTTATTGCCCTCGCTTAGTCCAACAATGCAGATTTAAATTTAAAAGTACGACAACAAAAAATTCACCACAGCATCGATCAACAAAAGGAAGCACAATAATGCACTGGTGTATAAGTGAACAGCCAAACGTATTGAAGCAAATCATTCATTAGAGCAATTAAAAGCCGAAGACAAATGTGCAAAGCAGAGTTTCAATAAAATGTTACGAGCTCGACTGCAATAAGACCAAAAAAATCACTGCAACAATCTGGCCTAATACTAGGCAAACAGCCTGCAAAGAGGCAGGTATATTAATTTCACAGCATTAACTGACACAGCAACCAATAACTCGCAAAACATTTTATAAGTAATGAGTTTTCTGTATTCTATGAAGTCTATCAAATATTAGATACATAACTAATCATTAATTATGATTTAGGCAGAGATAGACAAAAATTATACCAGTATTCATCCTTGAATGAACTCTCTGATGTTGAAAAAGAGACCATAAGCTATAACAGAGAAATTGTTCCGAGGTCAACAGCGGTTGCCAAGACGTCTCATAATTTAACTAACAAAGGCTGCAATATGATGAATGCATACTATAGCTTATCAGCCACAGAATAAGTTTCTGTTTAAAAGTATGGATTGTTTACATCACTGCTAGACAATATTTTGACAATACCATTCACTTGGATGTTATAATAAATACGCATTTGATGACCCACATTACACACAGAAAACTCCGAAGTCTGCAGCTATTACCGAGACAATTCCACACAAATGTCTAATCAATACGGACCACAGCTATATGGGCAAATTCAGCGGCTCGCTGCAGCAATTTTCCTAATTCTGCAGCATCCAATTTATCAAACTGAAGACTTTTAAAATTATTTATAGTGTGAAAATATTCATCAGTCCATGTACCAAATGTTCAGTAATCACTGATTAGGCTATACCTCATCAGAGGTGGGAACATTTTTCTGTGTTGCAGGACAGTTTTCCTACTTGCCAAAGCAATCAGTCGACTAATAAGAAAATGGCACTTTGGTCAGAAAGCTGTGTGAACTGGGACCTAAATTAGAAAATATAACAGTAATCAAGTGCTGGACAATACCAAATTCTGCAAAATTTGCAGAAACACAACATGAAAATTCCACGAAAATGGTCAAACTCTGCAGCTCGGATAAAAATCTATGGCCCATGGAAAACTGTGGGATGCCTACTAATCATCCTTGAAGCGTGTGAATGCCGGCGTGGTCGGCGGAGGGGGATGTGTGAGTGATTGTCTGTGAAGTCGAACCCTACGCATGGCTTGCCTCGCTGACTGCAGAATGCCGTCAATGAGGGCGGTCCATACACTGGCTGTAAACTTGGTCGTCAGACAGACCACTGTCGCTATGGCAAAGACCAGATTGTACAGCAGGACCAGGTAGAAATTACCCAGCCACTCCAGCCGGCCGTAGTTGCCGAGCAGGTCAAAGTTGGTGATGCCTGCATAACAAAATAATCCCAAGTCAAGTGCAGTCTTTTGGCACTACAATAGCATAGAAAACCTAATTTGCATCTAATGACTGATGCATCGGTGAAAATACATGTACTACAAAACAGTTATGTAATTTGAAAAAAAACACCGATGCAAATATTCCATTTTTACATAAAACTGTAATGTTCATTTCTTGCTAAACTTTGCAAGTAAATTTTAGTACAAAGTTGTAAACTATGATAAGGGCCAACAGTTTATAGCCTTAGCAATAATAATTATACTCAGAGCCACACGATACAAATTAATCTGAACAGTAATTAAAAGATACAAATCAAATCAATTTTACAAGCATCCACATATTGTCTGTCCAGCCAGAAAATCTCGATTAGCTGTAAACTAAAAAAGGCAGAAAAATTAAAAGATGACTAATCTCCAACAGTTTGAAAATTCCTTACATTTCCGAGATGCTTCATGGCATATTATGGGTACCCAGCAGGGATGTGCACGAGACCTTCTGAGCCGAGAGCGAGAAGTTCAAAATTTTGTCCGAGACGAGACGTTTAAAATCCGAGACCGAGAAGTGACATTGCAGCTTCCGAGATGCTAGCCGAGATCTTGAAGCTCCCGAGACTCTCAAGAATCTCGTGAGCTTCAACGTCTCGCCGAGACGTTTTCCGTGGTGTATGGTGAAACACACTGACAATGAAAAAAATTATACGAATTAATTAACTCGCACCATGGTAAGTGCTTTCTATTTGTGATATTGTGGGTTTTGCACTTTATTTCGACAATTATCACTGCATAATTAACGGCTTGCACCATAAAGAATTGCAACTGCAGTACTGTTGACATGAGCCATTATGTGTATTGCAATTTGCAAGCAACTGAAATTAGTAAACTACAGCTGATTATGGCCTTATACGTCGTCTACATGTGGCTGATAGTATTCATTCTGACATCATACACTTTATCTTCATTGCGACTAGGTCATTTTATGACGAAAAAAGACTGACATGACATAATTCTGCTTCATGATAAATAAGTAAATGAAAGAGTGAAAACACCGTAAACAAATATGTCTAAGCCACAAATGTCATGCTGGTTAGTATCGCTCTAACCGCAGCTACAGTATGCATGATGTGCGCCTGCGCCTGCACAAAACTTCTTGACGAGATGCAATGACTAAGGACCAACCGAATTCACGGGAAAAAATGCATGATTTCACGGCAGACTTTTTAAAATGTGTCAAATTTCACGGAAAATTCACGGAAAGCGTTTCGGAAATTCATGGACCACACAGACGCTATTTCGAGGTGCTGCGCTAATGTAAACGAAGAAATTTCTAAACAACGAATATTTACTACACTAAGTCAAGACTCAAGACAGTCAATGTCAACTACTTAGTGCTGAAGTGCGACATGTAGCAAACAGCAACATCCGTACAAAAGCAGCTGACAAAACTCTGGAATTGTCATAAATTAAACTAAAAGCGCTAAAATTCACGAAAAATCACGGATTTCATGGAAATCAGCGTTTTTCACGGAAGAAGGTCAATTTCACGGAAAATGTCACGGCCGTGAAATCGTGAATTAAGTTGGTCCCTAGCAATGACCCGAGACCCGAGACGAGACCTACTGGGACGAGACTGAGACATATTGCTCCGAGACCGAGACGTCTCGACCGAGACCACATCCCTGGTACCCAGTACAGAAATGAAATACAGCTCAATATAACAGAAACATAATGCAATGCACCATAAACACACAATCTAAAAATATACATTAATATCACTTTAAAAAGTACCGTACCAAACATTATCAGAGCCACAAACATGAAGTTAACAATAAACAGTCTTACCTGACAAGATTTTTCCTACAATTCCCCTGACTTCCCTGACTTTTGGTCAATTCCGACGCTTACAAATGTCAAATACCCTAATATTTAGTCATTTTCCAAGGAAGTGGTTATCACTACATCAACGATAAAATGGCGACACTTTCAGAGCTGAGTACCGAGCATACTAGACTACAGGCAGTGAAGATGGCATGCAACACAATGAGGTTGTCGCAGTAATAGCTACAACACTGTTTTAACTATGATAGCAACTATAGATATAGTGAAACTATATGGACACCATACCTAGTATACGAGACAGAACCGGCAGTGCAGAGCTCAGTACAAGAAGAACGACACAGTTAAAGATGATGTGTGTCATCGGCGTGTCGTTACGACGTGGCATCATGCTGGCAGCGCATCGAGGGGTGTAGAACCCTACCACTGACGCCAGCATGAGATAACTGATGGGTTACTGCTGTCAAGAATCATATGGAAAACTAGATAGTCAAGCCTTGCTTAAGGCTAAGTTCTGCCCGCGTGCCACACCTGTGCAACATTTCGTGAATCCAGGTCCCAGCCGGCAGGGGGACTTTGTCCCTTTTACACTAACTCAGAGGATTCTGTCAGCAGATGACTAATAATGGAAATTCTGTTTGTTTCTTATCTGTCCGAAAGATTTAATTGAAATTTGCATGTATTTTCTGCATTCTGTAGCTATATTATATACTATGTCAATTTTGCCCATATGGCAATGGGAAAATATCCTGCAATCCTGTTCTGGATCCGAACACTCAGTCGAATCACTACCAAAATCTGATCAACTCAGCCGGGGCAAAGCTAACATAACCTGAAAATTTCAGGCATATTCATATGTAACATTTTCCGTAATCACATGCACAAACTTTGTGCCCTATCTCGCAATGGCGAAAGATCTGAAAATCTGGTTCGATGACCTTGGCCTTTGACCTATATGGGACATGACCTTGATGATTAACGAGATTCTAGAGGTTGTCAAGATACACGTTCGTACAAAATTTCACTGAGCTAAGTGCAGCAGTTCACGAGTTATCGTGGTAACGGAAAGAAAATGTTGACAATTCCGAAAACAATACTGTCATCGCTACCGCGGACAGCAGCGATACAGACAGACAATAAACCTATCTCATGAAAAGCATTCAATGAACAACGAGAACCAATGTATTACACTTACACGCACATTTTATTGGTATATGGATTCAAATAAGTACAAACTGTAACTTTTTGATGCCAAAACCTAACTGGTTTACCGATGTTCCAAGAAGATAAGCTAGCAGCAAAAGTTTGATGAAAATCCATCATGGCCTATGATGATATAATATCGCAAAAAACAAATATGAAAATGCAACGCCTCTGACACCATCAATAAGTGTCGGGCAAAAACTTGGATTTAGTAAATCAGATTTTTGTATTACACTATCGGCCAATCCACGCAGCAGCAGAAATAAAAGGATACAGAATGACGGTGATCTCCACAGCTGCACCAAACGGACCCAGCGCTGATAACGACGCTATTCCCAGCACTATCTCCTACCGCACACAAAGCAATTCATCATCTAGCAGATCTACAAAATCTCAGATCTCGTAGTTGTTGATGAGCACTGAGAATTCACTACTGCACACACCTTCAGTCAATCAGTCAATCGCTCAGTCAATTCATTTAACCTTTTGACCCCAAAATCGAAACAGTTCATTAATCCTCCATGACAAACCAACAACAAAAGTTCGGAGATAAACCATCATCAGTGTATGTCAAAACAGACCACACAAATCAGACTTTCAGCATCGATCTACGATAATGAATCGATGGGCCAATCGAGCAAAAAATCGTTAAAAAACATGTTCACCTTTGTGGCGACTGGCAGCGCCTTGAGTCCAACCAGCAGTTCAACCATGTTTTGCGCAACCATCAAAACTGACAACGACTGAAATACGCACATTAAACCATCCAAACTATTCACACTGATTTATTTATCTACACCTATACTTGTTTCTCTATCTGAATTTGTTAACAAGATAACCACTCTGAAATTTCCTGACAATTCTGACATTTCACTGATGATTCGTGGCACTCCTGACAATAACCCTGGTATGAACTTAAATATAACATAGATATAAATATTAGAAAGTAAAACATAAGTAAGCAAAATTCAGCAATAAACAGCATAAAATAAATGGCACAGAATACCAAAAAATACGGTACTAAAATGCTTGTTGACACAATTTTAAAGAAAGTTTTTGGTCAATTTTCCATGATGAGATTTTTTCTAGAACAATTCTCTAATTCTTACTGAAATGCCTGACATTTCCAGGTTTTCCAGACAAGTGGTCATCCTGAGTAAAACTAACAAATACATCACTAACACCAATCCACAGTGAGTGTACGCAACAAATGATACACAAAATACAACCTGAGTTTATTTTAAAAAGATCAACACACTCGGACCCAACAGAACTAATGTTTAGACTCAATTTCATGAATATCGCTACTTACAGTGAGAAACAGAAGCAGCAGCATGGCCAAGGGATAGCCGAGATTACGTCGGACTGATGAAGCTCTCTGGTTCCTCTCTTGAATAACCACAATAAACAACTAACTTAATACACTATTTTAACCAAGAAATGTTACTTTTGAATGTTAATACAGTGGGCGACTTCATTTTCTGACTTAAACTTTTGCTGAGTCTAAACTTTGGTCTATGTACCTACTTAAGTCAAAAAGTGAAGTGATTTTGCTGAGCCGGAATCTACTTCGACTTTACCTGAACAAAACATGGCGATTGGCGACTATTTACAGTCCTATATGTACAGATAGTTTAGTAAATTAAAGCAGTCTGGTACTAAAATTAAACGCTGTAATGGCTACACAATGAAGTAAAATGTTACGTAATTACGTCATGGGCATGTGCGGCGCAATTAAATAAGCAAGTCCAAGCGTAACTGGTTGATTTATTTCCGGTTACGTTTACCGGTTTTTCCGCCATTTTCAATCGTTTAGTTGAACTTTGGTCTAAGTGCAGACTTTAGTGTTCAGCTTTAGCTTTGGCTCAGCAAAAGTCTAAGTCAAAAAGTGAAGTCGCCCAGTCTATCGACTCATGTATTACTGCATTAAACTACAGGACTGTAATTTAATTTTCTTATCAATGTTGATCACAAACAGCTCTCGTGCCATCATTTACGATGTGGCAACCATTCGAAAATCTGTCATCTGAAGCCGTGATGAGCTGTGTTGGAATGTTGGGCTCAAGCTATCCTTCCAAGACGTATACAAGCTATCCAAATACTTTAGTCTCTAAGCCTAACTTGCTCTCTCTCCTTGCCTCTATCCATCCACTAATCACCAGGCTTCCAAGACCATGCCTTCTCGTGATGTGACCCAGGAAATCGAACCAAGCTGTGTTGACAAATTGTAATAAAACAGCAAATGTCAACAAAAACAAGCACACAAACCAAGTTCCTGTCGAGACTTCTGTACATCCGAGAGTCTTCGGCGCAGCTCGGTTGTTGACACGTGGCCGTTGCTGTGGTTTTCAGCCAACGATGACGCAGAATGATTGTAATTATGATAATTATAAGATGAAGATGAGTTGCCATAGCAACAGTTGAGTTGTCTGAGAAGAGAGGCCTCCTCCATCTGTGCCATGCGAAGGTCACCGTCCACATCATGTAGAAACTACACCAAACAAACTGGAAGTCTGTCACAATCCTTACTCTCAAACAAACATATTACAAATCTGTCACAGACTTTAGTCTTAAACCAAGACTGCATGTCTGTCACAGTCTTTACTTTACAGCTCAACATGAAGATCACCATCCACATTGTGTAGAAATTATGGAACACTGCATGTCTGCCATGGTCTTTACTCATTATCTTTGCATATATTTTCCATATGGAGACAGTATTATAATAAAAACTACCAGCGTTATGCAAAATAAAAATTAATCACAAAATTAATGACTAAAAAATCCGAAGATTTGACAAAATATTAACAGTTAACTTTCCTATTGAAGTCATGCCACTAAGAAAACATTATCAACTGGATACAAGATGATGAGCAAAAATAAACACTGTTGCGGCCCAAACATAAATTAACAGCTTTCAGTGAAAATTCACTAATATCTTCTTAGTTCTCAAACCTTTCCCTGACAGTTGCAAATTCCAAATTTCCAACACAAATGGTACGCCTGTAGCAGAGACATGACAATAACAACTGTACAAATAAAAGTGACTATCATTCACTGACCTTGGGCTTGAAGACCAGGTTTCCCATCACGGTGAAAATACGCGCAAACCCCAATGGCGTACAGACTGCAACAGACAGTCAGTTACTGATGAGTGGATGCCAACAGAATGACACATGACATAAGAAAAAAATTCCCCAAGTTTTCTAACCTTTTGCAGAACCATAAACTTATTTTTCAACAGTTTATTGCAACAAAAAGTAACTGCAATAACAGCAATCTGGGGCAGTGTTGCAAGTCCCGGCTTCAAACGTATTTTAGAACATTATATGCCCTGGAAACTGTATCTGGTGACAGTATTTTGTCTGTTGAATTTTTTGCCTGAAATTGCACGGAATTTTCGGAGTTTTACAGAAGTTTATCAGGTTCAGAGAATTATGTGGCCTTTCTGTGCCAATCAGCACAGCCAATACATTACATACAGAATGGAACAGTAATCTCATATCTCAGATGGTGTTACTGACTGGTGACAATATGCTGCCAGCAAGCTGACATACTCGGCCAAGAACACTGTTCTAGAGCAAACTGGCAAACATCACATCTGTTGATGATAAAAAATGCTGACTACACTTTAATGAATTCACTGACAAAACTACAACATTCAACAGACTTACTGAGCAGCATCAGTACGCCAACCAATGATATTGTCGAGTAGACGTAGAGCTGACAGAACCTCCAGAAATCTACCACAGCAAACCAAGAAACCACTCAAAAATCAGCAGCAGCAGCATATTAGATTGATGAGTGACCAAAATAATAAATTCCAGAACCATGATGGTAAAATGTCACGCAAGTAAGCCCAGATGTTAGGGTTCAAATGATATCAGTATTGGGGTATTCGGTACAGGGTCATATTCATTCAATTGGTTTTTTGGCAATGCACTGGTTATTAGCAATTGAACAGTCGAACCTAGTCTGCATATGAGTCCATAAGCTAGATAAAATTTTTGTACCACCTGGGGGAGAGGGGAGTTGCCACTGTTTTTTGAGAAACCTATGTACATACTTACAGAAAACTTTGAAGCCAACTAGAGATGACCAGCTGAATAGTAGAAAGTTGCAGTAGAAAGTTCATGGGCAGGTCAAAATTTGTGCAACTCCAGCTTTAACCACAACCCAGAGCCTTTGAACCGTAAACTGGCACACCAGTATTTCTACTCTGGTGATGTTCAAAAAATTGATCAGACCAATTTCGATTCTTTTATGACTTTTTGCTCTCGAGTTATGAGCTCATATGAAACGGACCCACAATGCAGCACATTAGGTACACCACGTAACAAAACCTCTACAAGAAAAGCCCTGTTAACGCAAAGGTGAACGCACAACAGCGGTGCACTGTAGTGCGCATGATCCGTAGACTTCATCCGTAGATCTAATCCGTATGGCTGTTGGCTACAGTTTCACAAAAGGCCCAGTAAAACAAAATCAGTCGCCAGATGGCGCCAGACGACTTACGGCTCAATATGTATAGTGTTTTACTTGTACTCACCAGAGTAGTGTTTGCAATCCCGGGATCCCGAATCCCGGAATTTTGGGATAACAAAAATTCGTTAAAATTATACTTTTTTGAGTGTTAAATGACGCAAATAACAATTTTAGCCCTCTAATAAATAAAATATTTGATGAGCATTAGAGTCCTACTTTTTCTGTGCACTTAATTTGTGTTTTTACAGTCACAGTCACTCCCTAAACTCGCAGTATTTTCCGTACGGTCGGCCTACTACATCCTCATACTTGCACTCACCAGAGGGTGCCACTATCTCGCTCTGGCAACGCCATATCATCTGAATAGCGCAGATTTTCCCTACACCCCTCTCATTTAGCGCCCTCGTTCGGGGTGACCCCCTTCGAACTTATGAAAAAGCTTTAAGGTTCCTGAAACTAGAGTCTTCCAAGTAGCCGACGGTGAAGATTTGGTGATCCTAGCTTGCACCATTTTTGACTGAATCACCCGTGTAACAGACAGATAAACGGATGGAATTGTGATGGCTAAGATGCGCTACAGCAATAGCTGCTGTTGCACGTAATAAATGCCAAAACGTACTTGAAGCCTCCGGCTGCATGCTCAAATAGCCTCCCACGTAACTATAGAGCAACGCCGAGACAACTCGTACGAGACCGTAGACGACGACCGCAACAAGCACTAGGACAGCAGCCGTCTCATACAGACGAGACATTATACCCTGCAACAAACAATATCTTCGTTTAACAGAGTGAAATATCATGTGCAATTGTGCATTATTACAGTGGTACAGTTGTTAGAAGAATGGAGATATCTTTCTGCAACTGCTAATAGATTTATAAGCAGACAGAGTGAAGCACTTGATTGACCTACTGCCTTGCTTCCAAGGTGCTGTTACCAAGATGTCATGGACTAGTGGACTGCATAAGTGCAGAGCAGTTTCTGTTCAGTTATACATGTGCCAATGTGACAGATGCAGGAGGGGAAAGCGAAGAAGAACAAAAACTCAAAGCAAAAATTTTGTGATTTCAATATTCTTGGCATATCACATCGAAAAGTCCAGATCGTCAAAAATATCAACCCTAAATTTTGGATAAAGATCAGGAAATGGTTAGAAAATTAACTGATAATCGAGTAAAAAGATTTCAGACAGTGAACAAAAATCGAAGGCTTGCCTTTCTTGCACCAGGTAATCCTTGAGATTCGATGAAGAAATATGCGAATGGCATCAGCAAAATAAGTGAAATATTTGACCAGAGAAATATGCTGTTCCACAACCCTGCGCACACATCACAGTATTTCTACTACTGACATCAATAACTTTCATGACATTACCAGCTCCATATTAACATATTACAAATCAACATTTTATGTTAGTAAGTTACAATCTTTATCAGTTAGTTTGCTGTTGACATTTTAGCAACTGCTGCTGCCTTCATCAGAACAAATGTCTGCCTGAAAAAACAGTAAGTTGTCATATATATGAGGACATCTGGCGAATAGTCATTTCTATAAAGGCAGTGGTTGCCAAAATGTCAACAACAAACTGCAAAGATTGTAATTTAACTATAACTCACTAGCTGAGCTGTCTTAACTTAAAAGTTTACTTTTTAAAAAAGACAATATATACTGGTGCTCCTAAAGTAATCAAGAAGAAAATCAATAAAACACAATGATTGACAACTGGTCGACTATGACCAAATAACAGTTAGATCATTCAAATAATGATGGCACCTGAAATGAGTGAGGAGTTAATCCACTGGAGGTAGTAGCTGTTAGGAAAGATGAGCAAAGCCTCGTTGGCAATGATGGACAACGGTAACAACAGCACCGCTCCACCCGACACGGCCAACGTAAATGTACACAGCCACAACCTTAACACACCAAAGACCATGCACAGGATAACATAAAACACAATAAACAACAACAACAACAGTAATAATAATAATAAATAATATTGATTGTAATACTGTAATTAAAAGCACCAGGCAGCACAAAGGCACACTGTAATGTCTGGTTTTAGCGCTGTAAGTCTAAGAGCCAATTCACATTCATAAGATTTTTCGTACTCAAGATATACCTTAGGCCCATGTCAGACACACGACAATGTTGCACAATTTTGTCGCGCAACTTTGTCGAGCGACAAAATTGCCTGTCTGACATGACAAGTTGCACAACTTTTGATGCGTCGCTGACAAATTTGCCGAATAGAAACCATCTCTATTGCTTGGTGATTTATTGCCAAATCTCTGAGCTGTGATTGGTCAGTTTGCTGTTTACATGTTATTCTTGCGTTGCTTATCATCTGACTCGTAAGTATTGGCGAGTCAATTATAACGTTAGTACTAATTTTAGTACTAAAAGTCACCAAAAAAACATTTGTTGTACTTTGCATCGTGCAATAAACACTTAGCACATGAAGCTGTAATTACGTTCAAGCACAGAGTTCAAGGCTGTAGCAGACAACAAGCTAGCCTATGTCTATTTTTAGCTGCAGGCTGAGCAAGTTTATGCAGGGAAATTCCAGAGTTAAACTTTCCAGACGTTGTCTGTAACCATATCTGTGTCTGTAATGCTGGAAGCTATGTTTGTTTGGTGATTGCTTGCCGACAGAAATTCGACAGCTGCCAGGGCAATTTGTTGCGCGATAAAAATGTGCGATAAAGTGGGCCAATTTTGTTGCGTGTCTGACGTGGACCTTATAATTAATAACCATGATCATCATGTAATACACAGCAACATGAAGTAGTTTACGGGCTTCCATATGGCCCTAAAATGCTGGACCTTGAATGACCTTGTAATGCAATTTTATTACTAAAATCTGTTGTCTGCATTGATTTGACTGGATTTGTTTGCGTGCCTTTCAAAGACAACTACATAAAAGTGAAAAGATAGATTGCAATTGTCAGCAACAAAAATTTAGTCCAGGGACTCTTAGTTTTTAGATACATTTGAAGGCTTCATTGTGTAAATGGCGACGAACACATCTAAGCTTATGCATCAACTATAGTTAAATTGATAGTGACTGAGTAATCGAGTAAATAAGTAAGTAAATAAGTAAGTAAATACGTAAATGAGTAACACGGTCGTCTGCATGAGGTGGTAATGTAAGCCTGGGCTTACTCAGCTTTTGTATAAGATAACTAAAGATATTTCTTTTTGATACCAGTTTTTATTAAACCTGAATGACTCTTAATCTTAATCCTAGCAGCTGTTGTGTAACGGAACCTAATTCTTCCCCAACAGTTTTAACAGATGGCAGTGCATCAACATGAGAGACATACAGAGCACACTAAAGTACTATATGCTGTGCACAATAAAAAGCATTTAGTGAAGAATGCCACCTAATAATGAATGCTAAGACTTAATAATAAATGCTAATATTGGGAAGAACAACAACAAAGATCTACTAACGAGACTCGATATACGACTGCATCCTCATCATCAACTACAACACATGACATACAACAATCATCATCATACTCACATTAGGTTTTGTCTTTACACAACATAACAAATACTGGTAACCTGATAAAACATGCTCTCTCTCTCTCTCTCTCTCTTTCACTCCCGGTCAGGGGGTGGTGACCTACCCCGATCCGCTCCAAGAAGTCCCAGAGGCGTCGAGGATCCGTGTTAAACTTTCCTCCTAGCCAGATGTCCCGCCGGGCCTGGTTGTGAGCTGGACATGGTAGCACCAGGTGTTCTGCTGTCTCGTCAGCATCGTTGCAGTGTGGACAGGTGGCAGAGTCCCAGAGTCCAATACGGTGCAGATATCCCGCCAGCAATGGAGAGTGACCAGTGCGTGGCAGTGCAGATCAGGCAGTACAGATAAAAAACTTTTCTTGACTACACAAGTTATTAAATTCATCAATAACGACAGCATAGTTACTAAGATCAATGCTGAATAAGTTACTCTGTGTGTTAGATTGTTGACAACAACGATCACTTGATGCTAAATTACCTTCGCCAGTCAAACAAAAGCGGTAGTGAAAAATAAAAAAAAATATTTTAACATATCACAATATCTCGGCTATCAGCTCTTGTTATCATGCATGCGACACTGTGTTGTTAATGACCAATAAATGTTCTACGTAGATTGCTTCTTCTTCTTCTTGGATATGTGCGAACTTCAGTATGCTGAAGGCTCTGGCACGGTACGATAGACATGGGATGGTGAACTAACACAGATGTATAATAAAAAAGTGGTGATTGCTATGGATAAAAACAACTAACAAATAAATGATGTAAGAGTGCTAAAAAACAAGAACATGCAAATGCTATACAGTGGAGTTAGTTTACAGTGAAATGCACAACAGGAGATGCATACCGGCATAGAAATCATCATTGTCAGCTCTACGCTTAAATGTGCATAAGATAATGTACGAAATCACATATAGTAAAATAAACAGCAGGAAGCCAATCTACAACAGCAAAATACAGCACAATCATTATCAAAAAAATACCAAAAATTGTGCATGTATTTTGCTTAAAAGTGGCAGTAGAAAGACATTGTCAGCTGATCATAAGGTAAAATGATTATATGCTCAATAATCCAGTTAAAAGCATAATACAGATAATGACAGCAGTAAATGACAAACTCCAATCTGTAATAAACTATTACATACATATCAAGTGGCAATAAATACTGACACTATGTTTTCTTTACCGAAATGCTACTCCCAACCTGCAAGTTATCGGCAAATATTCCAAACTAGCGTTTTAAATCTTCCCCTTCATGACTGGTAATGTTCATGACAACTGTTGGAAAGACTTCCGAATCGGAACACTGTCCGATCAATCTCAAATTAAGGGATAGCAGACGTTCTTAGAAAAGGGATTTACTTTTGGGGTTTAAATTGTGCGAAAATGAAGGGGCATGGCTAGAATAGGGGGTACAGAAAAGTAGGGGTACATCGCAAAACGACATTCTGCCTTACACGGTCACCTCGCCTGAATTACCCTATCTTTGCCTACCTACCTACGTACTACTTACCTTACCTACCTACCTACCTACCTAGACACTTACCCTATGCGTAGTCTTACCT
>Ga0209367_1005276_pt1 | contig 17914 bp, 15 predicted proteins | sample WorMetLIZISLAND2_FD_187412 | JGI IMG/M metagenome (GOLD analysis project Ga0209367, IMG submission 187412) | Marine gutless worms symbiont microbial communities from Max Planck institute for Marine Microbiology, Germany - Olavius geniculatus... ... | reverse complement strand
CATAAGTAGTCGACGTAATCAATTACTGTTTGTACGTTTGTAAAAATATTTAAGAAAAAAACCAAAAATTTGGCGCACAAGGTGAGGCGGCGTCAGCAAATAAAATTCGATTTGGGCAACAGCCCGTTAAGTGTTAGACAGTTACCAACTCAGTTTTGCGCAAATTGTGCAAAAAATTTTTTGGCATCTTTGTAAAGCACTAATAAACAAGCATTCACAAAGATTTTAATTGACTTCAACTTTGTCACGACGGTAATTTCGTTTGAGACATTTGAATTTTCGAATTTTGAATTTGTTTCGGATTTCGGATTTCGAGTTTCGAATTTCCGGTTTATCCGGGTTGGGTGTCAGGTGTTAGGCAAGTGAGGGTCTATTTCCCTACCAAACAACTTCCGCAATAAGAAGCACAATTCCGGCATTTCAAAGTCACCGCATTGATATCACCAACCTTTTTCGAACATATTTTTTATGCGCCGCATAAAAAATTAACCTTCGCCAAATACCACGCACTTGGCGCTCATCATCGTCACTGGAAAAAAGCACACCGCGAAAACCTAAGAAAACATCGGTATCATAAGCATCATCGAGCCGGATACCACCGCCGGATGAACCGCCACCATGATTGGCGGCATCGGCCGTATCACAGATACCACCATAAGCATCGGCACGATTGCAGACACCGCCACCATATCCATCGGCCGGTTAAAAGACACCACACCCACCGGTACCATCGTCCGATTTACAGTCACACAGACGGCAATGTATCGATTCTGGCTAGGGCATCTCATCGAGGCTGGTCGATTAAGATTTCAGCTAGAGACTGATGCAGGAGCGTCTGAAGAACAGAGGAGCACAAAGGATATGTATGTAAGGTCATATGTGGAAATTGCAACCGGGTACCCCTCGCACCCGGTTCCGGAGAAGAAATCAGTGAAAAACTACATAATTTATAAGACAAAAATACGGTGTTTACCCCATTGAAATAGTTTATTAATTTATTTAAACAAAAAACAATGAGGGGGCTGCTGAAAATTAATCCGCCGGTCATTTTATATAATTGCTGGTTTGAACTTTTAGGGTTCGTATCAAGCCACGGATTCGAACCTTTTCAAAGCGGATTAATTATGGGTTCTACGAACATGCGCATTTTCCCCCCGCAGACATCTCCCCCTTTGGTGCCCATGTCGTCCAGCAGGCTGACTTCCAGAATTTCAGGTTTCCCGGTGGTCAGCAGGCAGCGCAGGGCAGCGCTTTTAACCTGACTCTCGCCGCAGCCTCCGCCGACGGACCCATAAATAGTTCCATCAGCGCAGGCGATCATTTTGGCGCCGACTTCACGCGGGGTTGATCCAGAGGTTTCGATGATGGTTGCCAGGCAAACCGCAATGTTTTGTTTTTTTAATTCGGCAATTTTTTGAAATATTTCCTGATCGGTCATGGCTCGATACCTACGGCTTTCCTTAATGCACGGGCCTGTTGATGGCCTTTACGCCGGACACACACCAACTCGGCAATGATGGATAAAGCAATTTCTGCCGGCGATTCAGCCCCAATTGGTGTTCCGATGGGTGTGAAAACTTCCTGCAAGCGCTCCTTGGCGATCCCTTGTTTTTCCAGCAGCTCCAGTACAAATCGGACCCGGCGCCGGCTGCCGATCAGTCCGATATAAGCGGTTTCCCGTTTTAAAATCTCCATCAGACATTCAACATCGTGTTCATGGCCACGGGTGATCACAACCACAAAGGTTGAACGATTCAGGTTGAAATTGCGCAGTGTAGGGGCAAAGTCCGCTGCTAATACATCACACCCCGGAAAACGAGAGGAATGGGCAAAATCCTCTCGGTCGTCGAGCACGGTTACCCGAAATCCGACCTCGCGTGCAAACCGCGACAGGGGAATGGCGATATGTCCGGCGCCACAGACCACCAGCTTCAATTCGGGTAAAATAATATCAAAAAAAATATGAAGTCCGGGTGCAACCTCAACCAAACTACATTTTTTTTCGCTGATCGCCTCTTTTGCCAGACGACCGATATTCAGATTCAGTTGGGCGTCATCAATCGCTCCTTCCATCGATCCGCTATCCAGAACAATTTTTTTTTGACCCGCTGCAATGTCCGACCTATCAGACTTGACAACAGTCGCCAGACAAAAGGTTTCCCCTTGTTGAATCAATTCGTTGACACGTGACGTAATATCCATGGCCAATAAGATATTCGTTTTGTGAAAAAATTCAAGTATGAATTAAATACCGATCCGGCGCACCGGTTGGTCTACGTTCCTGGAGAGTTGAGTTAAACCACGAAATACACGAAATACACAAAAGCCAAAAAACGTTCTAATCCCTATTTTCGTGTCTTTCGTGTCTTTCGTGGTTCAAAAATATATAAAACTCTTAACTCAAATACTCCGATGAATTCAGTTTTTTGCATTTAAACAGTATTCTATTTCTGTTATAGACCCATTAATTTTCAGTGGATTATTTCCTGTTTTTTCGACATCAGCATCCACGCAGATATTGAGTAGCCTGAAATGATGCGTAGCAAAAAACTAATTAATCCGCTGAGTACCAATCTAAAAAATCATGGAGTTTATAAGGAACAATTTGCAAATCTGGATTCACCCTTTTTCCGAGCGGATTAATTAGGAGATTTACAAATGGCTGATCAAATAATCGATTTATCACCGTTAAGAAGCCAATTTCCGGCATTGCAGCAAACCGATGAAAGAGGCCGCTCCTATGTTTACTTCGACGGGCCGGGCGGCACCCAGGTGCCGCAAAGTGTTATGGACGCAATGGTCGATTATTTTACCAATGCCAATGCCAACTGCGGCGGTCCATTTGCCACCAGTTATCGCAATGACGAGATGATTCATCAAACCCGCAGCGCCATGGCTGATTTTCTGAATGCCGCTTCTGAAAAAGAAATCGTGTTCGGCGCCAACATGACCACCCTGACCTTTAACTTCAGCCGGTCGATCGGCCGCAGCCTGGAGGCCGGAGACGAGATCATCGTCACCCGCCTGGACCACGACGCCAATATCTCACCCTGGGTGGCATTGGAAGAATCGGGAATCGTCATCAAATGGGCCGATATTGACGTCACGGACTGCCGTTTGGATCTGGACCACCTCTCCTCACTGATATCCGGCAAAACCAGGCTGATTGCCGTGGGCTATGCGTCCAATGCCGTGGGCACCATCAATCCCGTCAAAAAAATCGCGGCCATGGCCCGTGATGTCGGCGCCCGGATCTGGGTCGATGCCGTGCACTATGCCCCCCACCGGCCGATCGACGTGCAGGCCATGGACTGCGATTTTCTGGTGTGTTCGGCGTATAAATTCTTCGGCCCTCACGTCGGCGTCGTCTGGGCGAAACAGGAGCTGCTCGAACAATTGGACGCATACAAAGTCAGACCCGCAGATCCCAACCCGCCCCATAAATTCGAAACCGGGACATTGAATCACGAAGGCCTGGCCGGCGTTGTCGCAGCAGTCGATTACCTGGCTGCTATCGGACGGGATTACGGCGACCATCTGTCGTCAGCGCTCGGAAATTACCAGGGGCGCCGACGGGAGCTGAAGCAGGCCATGGAAATCATCACCGCATACGAGCGCCCCCTCTTTTCGCGGATGCTGGCCGGGTTGACCCAAATCCCTGGCATCACTGTTTACGGCATTTTAAATGAGAACGAGTTTGACGAGCGCTGCCCCACCCTGGCGTTTACCTGGAAGGGTCACACGCCCGAGGAAATCGCCTCGAAACTGGGAGAAAACGGAATTTTTGTCTGGCATGGAAACTACTACGCCCTGGCAGTAACTGAAAGTTTAGGGGTGGAAGACTCCGGCGGCATGGTGCGTGTGGGATTGGCCCATTATAACACGAAAGAAGAGGTTGATCGCTTTTTGGCTGTCTTGAAAGATTGATGAATTCGCAAATAATCGAAATCATCTTGTGTTTAGTGTTTTGTATTTGGTGTTTGGTAATCCTTGCGTTTGATGCGAACATTACCCACGCTCAGGTCACAGACGTCTATCTCCTGGGACTTGCCGCCCACAATTAGGCAAAGCTAGCCACGCTGGACCGCCGCAATCCGGTCGAAGTTATTCATCGCGGACGCCAAGCCCTAGAACTGATTAATCCCTAACCCGCTGAAGCCGGATTTGTTAATTGTCCATCTTTAGTGCGCCCCGGCGGTTTTGCAAATAGAATAGACTGTGAACCTGGTTTTACATAACTACCATCAGAGAGTTTTAAAAACAGCACTCATTCCTTTTAAAACCATTAACCAATAACCAACAACGAATAACTTCCAATCCCAACATGCTTTACAGCCGCGCGTTTCTCATAATGGCCTTGGCAAATTTTTTTACCATGTCAAGCATCAGCACGTTTTTTCTTTTCCCGCTGTTCATCACCCGGCATGGCGGAAACAAAGCGGATATCGGCATTATGATGGCGGCGTTTACCATCGCATCGATCGTCTCCCGCCCGTGGATCTCCGAAATGATCGATCGGCTGGGTCGAAAAAAATGCTATACCCTAGCCTGCCTGGTCCTGAGCTTTCTGCCCCTGGTCTATCTTCTGTTCAAGGGGGATCTTTCTGCTTTTTACGTTCCGCTGCTTGTAGTCAGGTTCATCCACGGCATCGGGATGGCGCTGGCGTTTACGGCTGTGATGACCTATATTGCTGACATCATTCCAAAAAATCGGCTTAACGAAGGTCTTGGAATGTTCGGTGTTACGGCACTCGTGGCGCTTGCCATCGGACCGATCATCGCCGAAACGGTCATCAGGCTGTTCGGTTTTCAAATATTCTTCGTCATGCCGGGCATACTATCGCTGATCGGGCTTCTGCTCCACCTGCCTTTGGCGGAGTCTTATATCGATGCCAATCCACGCCGTTCATCACCGTCGTTTTTCTCGATGTTGACTGACAAAAGGCGGATTTTGATTGTGGTATTGGCTTTTCTATTCGGATTCGGACTGTCGTCCGTCTTTGGCTTTCTCACCCCATATGCCGAGGAAAAACAACTCACCTTTATATCGCTTTTTTTCATCACCTATTCAACCGGTGCGGTTGCCATGAGATTTTTCGGTGGCCGGCTGGCTGATAAAGTCGGGGAGCGCCGCATCGTCCCCCATGCATTTATCATCACCAGTTCGGGAATTGGGATGCTGGTTTTTTTGAGCGGAGATTTGATATTGATTGCATCGGGTCTTATATGCGGCTCGGGGCATGGATTGCTGTATCCCTGTCTCAATGCAATCGCGCTGCGCAATGAACCCCAGGAAATTCGCGGCAAAATCATGGGAATATTTACCGGCAGTATCGATTCCGGTTTCTTTTTAGGATCGATCCTGCTTGGCTATATCGGCAACTGGTTTGGATACCCGGTGCTGTTTCTCGCTGCCGGCCTGATCCTTTTTCTGGGATTCGGCGTATCTCGTATTCAGGCGAATTCGGGCCAGGCAATCCCTCACGTTTCCAGTTGAATAACCAGATTATTAATCACCAACTTTAGGACGCAGATTTTCGCAGATGCACGCAGATTTTAAAACCAATTGACACTATCGCCTTCGGCGAAAAAAAGCTAATTACACTCGCAGACTTTGCTGGATTACTTCTTCAGCCGACAGGCGGACCTGGAATAATTTATCTGTGAAAATCTGTGAAGATCTGCGTCCTATACATTTTTATTACATTTGTGCACAGCCGTATTGTTTTTATTTGCGGACAAAATTCAGGTATGGATGAGACTCAATCAAGGGGGAACTATGGATAAAATATCAAATGCGGCAGATTTTATTGCACAACTTCGTTTTGCGCTCAAACAGGAACCCGATATCCCGAAAGACATTCGACCGGAAGATCCATTGTCCGGGTATGCCGTTCAGGAAGAGCTCGTTAAGCGGCTTCTTTCAGAGAACGCCGGGCACATAGCCGGATATAAGGTGGCCTGCACAAACATACTCGCGCAGAAACTGTTGGGAGTCGATACGCCTTTTTACGGCCGTCTGCTTTCTCACGTCGTCTACCGGAGCCCGGCAAATCTCAACCCGGATGATTTTTCCATGCGTTGTATCGAAGCCGAATTTGCTTTTGAAATGGCCGAGGATCTGCCCCGGGAAAATGCGCCATACGACGCAGATCGCGTTGCCGCCGCAGTCTCTGCCTTGGTGCCGGCCATCGAAATCGTCGACACCCGCTATAAGGAATGGACGAAGGTATCCGTCCCGTCGCTCATTGCCGACAACGGCTGCAACGGGGCATGGGTTATGGGAGACTCATGCAAGGACTGGCATCAATTTGATCTGAAAACCCACCAGGTCGATCTCATTGTCAACGGTGAGCCAAAGCTGAGGGGGTCTGGATCCGAAGTGTTGGGTCATCCCCTCAACTCGCTGACCTGGCTGGCCAATGCGCTGTGTGAACACGGTAAATTCTTAAAAGCCGGTGATTTGATCAGCACCGGAGTCTGCACGGATCTATATCTTGCCGAACCCGGCGATGAACTGGTTGCTGATTTCGGGAAGTTGGGAACCGTTTCATTAACTTTCAGCGGAACTTCCCAGCCCGGCAAAGCCGGAAATGAAGATTGAAAATTGAAGATTGAAGATTTATGGTTTCGCTCGCGCAGCGCAGGCGTTTGCGCCGCGTGTCGCTCTATCATTTAAATTAACTATATAATATTAAAAGATTTCCTGATGATTTCATGTTCAGGCTCACTGAAGAAGAAAAAAGAGAGGGGGTCGCAAACTGCGCCACCCAACCAACCTGAAATATTCTAAAGCGCTTCCGCTAGCTTTCACTGAACATGGAGCGGTAATGGCAGTAAGCGTATTGAATATTCCTCGCGCGATTGAGGTTAGTATTTATGTAGTTCGAAGTTACATAGAAATGCGCCAAATTGCGCTTAAGTACGCGGAACTAGCTGATAAAATAAGGCAACTTGAGGGGATCTTTGAAATTCGGATTTGTATCGTATTTCGAGTTTCGTATTTCCGGTTTATTCGGGTTAGGTAAAACTATCCAAATCATTGGCGCATTTATCTTTCGCAAGCCAACAGGCGTTGCCGTATTTCTTCAAACACATCCCCAAAGCGCAACATACCGGTGACATCATCACCCCTTTTCACAATCAACGGCTGGTGAACACCCATGACGAATAGGTTTAATGCTCTTTCCAGCGAGTCGTCTTCATTCATATACTCCATTTTTAATGTAATCGATTTAAAAAAGCCAGAAATGTATATCGGTGATTTGATAACAACTATCTTGTGTCAGGGCGCTCGCAAATTCTTAGCCTAGCTATTGAAGACCGAAAATTTCTTCGACCGGATAAACCGAAGATAGCCACAAAGGCGCTGAGACACTAAAAGTGATATAAAAAGCTTCGTGACTTGGTGTCTTGGTGGCGAAATTGTTTAACGCTATAAATACTAAATAAAATCTAATAGTTGACACTCACCACCATTTATCATATAGATTCCTGTATTTACTAACACATTCAATCTGACTTGCCCCGAGTAAAACTACATATAATTTATCTCTCGCAAAGGCCCAGGGCCCGCAAAGGAAAAGCCTTAAAATACAAATAATCTTGGCGTCTTTGCGCGAAAATGAGCAGTTTCTTTTCCGGTCAGACCGGCTTTCTTTTAACCGGAGGCCATTCTCTTATGTGAATAGCTTCAGCCGGGGGTATTGTGAAAGAGAGAAATACCATCATTGAATCTGCTATTAGGCATTTAAGCCTAAGTGGATCTGTAGCCTCCACGCTTGAGATATCGCACGATGCTGAAAGAACGAATCCGCTAAACTATTATCTCACTTCTCATCTTGTTGACTTTTCCAAACACACCGCCACGCTGTCTCAAAAAATTAATAATATAAGTTGCCATCATTTTCAAATAGTTAATGATCTGCCCGAGAAGGCGCGTCTGAACAGGTGGGCTATTTTTCTGGAAAACAAAATAATGAACCAATAACTGCAATAATTAAAATTGTCATCCTTTACGGTTATTCTGAACCTGAGTATAGGTGGACAGGAGTTAATATGATCAAGAAAATCCTAGTACTAGCAGCCAATCCAACTAACACACCGCCACTTCGCCTCGATCAAGAAGTTCGAGAAATCTCTAATGGTCTAGAAAGAGCACAGAAACGAGATGAAATCATTCTTAGGCAGAAACTAGCAGCTCGTCCCATAGACGTTCGGCGAGCTATGTTGGATTATAGACCTAACATTGTGCATTTTTGCGGACATGGTTCAGGAGAAGATGGTATAGCATTTGAGGATGAGAATGGACATACGAAACTTGTAAGTACAGACGCACTTGCAGGTTTCTTTGGATTATTTGCTAACACAGTAGAATGTGTGGTGCTAAATTCTTGCTATTCGGAGGTGCAAGCGGAAGCCATTGCAGCGCACATTCCCTATGTGATAGGAATGAGTAGAGCTATTGGAGATGCTGCTGCAATAGAATTTGCAATTGCATTTTATGATGCGTTGGGGGCCGGAGAAAATACTGAATTTGCTTATATGTTGGCTTGCAATGCTATCCAGTGGGCTGGCTTATCTGAACACCAAACCCCCACTTTAAAAAGAGGAAGCGCTGCAGAACACATAGGAAGAGAGGGGGTTATGGCTTCGCAAGATTCTGTCCGCCGCTCGTTTGATGCGTTGATTACTGACAAAATTCGAGGGTTTGTTGGCAGAAAATTCGTATTTAATGCGTTAGATGAATTTTTGCAGACACGCGATTCGGGTTATTTTATCATTCGCGGTGTGCCAGGTATTGGTAAATCCGCACTAATGGCCAAGCTAGTGACAGAAAGAGGCTATATTCACCACTTCAACATTGCATCACAGAACATTCGCAGCACGCGGTTTTTTAGAGAATATGTCTGTCCAGCTAATTGCCCGTTATGGATTGCAAAGCAGAGAATTTCTACCAGACGAAAGCAATGATAGTGGTTTTTTGATGCAATGCCTTACAGACGCAGCCCTGGAGAAAACCAATCATCCAATTATCTTAGTAATTGATGCACTGGACGAGGTTGATCGGACAGGCCTTGCAGCTTCTGTCAATCTGCTCTATCTGCCTCATTCCCTTCCTGTTGGAGTTTATATTATTGCAACTACGCGCCCGCTTGATGACTTGCATCTTAGTGTTGCACAACAGCAAGTATTTGATTTGGATGCGAATTCCGAAAGTAATTTAAGAGATGTTAGCGTGTACGTTAAGACCTATGCTCAGCGAGAGACCATTCAAAAAAATCTTCTCACATGGAAGGTAAGCATTGAGCAATTTATCTCAGTACTACAGGAAAAGAGTCAAGGCAATTTCATGTACCTACATTACGTGTTACCAGCTATTGAACAAGGAAGGCTATTAATAGACAATCTGGGTGAATTACCCAATGGCCTAGTAGCCTATTACCAACGCCATTGGCGTCAGATGCGCGCTTGGAAGGAAGGCGAATTCGATACAGTTTATGAACCAATTATATGTATGTTAGGTGTGGCGCAGGAGCCGGTGACAGTACAACAAATAGCTTATTGGACCAAATTAAACCAGGGACAGGTGAAAGCCAGCATCACTCTATGGCGCGAATTCATAGAGGAAGATCAAGTAGGTAATGATTACAGTTATCGTATTTATCATGCAACTTTCCAGGACTTTCTTAAAGAACAAGTAGAGCTGGAAAAATATCATGAAATGATTGCTGAATACTATTTGGCGTTGGCAGAATCAGGGCAATGAAAAATCATTATTCTTCTTTTGATATGTATGGCTTTAAACACTTATGCCATCACTTGATAAGTGCTGGCTATTGGGAAAAACTGATCGAGATTTTAAGCGATTATGGTTTTGTGGAAAGTATGGTCAATGCAGGCTTAAAATTTGATTTGATGCGCGACTATAAAACTGCTCAACGCAGTATTTCATCTGATGATCTTACCCCAGGTGATATCGCAAGGCTCAATGATTGGCAAAGCTTTGTTTCTTCTTCTATCCACAGATTGGCCTCTTCTGGAGAGCCTTTCCTACAACTAGCATACAACAACAGCGCCAGCGGTCATGTTGCGGATTCATCTGAAAATTACATGGAGTATTATCAAAAACCTTGGCTGCGTCTTCGTAATCGCCCACGAACCGCAAATTCAGCGAAATCACTTACCTTTACAGGGCATTCAGGCACAATTCGTAATGTTGTTGTTTTAAGTGATGGGAACAGAGTGGTTTCAACCAGTGATGATGGCACGATGCGTGTTTGGGATTTGATATCTGGCGATTGTCTATTAATCCAACAACATGGCTCTGGAGCAAGCGAATTGGTTTCAATTCCTCACACCGAGCTAATAGTATCCGGTGGTGCAGATGGGATTTTGAGAGTGTGGAGTTTGAAGGATAATGCAGGGATCTGTTTGAGAGAGATGGAAGGACACCTGGGTAGAATAGAAGGTTTAGACGTCACAGAAGATGGATGCACAATTGTTTCTGCTGGTTATGATCATTCAATTCGACTTTGGGATGTAAAAGGCGGCAAATGCCTAAAGGTGCTTAAGAGTTATGATCGTGATACCACTTTTGCTATTGCCATAACACCAGACGGCTCAAAAATATTATCGGGGGGACGCAACGGAGATGGTTGGATACGTTTTTGGGATTCTTCGAAAGGTGACTGCTATAAGAAAATGAAAACCGATTTCTATATTTATGATATCGCAATCACATCAGTCGATCATCTGGCGATATCTGCAAGTAGCCGATTGCAGATATGGGACATTGAGACTGGGAAATGCATTCGTGAACTTAAGAAGAACGGGGAAAAAGTATATGCCGAATTCTTAGAATTATTGCCAGACCAGAGATATTTAATATCCGGTTGGCGAAACACTTTACAAGTTTGGGATTTAGAAACGGGGATGTGTGAACAAGAGATAGACATTACCTCTTGGGCAAACTCTTTAGCTATTACCCCGAATGGTCGATATATGATTTTTGGTGGAAGGGATTGGAAATTAAAACTCTGGGATCTGGAAAATGTTACAAACATGATTGACAGACCTAGGCATAAACGCGAAGTAACATCTATTGTGATATCCCCCCAAAGTGTTATGGTATCAGGCGACTATTTAGGAGAAATGCGTATCTGGTCTGAAAATGGAAATTGTATACACACAATTCAATGTGGCACAGGCAACGAAAGGGTCAGTCACCTAACAATTACTCCTGACAACCAGTGTGTAGTTGCTGCCACATCTAAAAGTTTAGGGGTCTGGAACCTGAAGAATGGTAAATGCCGTTGGTTGTGCAAAACTAATGATCTACGTGCTATTGCATTGGTGCCTGACAAACAAATTGTCATTTCAAGTGGTTGGGAGAAAAGTGCAAAACTATATTTGTGGAATTTGAATACTGGTAAGAAATTGAGTGAATATTCTTTGCGTAACGAAAATAACTCTGTTGATTCAATAATTGTTGTGCCCAATAGCAGATATGTTGTTACAGTTGGTACATGGGCTTCTCGCTTGTGGGACATCGCAAATCGAGGTTGGATGCGAGAGATTCGAAGTATAAAAGGAAGAGCTCAAATGTTGACTCAAGATGGAAAAGAGGTGATTGGCCATTCAGCGAGTCATGTTTTTACGTGGAATTTGTGGTCAGGGAAACATTCGAACATTATTAAATCCCACGAACGTGGGCGTATAGCGATTGCTATTTTAGAGGATGCTTATTCTCTGTTATCAGGTGGACAAGATGGAATCCTTTATCTTTGGAATCTTTCCAGTGGAGAATGTATGCAGATAATGAGGGGGCATACGAGTTTTATAACACAAATTAGCGTTACACCAGACGGGCGCAGAGCAATTTCTGGCAGTTGGGATAAGAGTATCCGTATATGGGATTTGACGAATGGACAAGAAATAGCTTGTTTTATCAGTGAAGTCAATAATGAAGAAGCAACTCCTAGATTTGTCCTTAGTCCAGATGAAAGAAAACTTGTCGTGGGTGAAGGTAGTGGAGTTGTTAATATTTTTGATCTCATAGGATTTGACTGACCGTGAGTGTATAACTGTTTTATGAACCAAAGCGAGTGGACGTCCAACAACCGCATCAACCCGGACTGGCAATTCCGCTGCGCTCCATTGCCAGCCGGTTATGCGGTTATCGTGCGACACGAGGTCGCATAGTTGAATGTATTCAGGTATTTACCTTGAATACCCGGCATGTTCCTGCCGGTTCCTACGCGGGCGTGCTTGCCACGTGCTGTGTGGTTGGTGCGAAGCCTCGCGGGGCCACCGGAGGCGGATACCGAAATGGGTTCAAATGGTGACAGGAGAACCCCTCGGGCAATCCTCCCCCGTTAAGAGCTATGAGCGGATGATATGGTGAAATTAATTGAATGTCTGTAAGCGTCGTCAATGATCGCAGACCCACGAGGATTAAGGGGTCGAAGACCGCTACCCAGAGTTAGCGGATGTGGTCAGGATGCAGGCCTCATAACTGCCTGCACGTAACTGTTGAACCATCGGCGTAGAGCGCGCACCTAAGTCATCCAAGAGATCAACTGTGTGGAACGTGATAACCCAGTCCCGTCGCCCTTTGGGCAGGTTAACCGAGAGGCATACTGCTGCGCTCTGGAGTAGGATGTCGAAAGAAGCCAAGCCCATCCGTATTGGATGGGAAACCGGTTGAAACATTACCGGCTCAGCAATGAGGCAGACGTTCGACGGATCTTTGGTCATGTGAAATTTGACCGAATCGGAGGAAAGCAGGGAAAGCAAATGACGGCTTCGGCTGGTTCGCCTTGTACCCCATTGGGTTACTCCGACAGTCACTGTTTAATATAAAGTAAATTTTTTAATTTGCGGGAATCCCCAAAAGGGAAACCTTTTCAAAGGCTTGAGCTGTGTGATGTAAAAGTCTCATGCACAATTCTTAGGGGGCTTGGGGCTGGCCACATCCCCCGGCTACACAACTGTTTTGGAATGGCTGTTTTAGACACAAAGCGGTCATTGTTTCCAACAGCATGGTTATCTTGTTTGGAATTTCTGACATTTTTTCGTCCTTTATGAGTTGGAAATTAAATGAAATAATATCAACGTAAGAGAATTTTAATAAAGGTTAAGATGCAATACATATCGCGCCGCGTTTCAGTAACAAATAAGCAAGGTGAAGAAATTGAATACACAGATGCAGATTTCTTTTGCATTAATGCTCCATTAATAATCCTCGGTGAGCCCGGAGCGGGAAAAAGTGAACTGCTAAGATTTGCCGGTGATCAACTCAGGGTGCAAACTTACAACGCTTCTACGGTTGAGGCTGAAACAGCATTTGATGAGCAAGCGACAGTAATAATCGTAGATGGCATTGATGAAATAACTGCCTATGAAGCAGGGACACCAGTTAATAAGATTTTGGCGAAGTTGCCAAAGACAGCTCCGTTTGTGCTATCATGTAGGGCAGCAGATTGGCAAGATACCGTCAATACAAGAATAATAAATCAAAGGTGGCAACAACAGCCCATAGTTGGGCGTGTACTGCCTCTTAATCAGCAAGAGATAATAGATTTTGTATATGCCAATGGTGAGGGGCAAAACGGAGAAGAGTTTCTGAAAGAGGCTCAAAAGCGTGATGTTGTTGATTTGTTGAGAAATCCGCAAAATCTTTTGTTACTATTAAAAGCGGTAAAAAACAAAGGATGGCCGAATACTAGACTAGAACTCTATGAAAACGCTAGTATTGAACTTGTAAAAGAAAATAACCCCATTCATGGCTCAATTAATAAAACACGTCCAGCATCAGAACAATTAATTGAAGCTGCGGGTTTCATTTTTGCTCTGCTATTACTCGCAGGTAAAACAAGCATAAACCTTTATGGGCAGGGTGACGAAGAATACCCAATATTATCCGAATTAGTGAGTGAGGATTTTGATAGTGAGGTTATTCAATCTGCTCTATCAACAAAGCTATTTCGTTTAACGAGGCAGAATCTTTTGGAGCCATGCCATAGAACAGTTGCAGAATTTTTAGCAGCCAAATGGATAGCAAAAGCACTCAGAATTCAGCTCTCCCTTAGACGTCTGGAAGGCATCTTATATGGAAGCAATTATATTGTGCCTGCCGCACTTCGGGGACTGCATGCTTGGGTTGCTACATTGAATCCCTCACTTGCAAGCAAACTTATTGAAAGAGACCCTTATGGCTTTTTTAGGTATGGCGACCCGTCGGTCCTTTCAATCTTTCAATCACGAAATCTTTTGCTCAGTTTAGAGAAAGTCGCTGAAATAGACCCCTATTTCCGTAGCGAAGATTGGAATGCGACCCTTGGTAGAGGTCTGGCTAGGCAAGAATTACGTGATGACATTATACGCGTGATTCGTAACCCTCAATCTCCCTACCAACTTTCACATTTGATTATTGAATCAATTCAGGGTGATACTTTTGCAGATGATATATCGAGTGAGTTAGTAGCGATAGTAAATGATAGCTCGACGACACCACTTGAACGGCATGCTGCGGTAGATGCGCTATCTGAAAGTAAAAACCAGCCTGACTGGCAAAATACGGTAGGAAACCTCCGAGAATTAGGAGATATAGAGTCATTACGCATTGCCTTATATATTGCGCAAGACCACGTTGACTTATTCAATGGTACGATTTTCGGGGAGATTCTTGTCGAATTGGCAAATGCAATCGCTTCTGCTAGTGGTCCAAGCTATTCCGGGCTGGGGTATGGACTTCACCGAAAGCTATCCATAACCCAGCTCGACGAATGTTTGGATGTATTAGCAGGGGCAACGATAGAGAAAGAAACAAAAAGACACCCCATTAGGCGTGGGGATGTAGAAGACTGGTTGTTTAGGTTTATACAAGAGCGATTAGAACGCGGCTCATTTCCTTCTGCAACTAAGGTATGGTTCTGGCTAAAACTCTCTGAAAGACACAGCTACCATAGGTCAGATTGGGATAAATATAGCGGAGAATTCCTTTCTCAAAACGTCGAATACCGACGAGCCCTTCAAGCGGAAGCCTTAATGTCTGTTGATAATGCTGACGAGTTATGGTTAAGGTTGTTCCATTTAGGTGATGCCAGCCCCGGTTTATGGCTCCGTGAAGATGACTTGATTTTGCATTTAGGCAACCTAATAGAAGAGAAGGCTTCATGCTCTGATTGGGACCAGAGATGGAAGAGTCTTGTAAGGTGGGGGCAAATTAACTGTGATTTCACTGGAGATTTTATGGACTTTGCACGCAATCAAGCGTCCCAAAGCAACATACTCTCCTCTCATTTAGTAGAATTAGAGAAACCACCTGAGAGAGACTATGAAAAAGAAGAAAAGGAACGCGAACGTAAATATAGGCAAAAGAGACAGCGTAAAATGCGTGCCATACATCAGAGTTTTGAGAAAATACAAAATGAATTGGGCGCAGGAAAGCATTTGGGTGCTCTAAATGATGTAGCGAAAGCCTATCTTGGTCGTTTCTCTGATCTTAAGGAAAACAGCAGTCCTACGGATAGAGTAGTAGAATTGGTTGGCAGTAATATGGCGTCAATAGCTTTTCAAGGTTTGGCTGCTGTAATGGCACGCGATGACATTCCAACCGCTAGACAAATAATAGAACTTCATGCTGATGAACAAAAAGAATATTTTTTGAAGCTATATTGCTTGCTCATTGTGCAACCATACTTTTGTCCTCACAGGACTTATCTAGTTTGCCGATAGATGTTGCATGTTCTGCATTAGCTGCTTGTCATTGGGGATTGCATTTTGGTGATGATTTTACTTCTGATCTGCAGATACAATTGGAAGATATTGTATTCGCTAATAAGGCCACTAAGGAAGCCTTTGTTCGAGATACAATGGAGCCATATTTGAATAGTGGCACAGAACACGTTTCGGGGCTTTATCGTTTAGCACGAGAGCAAGAGTTCTCAGATATAGCATGTTCATTAGCAATAGAATGGATTGAGAAGTACACCAACCTTTCTAACAATTCTCTGCGAGAACTGCTCGTTGCCGCAATCCGCTATGGTTCTCGAGACAGAGTGTTAAAATTAATACGAGAATATGTTTCTAACGAAAAATGGAATGATGAAGAACAGCGAAACATATGGATAGGCGCAACTTTTTTGCTGGATTTCGATAATAATTTTGAGTTACTAACCTTCTATGCGGCAGAAAAGAAAGATCAACTTTGGTCATTAAGGGCTATGATTTATCCTGAGCGGGAAATATACGAGGATTGGCCTAAACTACGCGCTGAACAACATCATTTTCTTGTAACTAAGTTCGGTTCTTTATGGCCACCAGTAGATCACCCTTCTGACGGTTGGAGTGGAGACCAGAATCCTTGGGATGCAAGCGAGTTTATCCAAGGCCGTATTTCTGACCTTGCCGCCGACTTATCAGACCAAGCAGAGGCACTGTTAAGTGGTCTGATTAATGCCAGAGGTTTAGGGGGTTATCAAAACCATATGAAACACTTATATTCTCAGCAAATAAGGCGTAGAGCAGAAGCAAATAAAGTCTTGTTGCCTATTAGCGGTGTGAGAAATATATTATTAAAAGGTGAACCAACTACCCATGATGATCTGCAGGCCCTTCTAATGGATGAATTGGAGGCATTGCAAGAACGCATCAGATATAGCTCTACGAATGACATTTTACCTTACTGGGAAGGGGATACACCGCATGATGAGAATTATTGCAGAGATCGTATAACGTCAGCAATAAATCCTTATCTTGAACGCTATAATGTTCGTGCTCATACAGAAGGAACTATGCCAAATAGCACACGTTGTGACTTATTAAATACGCATGATTTAGTGAACTTGCCAATAGAAATTAAGGGCCAATGGCATGGTGAAGTGTGGACAGCCGCCGCAGAACAATTGCAAAATTACGCACGAGAGTATCACTCCGATGGGAGAGGTATATATCTGGTATTATGGTTTGGCTATTTAGGGCCTAATCACCCCAAAAACCCTCACGGCTGGACAGGCCAGCCATTACCAAAAACTTTGAAGAAAATGAAAGAACTTTTGGTAATTAAATTTGAAGATGTCTCTGAAAAAACAAAAATTATTACGCTTGATCTTTCTAAAGACTCTTAGGACTACCCATTACCCCAAATAGCGTTTAAAACTGAGATCAAGAAAACGGGTATCAACTCGGTAAAGTTAGGAAAAAAGGGACAGATTAATCCGACCCATGCAGATGATGCGCAGCCGTTATGTGTGCGATCAGAGGCGATTAGCCTTGGTTTCACATCCCTACGATCCGGGAGTAATACCCAGCAAACCGGCACTGCTTGAACTTTTGGGATGTTGTAATCTAATCGAACTAATTTCTGCTGATTCCTATCGATTCCAGCTGCGAATCAAGAAAGAGGCTGGCAGACAATAAAAGGGAAATAGGGTGTTAAATGTTGATTCGCAAACAGGTATTGAAACGATTGTCGAAACTTTGTTAGAAAGGATTATGGCTCGTGGGTGGCGAATAGAATATGAAGGTGCCCTTAAGTTGGATAGAAATTAATATGAATGTACCGGATCGACAAGAAAGAGATACGAGATTTATTGGGGAAGGGATGGCTTACCCATGACGGTATGTGGTTTTACAACACGTACCGGGAATTAGGTATAGAAAAAGCGAATCAATTGGGTGCCCTCTACAATTTATTCATAGCTTTGTGTGCAGGTGATACTGAGGCGTTAGAGTGAAGAAGCAAGTATTTTCTGAAATCACCATTACTCTATTAAATTAAAACGGGTCTATCTACCATTTAAAGGATTAATTTAAGGCGATGTCTTCGAGTCCCCATGATTTGGTTCTGCGTAGCCGGATTCCGGAAAGCCTCATAATGAGGATAATCATCATATCGATAGTGGGGATC
>Ga0209367_1005275_pt1 | contig 17914 bp, 8 predicted proteins | sample WorMetLIZISLAND2_FD_187412 | JGI IMG/M metagenome (GOLD analysis project Ga0209367, IMG submission 187412) | Marine gutless worms symbiont microbial communities from Max Planck institute for Marine Microbiology, Germany - Olavius geniculatus... ... | reverse complement strand
TTAGTGATTAATAGTAACCTAGGCCTTATCTCGCACCGTTACTGAGATACAGCGAGTTATAGGCCAAAAATCGCAAATTCTGACCACCCCCTCTCATTTAGCGACCTCGTTCGGGGTGACCCCCTTCGAATTTATGAAAAAGCTTCACGGTTCCTAAAACTAGAGTCTTCCAGGCAGCCGATGGTGAAGATTTGGAGATCCTAGCTTGGACCGTTTTTGCCTGATCCACCCGTGTGACAGATGGACGGACAGACGGACGGACGGACAGACGGACGGACAGAATTGCGATAGCTAAGACGTGCTAAAAGCATAGCTGCTTTCGCGCATAAAAATGTGTCAGTGAACTTAATTAACTAAAGACTGACGTAGGTGTTGACACCATATTGTTAGTTTGCTTTGGTTAGTTTGTTGTTTTCTCGGTTTATTGTCGTTATTTTGGTAATGTGGTAGTAAAAATATAACCGTTTGACGTAAATTATCACGATATATCAAAAAAATCGCAATATTTAAAAAATATTGCAATATATCGAAAAATTCCATATTTTTTAGACGATATGTACAATACGATATATTGATATCAAAAACGATATATCGATATTTTCGATATATCAAGTCATCACTAGTTATCATTAAGATCTACAGCCGACTTTTAAGTCGATCAGAAGCTTAGATTGCATCCCTTTATAAAACAGGCAGCTGCTATGTGTAAAAAAGTATGTCCACTATTTTGCTGTTAATGAGGCAAAGAAAATAACGGGCTACTGTCACAGTTATCTTAACATAATCAGGGGACAATGTAGATTCTGTCTGTCGAAAGCAAAACAAGAGATCAAAAAGTATTGCTCACCGCTCAACAGCAAAGCTTCATAGCGGATCACAATACATCATATATTCTAGCAAACATTGTAGCAATACCGGCAGATGACAAATGGCTACTGGCAGGAATAAATTTTTCTGCTCTCTGGCATACAACTGAAACTGACATAACCCGCCGCCAGCCCCACTAAAGCCACATTCTGACAGCACTAAAGAAATGCTATTATTACTACACGGTGTCCCAAAATTAGCGACACCCCTAGTTCATTAACACTGAATTCAGTTTGCAATTCGTGGATTTCAGTGACATATCGTACAGTGCACTATCTTAACATTACTTATCGTCACACTTATTGTGACGTCTGCATCTTACCATGTGTACTCAGTGTAACGTCTTTATGACATCAGAGTTTGTTTATACTAAGATTATGTTCAATACATTGTTACTGACAGGGCGATCAAGCTATGGGGTATGCACGTAAAACTAAAAAGCTTGCATCGAGGCCAAAGGTGGCCACTTTTAGCATAAACTTTGAAGACTAGTTCAGAATGACTGTCTCCACAAGTGTTTTACCTTTTGTAAAAAATATGCCAGGTACGAACGATTTTACACACACTTATCTGGAGGGGTGTCGCTAATTTTGGGACATGGTGTGGTAATAACGGATGACCGGTACCAGGGCTCCGATGCTTTGTATGAATGACGGGACGCTGTAATCATGTAGACGGAATGCAAATGAGCGCTCGCACTCCATTGACAGTGCACCCTTCACCTCATCATAGTCGATCGGACAGACGAAGTAGTCAAACTGCAGCAGGACGTACGAGATCTGACAGCAAACGCACACAGACATAGCACACAATATCATAATCTTATAAATCTATGTAATGCAAAAGCACATAAAGTTTCTAATGCACTGCGGCATCAAAAGCAGGGAAGAGCAAACAATGAATATTTTACATTGCATTTTCTAACAAAGACCAAAATAATTTGGTTAAGGCAAAATCACCGATCAATGCTGCCACCTGGTGAATGACATAACACCTTTTTTCGTCAGTTGGAAGCAACTGCATGTTTTCGTTGGGGGTGTGACTACAAACCGCCTCTTCCCTGGTGGTTCGGTGACCCCGTCCACATCTGACACAATGTCACTGGACCTAAGAATCCTACATCACAGATCAGGATCAGTAACTGCATCTAAATCAATCAAATGCTTCAAGCAGGGTGTATATTGCATAAACGTGACAGACAACGAACAAACCATAAACCATTCTTGTGTCTCAATCGTATTCATCAATTCAGCTTAGTAAGTGTCAATAGAAACAGTTGGATCTCTCAAGAGAGTCGAGCAATTTATTCCAGACACTGGTTATACTGTTTCTGACACTGATGCTAATATTTTTGGTTTCGATAGAATTTGACAATTTATCTGAATTTACTCAGCCAACAAACCCTGAAATGCAACATTTCTGGAAGAACTGAAGCGACAGATTTTACAGATTTAACTAAGCTCCCACGGCCAACCAAGAACAGCGCTGCCGACACAGAACAAATTAATCCACCAATTAAATAACTCTAAGCAAAACAATTCTCCATAGACTTCTTCAAATCTACTGAGTGTCAACTGAACAGCAAAATGCAATTTGACTACAGATCGATGTCAGCAAAGAACTGAGAATTTGAGTAGATGCTGCTGCTGAACAATAAAAGCAAAATGATATCGCACAATACTCACAAGTACTCCAAACAGCACAGTGGAAATGGCGCCACCGATGAACCCTTCCCACGTTTTCTTTGGTGACAACTTGATGAGCGGCGTCCTACCGAAGAAGAAACCGAACATGTAAGCCATAATGTCATTACAGATGATCATCGACACAGGTACCAAAAACCTACATATATTCACACATCATATGAGTACAACAGTAAATTCCACATCTGTCCTCTATTGCACTAAGTTCTATTCGACAGTGCTGTCTCTAATCAGATATCCACACAGAACTAAGTTAATAGAAAAGATTACTTCTATAGTGTAAATGAGAGTCAGTTGTCAGTCACAATGGACAAAAATGGTTTAAACAGATTGCAGCAATATGTTTAATTAAAGTACTTACATGTTCAATGCATGAACCACTACTGCTGCTATTAATACCACTTCTAATGCCTTTGATTTACTTCAAATGAGCTGATTTTTCTGTGGTTAAGGCAGACTAGATTGCATCCACAAAGAATGATACAGCGGAATTGTTATCACCGATCCCGATGCACAAGCTAACAGTAATACAGCACTGAACGTATCAATCAGTTACAACTACAAAACAGAAAATAACCACAAATTAATAAAGATTCTTCTGGGAACTTATTTCCACATGCAAGCATGGCAATATTACTGCCCTCCTACTGGAAAGTAGTTTTCAGCTTGAATTTGTCCAAAACAGACCATAAGAAAATTTTTGCAAAAACCTACAACAACCATTTTCATCAAATATACATTTTTATCAAAGTGCTAGAACAGTTGTAGTAAATGATGCATTGATGTAAAGATAAATGATTCACCAAATGATTCCTTCAAAGACGTTCTGCATGGATGCCTGTGAGCCAGTAACAAGGATCAGTAACGTCACGTGAGTCCATCCAAACTAAACAACAAAATGGCACAAGCGTCAATGTTTTATAGTAGACTAAGCACACTCAACAATCAATGACTTAGCTAAAGGTCTGAATACTACATACAACGGGATCGTGAATAGAAGAAAAAATAAGATACATTCTGTAACAAATTTACAGTATAATATTTAGGGAAAGCATACTGTCAGTTGCATAGTTCATCTTTATATATGTGTACTGCATTTATTGCGAATGCCTTTTCAAGCACAATGGCTTTAAGATGAGTAAAAACAAACAACACAAATCTGCACATTCTCGACTTCTGTACAATTTACATAATCTGACGACAATTGATCCTTTTACACAACAAGAAATCTGAGCTAATGCTCACAAGATGCATGAAAGCCTATAGCAGTTTCTGTTCGCAAACTGTCAGTCTATCTCCAGCCATTTCATTGCAGTTTATTCTTAGAGTGTGCGCTGCAGCCAAAGATCGCAAAAATCAATAAAATCCCTTGGAAGTTCAAGGTCTTTCAAAGTCATCGATGTTAATATGAAAAAAAGCTCATCACTAGTGCTTGTTTTGATAGGCAGCATGCCCATGGTGATCTGCAACCGTTTTCACAGAAAGACTAACCAACAATGGTAAAATAACGACTTTTACTGTGATACCGCTATTTGATGCCCTCATGCGCAGGTTTCCTTGAACCCAGAAAATCAAGACTTGGACCATCAAAATCTATGTTCAATGCTGAAAATTTCATATTGCAGCTTGTCCATGTCTATCTCAATTGGTTTCGGCGCAAATCACTCTTGCAATGTGTCTCGCAGCCCGAAATCACCAAAAAATCCATAAAACCCCCTATTTTGGCGTTTAAGGTCATTCAAGGTCATTGAATTCGACGCCAATCGAGAGCCAGTATACGACTTCATATTAGTGATTAATAGTAACCTAGGCCTTATCTCGCACCGTTACTGAGATACAGCGACTTATTGGCGAAAAATCGCAAATTCTGCCCAGTAATAGCTGCTTTCGCTCGTAAAAATGACAAGTAAATTTATCACATTGCCTTGCCATCACATTACTGACAAATATATCATACAGCAGCTTCATGCATGCAAAAAACATCAAAAATAGCAACTTATGACAACTGATGGTCATTTCATTATATCCAAATATTACAAACACAAAACCAATGCCAGAAAGTCACAAGACAGCACCAGTTTACTACAGTGATTAGTTTAGTGCACAGGGAAAGGCACCACCACCAAGACAAGCAATGCACAGCCAATGCACTATCTACAGTATACTGACCATAGTAAACTGCTTGAGATAGTTCTTCTTGCGCAGACTGAATACAAAGCCACACAATCCAGCCACGTACAGCGAGAACGAGATAAACCTGTGATAAGTCACCAGTGGGTTCAGGATCTCCTGTACAGTTTACACAATATATTTATTTAAAAAAAAAAAAAAATATGTCCACTATCCAGTGATTCAAAATAACAGTTCAGCACCACAGAACTTCAAGTTTCATTTGTAATCATGTCCACTGTTTGAAATGGGTAAATTAATTACAGAAATCAATCAAAACACATTTATATACAGCACCATATGTCATGAACAACTCAGAGACATGAGCATCAATAAGAATCCTGTGTTTTACATCTTGCATGCAATATAAACCAATTTCAAAACAAAAAGTATGAATTTAACTGTTCTCACCCTCAATGTCTGAACTGAACAAAGCATCACCCTAACCCTGACATCACCCAGCATAAAATGAACATTGATTACTACTGTAGTTCAACTTCTGAAATTAAACATTGCAGATCTTGAACTAGACTTAGGTCTTGAGACAGAGCTTTTCCATCCTGGCTACTCATAACAAGCACCTCTAAAGACTGTTTAAGAGACGCTTTACAAATCTGACAGTTGATTGATTGATTAATTAAAGAAAAAAAGTACAGAGTAAAAATCATACCGTTCTTGACATGAAGACTCCAAAGTACTGGACCATGCTCTCTCCATAGAAGAAGTAATTGGACGTGATAAGGAAGTACCAGCTGAGTGTACGAAACCATGGCAACTCATGGGACCGATACACCACATAGCCAATGGTGATAATCTCATGAAAACATTTGATCTGAATCAGCAAAATCTGCAGCACAAAATTACCGCACCACACGGTAATCATCAGCAAACAAATTATAAAAGAAATAATATAAAAAAATCTGGTAAATGATACTGTAAGTTTCTTCCACCCATATTATCTCCTCTGTTGTTCAATACTAGCACATTATACAATACTTTAAAATTTACTAACTTTCTACCTATCATATATTATTTCATTCGTTGCTCAATAAATACACTGTGTTTCAAAAAAAAACGGGCACCCTTTTTATTTCTTTCATAATTCACTCAAATGATGATCAATTTACACAAAATTTTTACCAGATGTAGCTGAAGAAATGCTAATTCAAAATATATGGACAAAATATGGCTGTTAGTTAAATATTCTTTGCTAGTTGTATACTATGAATAGTCACAATAAATAACTAAGCTTTTGCAAATAACTACTAAAGTTTTAAAACTGCTGCATAGCTAGACCCAGATATTTTTGGATGGCAAACGACTGCAGAAATGAAAACCACCACAAAACTAAAAACTATTACTTTGCAAGAATCCGAAAATGGTGAAATAACCAAATTTGTAAATCATCAAATTGAACAGAGATCACTGTTAAAAACTCAAGAAGATGTAATTGTATGATGCATTACATAACACACATTAATGACATTATACTGAACATTACACAGAATGACCTTACTACAGCTACTACTGCTAAGTACTGCTTTTTTCTAGAATTTTCTGACATGTGGCAAAGAGTGTCAAAGAGCTAAAGTATCAAATGAGATATGCTAATTTGTCACAGAATGTGATAAAATCTAGAAAAAATGCCAAAATATTTAACAAAATCACGTCACATACATATTATGTGACTCCAAGCAGGCTTAACTGTGGCAAATTACATAAGTTAGTAGTAGCAAATTCGCAACGACACAACACGTAAACTACTAACAACAGCAAGCACAGCATGCCAGCAACTGACAAAAAATCTATCAAAATGCATACAACGAACACAGAGACTTATCTAACAATGCAAATGCTACAAGAAAATGGGACCACAAAAACAGGTTAAAAAGGTATTGCACAAATGTAATATATCCTCTATCATATTTGCAACAAAATATTTAGAAAAGGCACAGACCTACCACTACTATCACTTGCTATTATCCAGATTACACCTTCGAGACAGACACTTGTTACAAATCCTGTTTGAGCAAATGAGTAATGAATGGCTTGCAAGATGGGATAAAATGGCTTAAAACAAATCCACAAATTTCTCATCTTTTATGCTTAAAAAAATTTACATTTATACGTTTATAACAACCATTAGCAAAAATATTAATTCATTCTGCAGCCAACTGTACACGGCTGTCAATGCAGTTTCAGTAACAATTTGATGTTTTGCCAGATCAGAAATATTTTTCAAAGTTACTAGTGCTACAGGTTTGATCTAGGCCCCCCCAAAAAATTGCAGATATATTTGCAAAGCCAGATGCCACAAATGTCAATCAGCTGCGATGAATCCAATAAAGAAATGAATGCAATATTATGTCAAATGCAAAATAAGCAACTTGTTGTTTTCACATTGCCATAACTTCCGTCAGTATTACAAATATAATTACATATAATGCATTAAAATGTTTGAGTAATTTAGGTAGCTAATGCAATGTGGTTAATATGGTAGCTAAATTAATTTTTAAAATTTGAGAATGTGTACTAGTCCATTATAGCTCTTCATGGCAACCCATATCAAAGCTATAAAGCATTACTTGCCATAAGATGAGACAACATGGTGTTACCTGACACCAAATACCGTAAGTAAACATGCCCCATATTAATCCGAGCCAGGAAGGCCGCTACTCAATTTACCCATCCAGTAGGGATGAAGTTGACCTCAGTGGTCTGGTTATGTATCCTGTTTCATAAGAAAGAGACCCCTTTTTGTTTTTTTTCATAATCACTCAAATGATGATCAATTTACATAAAATCTTTACCGGTTGTAGCTGAAAAAATACTAATTCAAATTTTTTTAGCAAAATATGGCAGTTGATTAAATATTCTTTGCTAGGCATGATGTAATGCTGACATCATAATATGTCACGGGTACAAGCTTGCTAGTCTCAACTGGTGCTGTCAGTTGCTACCCTGCTCCGATGGTGAAAAATCTGGTTCGTTGATGACAATTTTTTTAAGTTTTACAGTTGCAGCCACAAAAAACGTGCAAAGCAATCGCATTTACGTGTCTGTGAGGAGAGTTGGATTTTCACACGTTCGAGCAAGATAGTGAACTATCACACCACGCTTGCAAAATGGTTGCGTTTGATTTCATGATCCAATGTTGCTTAGTGCTGACACGATGAACATTCTTTATCAGTGAACCAGATTAAGTTTACCATCGAAGCAGGGTAGCAACTGACAGCACCAGTTGAGACAAGCAAGCTTGTACTCACGACACATTACGACATCAGCATTACGTCACGACTAGCAAAAAATAGTTAATCAACTGCCACATTTAGTTTAAATATTTTGAATTACTATTTCTTCAGCTACAACTGGTGAAAATTTCACGTAAGTTGATCATCATTTGAGTGAATTATGAAAAAAAAAAAAGGGGTCCCTTTTTATGAAACACCGTGTATATCAGATGGATTACCTGTCCAGAGACAGTCACCCATCCAAGTAGTAAGCAGGCCCGGTGCAGTACAACTTCACTGATCGAGACAAATATATTTTGACCACTACATTAAGCCCCCCCCCATAATTAATAGCATAGCGAGGGCTGCATGCTTACCAGTATCAGCAATGCTACGGGTCCTAGATAAATAATTATGGAAAAACCGGTTATCATCATCAACGTGAATATTGTCCTCACTATCCAGTTCCTCCATCTGAAATATTCACCACAAACCAGTGAGTAAGTAACTAAATCGACTGATCTCATCACTCCGCTACTGACTAATGTTGGTACATTCTTCAGTAGTGGCTAAAAATACAAACAAACCTGTAAGTAAGCAAGCAGTCACCATGCATTTTATGAATACCAGCAAAGCCCATATTCATGTTAAACTGTATTTTAAACAGCAGTACATCTACCCCGATTATCAGACAGCTTTAACAAAAATCTTGCCTGATCACAAAAATTTTTGTCATCTAGGTTTCAGTTACTTGGACTTTAAGTTATTTTAGTTGAATCGACATATTTTAGCTCAGAAGATGATATATCATGATTAGAATGTCAATGCCTTATGTGCTATTGCTATGTAACAGACTTCATATACATGACAAAATGATACATTTCATTTAGCTTTCTGTATTCAAGAGCAAACCCCCACAAACATCACATCAGCATTTGCTACGTACGACTCCTAAGAAAGTTAGACATAATCACAGCTTTAACACATATTTCGAATAAGCAGAGTGTGCATAAAAATTTCTGGTGATACCACTATTCAATTTTTATGTAACCAATCTCTAAAAGCAAACTTTTGAAAACTGTCGGGTAAAAAAAATACAGAAACTTTTTGCAACCAGCATTACTAATTCTCAGACAACCTAAGGTGACAAAGCTACCTGAAATGTAGCGGGGTCCATTTTTTTCAAAACAAAGGCTTGGATAACAAAACAACAACCACACATACTCACAGACAACACTGATTGACAGACAGACAGACAGTCATCCTAGCATGCATCTAACTAAGGGATAGTCCAGGTGGCTGGTGCTAAAAAAAACTGAAATTGCTCAGTTAGCGATAAAAGCATGAAACTTCAGCCTATACTAATTAAATTTCCTATTGAACTTGAAGTATAGCATCCAGATGTGCTTTTTCTAAAAAAAGTGTTGCCTAGCAACTGTTGCTTATGCCTAGCAACCATTACTAGTACGAACATATTTTCACAATGGCACTAGGACCAAAAATGTTCAAAGTGTTTCATGGGACATGTGCGCAAAGTTCCATGCTCTGATCGACATCCGGACAATGTTTGAACCACTGCCTGGACTGAAAAACAACAACAATGACTTCAAACAAACACAAAACAGCTCATATATGCTTTCTATATAAGCATATAAGTAAGCACTGTCATAGTAACAAAACAGTAACTCTTGCAGATGCTGGAATTGGAATCGGGGTGGATATACACAATTTCTTAAAAAGTTCTTGAATTACAACAGGATTTTAGTACCAAATACAGGGAGATCCTCCTTTATTACACATTCTGTTAACATTTCGCATTCTGCACTTGGTGCAAAAATGGCTCTTGTTATCTTGTATAACGTACAGCAAAAAAGACAAATCAAAATGCGTGATCAAGGAAACTGATTTTGCAACACAAAATGATGTCTTCTTTTCCAAATATGGTTTGAAAGAAAGAGTCGAAAGACTGTCGAATGTAGGCAAATTCTATTAAATAATTAACAGCCATGCATGAGTATCTATCAACTTGGCTAGGTTACCACCAAACACACACACATGAAGCCATCACCCACTCACAGACCAACATACCAGGAGCACAATGTACATAGGCCCCAACAGGATAACAGTGCCAAATCCACATATCATCACCCACGTAAATATGCCACGGATTATCCAGTTTCTCCATCTGAAATAGTGTGAATAATCTGTGCCATAAATCATGATATACTTATACTGGCAAATGTAAAATTCATGCAGCCAATGTTGTTTCTAATTGGCCAACTTTGCTCCATGTCAAGCAGGGTCCATGAAAGCAAACCTATGGGCATTGATAAGCAAAAATAACCCAAATCGTAATTCAAACACTATTATCAACCGGATGCCATTTCTGTTGTTGAAGCATCAACATCAAAGAAAAAAAAACAGTTAAATGACAATGGCCTGCAAAACTGAATCATGTAACAGTTTTTCACTAGATTATGTTTTCCGCAGTTCTTGCCACCTCACAAAACTCGGCACCATGACTCTTAGCTTAACTAAAAACCCAATAATGACCAAAATCCTAACTTGAACACTATTTATCATTCACAATATACTACCAGTTGAGATATATTTTTATATAGTGACACAGAAGCATACCGAAATGATGTAATTCATGACTGAAATTAAAACGCCATATATGATATTCTGCAGCATTCATACCTCGGACTAACATCTTTCAGAGTGGCATCGATGACTTCGGTTGTCTTGTCGGTCCCTCTGTTGAGAGACTCGGCTGCCTCAAAGTCTGGCATCACCATCTCATCTGTCTCCTCCTCATCCTCCTTCCCCGCCCCATGCTGCAGCTGCTGCTGCTGTACCACCTCCGCTCCATCGCCCACAATGTGTCTGATCGCATCTCCTTCCTACAGTTAACACATCACTCACCAAGCATAAAAAGCGGATTGCGAATCTGCGGATGTCGCAACAGTTAACTCGGTAATTAAGCTGTAATTTGGTAGTTAAACCATCTCCTAACCCCATTCCTAACCCTAACCTTATCCCTAAGCTAATCCTAACCCTAATCTTAACCCTATCCCTAACCATAGCTCTATCCCTATTGCGACATCCGCAGATCCACACATCCGCCGATCCGCTTTTTACCATCGTCCACTCATCAACACACACCTGTAACTTAGCTGTGGCATTTTCAGCCCTGAGCGCGGCGGTATTTGTCGAGATTTGTCACATATGTGCAAGTAAAACCAGAAATCGGTGGGAGGTCCCAAGTTATAAAGGGAGAGTGCGGTAATTAGAAACACGATATAGCACTAACGAAGCAATCTTCGGACGACGCATCAGCTCCTACTCGCCGTCTAACTTCGCTCATATTCGTTGACTCATCTGCAACAGATTTAATCAATTTTATTTCACTTTATTTATATACACTATCCATACGCCATATTTACATTCAACGTACTGCCCAAATGTACTACGCAAAATAGCCCGCGATAGCCCAAGCTCAATGCAAAATTCGCCTGTTCGCTATTGGCACAAATTTGACCGCAGAGCATTGTGAACTGAGCGTTAGCGAACCGGAAAACAGACCGAAGCAAGCCGAAAAGTTAAGTAAACAAAGCGAAGCGGTAAGCGAAAGCTGTCGAAAAAATCGATATATGTCTAAGTCTATAGCACGATCGTGATCGGAAGTCGCAACCGGCAAAAAATAATTTTGTCCGCCTGCAGGGTACGTAGTGTAACAACAGTATTATGGTGAAGTAAGCAAAACTAGCGTCGTTTGTACGGCCATTTTTTTACAATTTCGCACAGGCACAGCAAAAATTATTAAAATCGGCCAATGTTTCACGGAGTTATTTTTTTAAAGAAACGGCGCTTTTTGGGACACAGCATGATTAAAAGACAAAGAGACACAGTGTAGGAGTAAGCGTTTGCGTCACGAGAATCATGACGTTCAATCAGCAAGCAAGCGACGGGACTTCGGCAGCAGAATATTACTGCCACATAACATTATACAACAGAGCACGATATATGGCCTTATACAGCACGTGTAATAAAAGTTACTTTACGTCGTCAATAGCGAACGACCTCTCGCTGCGATATTTCTCACTGGAAGCCGCTTTCAATAATGGCAACTTGTTGCGTCATCGTCCGATGCCATGCCAATTTAGTGAATATTCATTTCTATACAAATACAAAACCAAGAGCAGTTGCGTACGTCGTATGGATTTCATCGTCAGCATTTTAGCCTAACATCATTTTATTTCCAACGCAAACTGTTGCAGTGTAAACAGGATGATATAGTACAATGATACAGTGATATAGTAAATTTATATAGGAGTGTTCTGAAGAAAAAACAGGTCAACCGGCAGTGTTACTCACAACAACTCTGCGATTTTCAGAGCACCGTGACGATCGAAGATGCAGAGGCGCTGCATGACCTGATAAACAGTAGCTTCTATCCCTATAGGCCTACCTGGTGAGCACAGCTTGCGCCTAGTGAAAATAGGGGGAGTTTTGATAAGGTTGTAGATCAAAACATTTCCCTATTTTTACTGGCCAAACTACATCTTATTGATCTTAACAAAACTTTTCCCCTATTTTTACTTCCCCCTATTTTCACTAGGCAAACTACACCTTTAACAAAACTCCCCTCATTTTTTCACTTTTTTCACTACTTTTCAACCTGCACTTTTAACAAAACTTTCCCCTATTTTTACTTTCTTCTTATTTTTCATTGGGCAATATACACCCTTAACAAAACGTTCTTCCTAGAAAGGAAAAAGCCCAAAGTGGAGGGGAAAACTTGAATCAGAAATCAAGGGAAACTCAGTCCAAAACTGGGGGAAGTTATACCCGATTTCGACTCCAGATTCGGGGGGATAGAAGCCACTGCTGACAAGTAGCACAGATTATGCATTTTTATTTTTCAAGGAAAGGCATCAATTTTGTGCTTTAAAGAGTACGCCAAACGTGTCAATCGTTATAAACTTTGTTAACAGACCGCAGAAAACGTTGGCTAAATGGCGTCGAATTATTGAACCACGTTACTTACAACATTTGATAATAATTCGGTAGAGTATTAACACAAATATACATGGTCGAGGTCGCATTCGCCGCTGTGTTGCTTACTGTTTACCAGGGGCGTCATTTATAAGGGATTGGAGGGTTCTACGGACCCCTCCCCCTAAGTGTTTTAAATTTTATTTTTTTGCTGTAAATCGTACCTTTGAAGCAGTGTTACTGCTGCAAAAACAATACGTTACGTAGACTGAACTCCCTCCAAAGATTACTGAGACCCCCTAATTTACTAAAATGACGCCACTGCTGTTAACGGAGACGCTGAATTTGCAAGGAAAGGAAAATTCAAGGAAAAGCGCCAAAATGACGCATAAATTGGAGCATCCTGACATGCCAGAGAGTGCGTGCAATGTGGCATCAGTTACAGCGTCTGCACTGTTGACGGACGTGCGACCATTGTTACCATTAGCCACGACGTCTAACATTTCATTACTATTTCGGCTGAAAGTGCCGCACGGTTTATTGCACTGCAATCTGTCTAATAGCAGCGCGTAACGATTCTATACGAGCATCGATGCCAACCGTCTTCCATTAAAGCGCATTTCCACCGATTTGTTCATTTCTCGTATGTAGCAATGCTCGTATTCATAAACTGGCACTTACTGCAGTGTCGGAACGCCGGAGCTTGGACGGCTAACGACGTCACGGAGGAAGAGTGGGAAAATCAATGAATGGACGATAACAAGCGGTAGACACAGGACGGAAAATGAACGTAGGCCTATACAAGTCTGGAAATGATGACTGAAAACTAAAGTTCCGCGGATTTCGCGTCGCCAACGCCGAAGAAAGCTCGCAGGATCGTCGCCGTTAAATTTCAGCGGATCTTTTATGCGTCTGCACGTTTCGTCAACGCTAGAAAGTAGCCCAGGCAGCATAGTTACTGTCGAGCAACGTAGGTTTACAGTAGGTACATGAGAAGGCATGAGCTACATGGTTAAACAGGCGTATCTCTCTGAATACAGCTACGCGTAGCCTTATGCATAAATTTGGTCATTCGGAAGTGACACTCACTGCGGTAACAGTTGTCAAAACAGATAACGGTAAACACGAACAATAACCGAGCTAGCAGATGCTTTAAATTAATACAATACGCCTACGTAGGTACGGTCAAACAGTTAAACGAATCAATTCGTTTTTTCAAAGAAAAGTTAAACTTAGCCGCATTGCACGATAAGTGACTAATCATCGCTGCATGTCCAAATGGATTGTCACCAGAGCCAGTGTTCCACTGTAGCTCTCCGTTGAACAGGGACCATCAACGTATCATCACAGTCATCGACAGTAATCGATCAATATCAGTGAAGCCGTAAATCGATGATGATTGTTCTATTCTGTGCACCCACTGTCATCTGCAACAGTGTACTAGCCTACGCTTCTATTAAGCATCATTTCAAACATTTCTTGTTTGCGCAGTTCGCCTACACAGAAAAGGTAATGCAGTACATTATAGAAACTTTTATTCATGTGCTAAGGCTTATATACAGTGTGTAGATAAACCAAATCGACTGAAAATTAATCAGCTGTCAATTCGTTCACTCTATTTACTGTAGTTTACTTATAATTTTCTTGAACACGTACAGTTTTCTGTCTTGGTGTGTTTTTGTAATCTAAATCGCTAATGCTTCCTCATGCTATGGATCATCGGTAGGCCTAGGGAGCGGGGTCATCAAATAATCATGACGTATAATTCTGTCAGAATCTGGCTGCTGAGCCAGCGCGCTTTTAATCATGATTAGAAAATTTTCTGTTTTGCAGAAGCGCAATCCGCATTTCAGACGGATAAGAGCGTAATTAATTTCTGGCAAGCCAATGAGCTATGCAGAATGCAGATCGCAGTGCCGCATCTGCCGCAGTGACCGGTGGTGACTGGTGATAGGTCTATGTCGACGTGTCATCGCATAATATAATACCGCGACGCCGGAATTGCGATTTGGATCTGCCCATTGGTTTCACAAGCATACGCGCATAGCGAGCGTACCGGCGTAACTTAGTAACTCTGTATCTACAAGAAGCCCAGCTGTCGCTAGGATGGCCGACCGTACTGGTTGTCAGTGACGTTCAATATCATCCAAGGTTGATGACTTTTTATCTCGTATGCCACTTCTAATTAGTGATAACCTTAGCCCTATTTCTCACCGTTTTCGAGATATGGCCATTTTTTCGTTGAAAAACGCACATTTTCCCTACCTTTCGTCAATTCAACGCCAAATTTGAAAATGTTTTCCTTGCACAAAATTGCTGAAATTTTGCATGCGTAGGTTCAAGACACATGGTCAGTTATTCGTTATTTTTCTCTCCTAAGACATAACGCTTAGCCACAAAACATCCGTGACAGACGACAGACAGATGACAAGCTGACAACCGTATCATAAGCTCGACCGTTACTCAGTACGGTCGGCTAAAAAGCAAAAAAGGTTTTTAAAGAGATGTTTGAGGCAGAAGCCTACAGATGGGGTCCATGCGCGGATACGGTGTACGATAGGATAAGAATTTGCACTCGAAAACTAGCAAACAAGCTGTCTGGTATAAGGGGTCTGGGAACGAAACTTTCTAGGTCGATCCCCAAATTTTGAGGATCGACCTAGAAAATTTGGAATATTGTAGCATAGGCCTAAACTTTGACTTGCATTTGTCCAGCTAAAGCTAAAAGATTCTAGCTAAATGTTGTCATCGACCTTGCATTGCAGATCCCTATAAATGTTAGTGGACCACAGTTCACCAAATCTGTCACTAAACTTGGGAAAGATTTTAATCGGTTACTCCCGGTTTTGGTATTTTCGGTATTTTTATCTGTTTCGAAAATAGTCTAAACTTATCAGAAAACGCGATAAATGTTGAACATTTTTAGTCTCCTTCACATGTTTTGGAGCTAGGTCCTTTAAGTTGTGAGACTCAGATTTTAAAATCACATCCATTTTCGATCATGTGGCAAAGTTTCAAGGGCGATCGGTAGACTGGAGCACGTAGATTTCTCGCTAATATAATAAACTGGCATTAGCAGCTGTAAAACAGAATAATCTCATTGAGTCTCTGGGTTGGCGAGCTGGCACGCCAGGATAGCCATCAAAAGGCTCAAACTTCGTGCCAGCCTGAACTCCCTGGATACAGTATACAATCTATTATTTTCTGGCTAATTTAGTTCGTAAAATTTTTTTATAAAAATTCGAGTTAGATAATAGCTTCAAAATGACGAAATTTTCGAGTATTATCCGAGAGAGATGCGCGTCGTATGTCATGTGCGTGTGGTCTTGACTCTTGACTGCAGTGCACGCTGCATGTGGGTGGTCTCATAGTCACTGATCATATGAACCCCGTTCATCTGCGTCGATAGGTTAATTCTCAGATCAACGCTACGTCTATAGCTGCATCGAACGTGTTAGTTAATCTCAACTTTTCACGCGCTCTGTGAACAGGTCAGCTTAACAAGTTTTTTAAATTATAGGCCTAGATTATATGTGTTTAAGACGTTGGGAAAGAAGTATCAAAAACGTTGAAACGTTTGTAAACGTTGAATAAAACGTGGTCTTTTACTTAACTTAAGCTTAACAACTAAACGCAATGGTTTAAAATGGACCATGTTCATATTTTCGTCACAAATTAGTAAGTAAATTTAAATGCAAAATGCTGTTATTTTAACAGTAATAATCGAATACTTGCATACTTTATAATATTAAATAGTTTAAATTACCGTCATTTCTACGCTAACCTTTCAACTTTTTAAATAGAAAAAAAACTTGGTGAAAATAAGACGTGGGGCCTATATGAATTGAACCTTTATATAGTAGAAAGTGCATACGATACCTCGACGGCTAAGCGTCGTCACAGTCTCGCAGATGCTTCAGGCTGTCGCAAAACTCACTCAACTTTTTGACCTTGACGTGACATTGACTTAGAGCTCACTATCTCTATGACGTGAAATGACATTTTACGCATTATAGCCTTTACGCGATGCTGGCAATAAGTGCACGTTTCATCGCGGTTTACAGTGCTTTATGCGAGTGTAACGAGACATAACAAACTCTAGACAATGATAAAACTTGGCTGTGATCGACGGTGTACTCTGCCTGAAAATGCCTGTTACAAACAGATATGAAAAACGTTTCAACTATCACGTTTGACTGGAGTGAGATTACGGACACTTATAGGCTAGCACTCCAGTCACTGTGGTGAAAGATAAAAACAAGTAATTTTAGCAAAGCTCACGTGACGCGCGATAGCAGCGATCCTGCCATCTTGGCAATCAGTGTACAGCAATAAAATAATAATACGTAATGAAACAGTACTTAAATTTGAGGCCTCCGTACGAAAGACTCGTTAAATTTAAGTGGTCAAAACTTAGATTGTTGAAAATGTACGTTTTATGCTAAACATGTCATACGCAGGTTGTCGAGGTCTATTTCCAGCTATTTCGAGCTTCGACGCAATTCACTCTTCAAATGTCTGTCGCAGCCCGAAATCGCAAAAATTACTAAAAACCCTCTATTTGGGGGGTTCAAGGTCATTCAAGGTCATCGATGTTGACACCCCTAGAAGCTTGTCACTAGTGTTTGTAAGTAAGTAAGTAAGTAAGTAAATGATTTATAAAGCGCCAAAGTCTCAGAAAGTTTTGATTAGCAGGCTGTCTGTGCCTATCTGCAACTGTTTTCATGCTAGACGAACCACTTTGTAAAGGAGTACCCTTCTTTGACGCTCGCGTGTGCAGGCTTCGTTGAACCTAGGGCGTCGGCAATTGGACTGCTAAAATCACACTCACACGGTAGTGTGAGTGTTGTAAGGACGACCTTCAAAGTATATGGGAAAGTGCAAACTTTGACCCTCAGCCAACCAAAAACCCCTGAACCGATCGTCACCAAATTTTAATGGCGTGAT
>Ga0209367_1005274_pt1 | contig 17919 bp, 12 predicted proteins | sample WorMetLIZISLAND2_FD_187412 | JGI IMG/M metagenome (GOLD analysis project Ga0209367, IMG submission 187412) | Marine gutless worms symbiont microbial communities from Max Planck institute for Marine Microbiology, Germany - Olavius geniculatus... ... | reverse complement strand
ATGCACTACCTACATTACCATGTAATATATGAATGAAATATAAATATATAATGATAATAACAAAAAGCATTTTGGTAAATGAACAAAAAAACACTTCATACCAACATTGCAATGAATGGTCCGTATGACATTAAACTGTGTGGGTCTAACACAGTCCACTGTCATACGGATCATTCATTGCAATGTTGGTCTAAAATGTTTTTTACGCTCGATAGCATTCTGCTGTCGCGCATCTTAGCCATCATCTGGGCGTCTGTCCGTCTGTCCATCCGTCCGTCTGTCTGTCCGTCTGTCACACTCGTGATCTGTATCAAAACGGTGCAAGCCAGGATCACGAAATCTTCACTGTGGGCTGCCCCAAGGTCTCTAGTTTATTGTGACAAAACTTCGTGCCACTGGGTGCAGGGGTTCTCCTCAAACGAAGGCATCAAAGAGGCGTACCCCCTTAAAAAGACGCCATTTTGCCGTTACTGGCTCAAATAATGTGAAAACGGTTGCAGATAGGTACAGACATGCTGCTTATCATAACAAGCACTAGTGACAGGCTTTTGATATTTATCAACATCGATGACCTTGACCTTGAACGACCTTGAACCACCAAAAAAGGGTTTTAGTGAATTTTTTTCGCAATTTTTGGATGCAGCGCATATTTCAGCACTGAATTGCGACGAAATGGCTGGAGATAGACCAGGACAACCTGCGTATGAAATTTTCAGCATTCAACGTAGATTTTAGCAGTTCAAGTCCCGACCCCCTAGGTTCAAGGAGGCTGGCGCAGGCGGACATCAAAGACGGCTACCCCCTAAAAAGTGGTTATTTTACCGCAATTATCTCGTGTAGCACGAAAATAGTTGCAGATAGGCACAAACATGCTGCTTATCATAACAAGCACTGGTGACAGGCTTTTAAACAAACGAGGCCCTCAGATGAGCAGATATGCAGAAGAGAATTCTAATTATTAGGCGAAGATACACAAAAACCTCAATAGGCAATGGAAGATCTAGCGGAAACATTGACGACGACCTTGGCAATTGGCATATCGAAAAGCTCTACGCCTAGACAGTAAACTATAGTTCTATCTGCAAGCAGCACTAAGGTCCAGTTTTTCCATCGCCAATCAAATCAAATTTGATCTCCTATTTAGTGATCTCCGATCAACCTGATGTTCAGAATTGATCGTCGATCAACTGTGTTTCATTTTTCCATGCATTTTCGATCTCCAATTACTTGATCGGCGATTAGCTGATCCGCCATCAGCTGAGCCTACTTTGTGCCAATCTGATTGGCTGACACTGACCTTAATTTGCGGTGTTGTGCTAAATTACCCAGCATGCGCTGTGAGTGGACGATGTAGCCAGTAAACATCGTCATAGCAACGATATCAATGATATCGTCTGCTGTCAAAAATACGTTCTATCGCAAATCTATATGGAAGCGTCTATCCATTTTATTTCTTTACAAAACACCATGCACAGTATAAATGGATCAGTAGTGACTGATCGCCATGCCTGAAACTTCATTTTAATGCGTGAATTGCCGTTCTGACCGGCGACGTGAAGCGATGTTTCTGGTGCGAATAAGCAACGAACTGCAGATCGCCACGTTTAATCGTCAATAATTATCTGACTTGATCCGCCATTAATCGGCCATCAACTTGATGGGAAATTTGATGGACGATTAGTCGCCAATTGGCGATGGCAAAACGGTTATTGAGATGATCTCAGATCAAGTCCCAAAGTTGATCGGAGATCAATTTGATCGGCCATCAAATGTGCATGGAAAAACGTGACATTAAGATCCTTGCCAGTGCTGTTACTACTACAAGTCACACTAGTGCTACGACTACTATCACTTACAGTGTTGATTTCTCATCTCTGTCTAACTGCGTGTTCAAACTTATCATTCGGTGGTTCACTGGTGCTGTTCCAGAAATCCAGCCTCTACTACTACTAGTCAATACTACCACTGCTACTACTACTACTCACAGTGTTGATTTCTCGCCGCTGTCTGATGGCCTGTTCAAACATATCGTTAGGAGCCTCGCCGGTACTGTTCCAGACGTCCAGTCTCTCATCAATGAACTGGTGAAACGCCTGTGAGCTCATTAATGATGTGAGCACTGGACGAAACTTTGCCGGCCGAGATGAAATAAAATCATCACGATTAAAAGACCATTGGCCGTCTGACTGTCTGCTTACTGCCACGTGATAGTCACCTGAAAGTAACACTCCAGTACTACTATTACACAAACAAAGCTAAAGATAAACGCAAATTAAAAAAAATTAAAGATGTCAAAGCATTGATTTTTAAAATGCATTAACACATTGCGTTAATTTTTTAACGCATGCATTAGCGTGTTAATAACGCAGCAATAACACTGCTGACATTGTAGGTTGACTACATCGAGAAAGTGATTGGAATGAAGCCCACAAAGTCATGCCTGTGTCACAGGAACGTGAAAGTAGTGATGAAACAGCAAAACAAATTGGCAACAAAAGAAATTTTAATTACTTCAATATTATTCGATCGTCATATAAACACAGTTTAATGTAATAGTAGAACTCATGCTTCACAGAATTAAGTAAATTTACGTATATGTGCGTTAATTTTTTTAACGCACGTTAATTCTTTAATGCATTAACATGTTAAGTTAATGCGTTAATTCAACAGCTCTATAAAAAATAGAAATACAACACAACTGAAACTAACAGCAATGGACATAAGTGCCAAATAGTGACTACAATGTTCATATAAACAAGTTCAACAAAAGCATTAAACCAAACTGTGCAAAACCATGAAATATTCTTTACGTAATAAGTAATATTTTACTACCAATAAGCAACATTCTGTGCAATAAGTAATAATCTTACCAATAAGTGATATTTTATTACCAACAAGTAATACTGTTACTAATAAGTAACGATGATACAAATAACTAATACTTAATTACCAATGAGCAGAACAAGAGCATTGAAGAAGGTGCGTGAGACCGTGTCACCGAGCAGAAAAGATTCGCGAGTCTTTAAATGTTTTGTCAGATATTTCACCTACGTAAAAATCATCGTTGTAAGTATCATAATAAGTAATATAATATAATATAATATATTCTTATATTACTGTCTTATGATGACGACGATCTAAGCAGTAGTCCCACCGTATCAGGTGTTTCTCTTATATCTTATACATAAGTAATATATTCTCTTAACATGCAGACTTAGAGCGAGATGTTAGTGACACAGAATGATAATCACAGAAAAAACGGTGCCGCATACTTATCGCAGTCGAGATCTTATTTCACACAAATTTTGCATGACAGTTTCACATTTATCATTCAGCGCACTACAAAAAGCAGATAATGCTACACGACAAACCAGTTTGTTGGGCAAAGCTAAGACGTCGTCGTAGTTGGATCTGACGAGGTTTTCATCGGCATCAAGCACTACAACGCCTTCTAGCTCAGCCAACACTGACGGCTGTACAGTAACCACATCACAGCATAGTAAATGCAATAACAACAACAACAATTATAGCAGTATCCGGCAAGGGTGGCACAACGTTTTTGAAAGTGAAGGGGTACAATTTCATGAGCGAAGCGAGCAAAAAATTTTTTTGACCCCCACATGTGGCTTACCTGGGGGGACATGAAACAGAACACTGCACATTTTTTTATTATTGTAAGCATAGGTATGACTTCCAAACACTCGCAGTATGTGCACTAAATGAAAGTATTATAATAACAGTGGCCTGTGTAACGTGTAACTACTATGAAAAAGAAGAAGAATATTTCGCACAGACAGCTCTAGGTCCTTTGCGATGGAGCTCATCACCTTGTGGCACTTTGAGCTGGCGAGAGTTAGACCCAATAAAGCTAGCATATACAAGCCAAGTCGGCCTGATTAACCGGCTCTAATTAACAGCCAGTGCCTTTAACCGACTGGGTCGGCATACCAGCAGTCCTGGCCACAGGGCCTACTGTTACGCAGAACTCGCCGTTTCTTCTCTAGCGATGGCCGTAACCACCGCCAGTACTCATTTTACCATCCCACTGCAGGTAGAAGGCTGAGTCGACCTAGCTGGCTTGGCATCATACCACGGACAGTCACCCATCCAAGTACTAACCTGGCCCGGCGTAGAGTAACTTCGTTGATTTGACTCAGCGCGCTACCGCTATGCCAACGCCGCCAACCGGCAGCATAGTAAGCATAGCAAGCATAGCGTCAACAAGAACAACAACTGTACTAGAATCATCAAGTACAACTACCCCTACTAGCTCAGCCAAAACCCCAGTACTAAACATCACCGACAGCAACAGTAAACTAACAGTGAGAGAAGAAACATCATCACATTATCACTGTCATCATCTTCATTGTCTACTTACTCGTTACACTCAGTTCATCGTTTTATTATCTGGCCGTCCTAATCAGACACGGCACAAGTCTTGTTAGTATGAGTGTCCATCAGTCTACTAAGTCGAAAAAAAACAAGAAAAGACCCAATGTGAGGCTGCTCAGTGTCATAGGTCCGATTGTCTTTCTCCAACAGTTGATCACAAATTAAGTGGTAAAATGACCCTCCCTCCAAAACGCATAAACAAATCTCTCTCAAATTGGGCCCCAACTCCTTCCAGGTTAAGGGTCATCCCTAACCAAAATTCTGGTCCTGATACAATATCCAGTTTTGGAGGAAAAGTGAAAATAAAGAATAAGAATTTTTTGAAACAGTAAAACAGAGCGGAAAAAACAAAAAGCAAAAACCTCCACTTACTTACAAATGACCTAAAAACAGAAATTGGTATGGACGTTAACTAGAGCAAGAGGAGAACTGGTCTGTCAATCATCAGCTCGAAATGTCACAAAGTCGTCACTGAAGGTCAACAAACTTCTATATCATTTTCCCCTGTACTCAACCCCATAAATATTAATTATACTTTAAACTTAAAAACCAGCCACCACTAATGACAGCTAAGGCTACAGAAGAATAAATGAAGTCTGAGAGAGTAAGACAGACAAAAGCAGTTTAATCTTACCGTTAAGACGGAACTGTGAACGCCAATGAGATACGGCACAGGAGCCCTGACAGCAATACAAAACACAGCACAGTACAGCAATATAAAGCACAGTATAATACAGAATACAATGCACTATAGTATAGACAATCAACGTGTTTAGAGAGAAAAGTCCAACAAACACACGTATCTATTAGGGCTGCAGATTAATCGCAGTTAACGTGAGATTAACGCGTTAATCCATTAATCGCGATTAATTTTTTTAATCGCGATTAATTTTTAATCGTGGGTGCAACGTTATATGTGTATTTAATTTACCTGGTGCGCCACAAAGAGCCCGTGATGGCAGTTTTGTCAGATGCACAGCACAAACATCAGTTAGCACTTATGTCTGCAGCAGATTGGATAAAGCTGCGTGTTCTTCATATGGTGTTAAATAACTAATTGGGCCTGTAATGACAGCAACCTAAAAGCCAGCATTTGAGATTGCATTCAAGTACTAGGTTGTGACTTTTGAGTGAACTGTGCTTTGAATCATAATTGATACATATTGTCTGGTTTTTACTTCGCGATTAATTCTGAGATTAACTGAGATTAATTATTTTAATCGCGAGATTAATCGCGATTAAAAATTTTAATCGCACTGCAGCACTAGTATCTATACTTCACAAATAACGGTATTTATATTATCTACTGTAGCACTAACAGAGCCCACATCTGGTCATATTTTTGTACGAATTTAAGTGATATACTAAAGATAAAATCAATAGTTCTACAAAAGCAAGACTATGCAACAGTCTTACAGTGTTTTGAAAGTGGACATTGGCTGGCAGGAAGGTTAGTCTTCAGCCTGTAGAAACTTCTGATGTAACTAAAGAACGCGATCTAAAGTGCAGACTGCAGTGAAAAATAGAAGAAAAAGGGAACGCGCAACAACTTACTGGCTGAAAATCGCAAATTTTGCCCACCCCCATCTCATTTAGCACCCTCGTTCGAGATGACCCCCTTCAAATTTATGGAAAAACTTTACGGTTACATGCACTTAGTTATGCAAGAAACTACTGATAATAGTTCCTGTCATACACTGTTGATAATTATCAACCATCTAATTGGATAATACAATCTTTTTTCAATGAGAAAAAGTATATAAATAAATAAATACACAAATAAACAATCTTATGCACTTTCTTTTGTTTCATCAATGCACTGACACTATCTTACAATCTAGCATCACATTAAAACAAAAATTTCCAAATAATTATAAGAAAAAAATAATTTACTGTTTCATCAGCTTACATGCAATAGTCAATGAGGTGTGGTGGCAACGCTGGGATGAATATCTGCTGCCTACAATATGACAAACATTATACATTTACAACAACTGACTGATAATAGCATTTACAACACATCTGAAATGACAACCACAGCAACATGTGTGTACAAGAAATTTGAGCTAATGCTCACGAGATGCACGAAAGCTTATAGCAGTTCCAGTTCAGAAGTTTAGCTAAAAATTGGGGTGTTCACGTTAAGTTAATATACAAATACCAAATTCTCTATCTGGATCACATAATGATAGTAGCGTGGCGCCACCTTCTGAATGATATAGACTTGTTTCGCAGCCCGAAATCGCCAAAAAATCCATAAAACCCCTATTTTGGCGTTCAAGGTCATTCAAGGTCACTGAATTCGGCGCCAATCGAGAGCCACTGTACGACTTCCTATTAGTGATTAATAGTAACCTAGGCCCTATGTCGCACCGCTACTGAGATACAGCAACTTATTAGCCAAAAATTTTGCCCACCCCCTCTCATTTAGCGCCCACGTTCGGGGTGACCTCCTTCGAATTTATAGAAAACCTTTATGGTTCCTGAAACTAGAGTCTTCTGGGCAGCCGACGGTGAAAATTTGGTAATTCTAGCTTGCACCATTTCTGACTGATCCACCCGTGTGACAGACAGACAGACGGACAAACAGAATTGTGATGGCTAAGACGAGCTAAAGCAGTAGCTGCTTTCGCGCGTAAAAATTACTGAAAAACCTCACTCGATCATTTATTTGTTGAGCAATAAACACATCAACCAACAATAGCTTGCAGCAAAAAATTTCTACATGAGCAAGATGTGTCAGGCTCGACAGAGCATTTACGGCAAGCAGCCCAACTGAAGCTAACAAGAAAACAATTTACACAAGTACAACGACAGTTTAAACACGCACGTTTAAAAAAGCACAGCTAAGAAATTCGGTAAAACTGACAGTCTTAATAAAACACCCAAAACTAGTTAGTGTGCTAATATCCATAGCGAGTTCTATGCACTTACAACGCGTTCACTATGAACACAGCTAAGATGCTTTATTTTCAGTGACTTCATGTGTGTTCTGTTAGATATTAAAGAAACTTGCAGCTAAAGTACAGAGTACGATGGATACTGTGAAACTTGCCAGTGCAGTGGGTAGATGAGAGCCGCGGCGGCGTGGATACAGGCAGTGAGACGACACAGACGACGACTGGTCATTAGAATACGACGCTCAAACAGAAGACTACAAAAACATACACAGAGGCAAAGACAACGACAGACACCTAGGCATAAAGAGAAACATAGAGGCAAACATAGATACAAGTACACAAACACACAGAGACATATGTAGACAGACTGTTCGACGACTGGTCATTAAAATACAATGCTCAAACAATATACTGGACACACAGACAGACAGAGAAACATGCTGAAAAACAGGATGTATAGGGACACAAGCAGAGTGCGATCAACGGAGCATCACTGAGGATCGTACCTCAGTGATTCACATGCCAGGGTCCATAGAGTATTTACAGGCAGACAACACTGCTACCAGCGTTGACAACGGGATTGGTCTAGGGACCAGTGCGTCACAATGGCACAAGTACGCATTGGCCATTCTCTGCTGGCAGCAGCTTATCTGCACCATATCAGGCGCCGAAACTCGGCCATCTGCCCACACTGACAAGGCGCCGAAGAAACAGTTGAACATCTGGTATTCCAGTGTCCTGCCCACGATCAGGCCGGGAGAAACACGTGGCCAGGAGACTCTTTTACAACAGACCCGCGACGCCTCTGGAGCTACCTGGAATGGCTTAGGGCAGTGACCCCCCCCTGACCAGGAATGGGGGAGAGAGAGAGAGAGCAGGCTATGCATTGCAACTAGCCTCATCAATTCACTGTGTACAACATGTAAAAATGATCTCACAATCTGAGTAAAAAATCTTTTGCTAGAAAACTTCCAGCAAAATACCTGGCAAATATGAGGACCATGTTGCTGACGTCGACAGCACTGTAGTACTCCATCAAATTACGCTGCCAGACAACAATGCAACAATTATTTTTCACTCTAAACAATAGCGATGATTGCACAATTGAAAATGCCGCATGTGATACGTGTACATTGTACAATAAAGTGTAAAGTAAAGTAAAGTCCTTCCAGAGACTTAAGGCGCATTGGGCGGCACTGATCTCCGTTTCCTTACCTGTCAGCCAGACGCCAGTTTTTACACTGTGAAACCATGGATATCGGGCCAGCGCATCATGCGGTGTGCCTGTTTATGTCCCAGCTTTTGCTGGTACCCACTGCGCCTGTCCACGGAGGGATGGCCGGGCTGAGTTAACACTGAAAAGTTCAGCAAGTACAAATAAATATGACGGACAGAAACCGACACATAATCAAGAAATCACACACAAACTGAAATACTGTGACACTCCACACTCCACAGTAAGCCGCACGATGGGACTTCTGTGATTTCAGCCTACTGCGAGAAATGAGCCTTGATGCGCAAAAACCAAGCTGGTGGAAAAACCAAGCTGGGGGCTTAGCCGCTACCGACTGACTTCAACTGCACCGCTCAACATTAATAAGTTTCACGGCAATCCAATGCTAGAGAACGGTGAACTGGTGTACTTACATTTTCAGGAATGCTTGGCATAATTTCCAACGCTGGACATGTGAATCTGAACGCCTGAAAACAGCAACATGTGGAAATTAATACCAACAACCAATAACTTGATTTATCACATTGATCATAGGTAGTATATATAAAACTGGTTTGGACATAGTAAAAAGCATATAACGACACTCAGGTCAAATTAGCCTTCCATCGCTTCAGGGTAGGTAAATTGAGCACTGCCCAGTCTGGCTGGGGCAAGTTAAGGCAAGGTACATTCACCTGTGTTGGGTGGCAGGTAGCACTCTGTGATCTCATGTGGCAGGTGATGTTCTGTAGTTCTAAAACGGATTTCCAGTCAAGAGTTGTTGTCCCTTAAAGCGTTACTACTAAATGTACCAGACTTGAAGCGAGAACTAAAACATGTTGTAAAGGTTTAGGTACATCAGCATCACAAAATGCTCTAACAAAGACTACTAACAAAAATAGGACCACACCAACTACCTTCACAACAACTACTACTACAACTATTACAAATATTATTAACCATTTTAGGTCAGCAAAGTGATGTTGACGTGTTGTAGTGGTATTAAGACATCAGTTGACATGAGACGTTCTAACAGTGACCTCTACTAACATTATGACTACTACTACTACAGCTGCAACAACCACTAACCAGTCCTGAGGCAGGTAGAATGACATCGATATGTTGCAGTGGTTTAGATACATCAAATGACATCAGACGTTCTAACAGTGATTAATAACACCATCACTACAACTATCACTACAACTATTACTACAACAACTACTACGTACCAGTCCTGAAGCAGGCACAGAGACATCGATGTGTTGTAGTGGCACAGAGACGTCAGCTCTCATGAGCCATTCTAACAGTGATTTGACATCACTTAGTTCCGCATCGTCCATGCAGTGTAGCAGTAGATCTGACACGTAGTTTAGCAGCTTGAAGAATACGTCGAACCATGGCAAATAGCTAGCAACAACAACAATTACTACTACAATTACTACTATAATTACAGCAACAACTGCAACAGAAATCACAACATTTTAACTGCGATAGTCATGTAAGCTGTGTCTGGAAAGCTACAGTTTTCCCTAATTAACTTTAACAAATGTAAACGTACTTTAAAATTTTTGTCACATGTTACCCAAAGAATAAATATTAGTAAAACATATAATAAAATTTAGCTTAATGAATACACAACAACAAATCACAAAAAAGATAACTGCATTAATTTTTTTACATCCAATAAACGTAAATAAGGACTAACGAATAAATAACCACACAAATGACTAAAATAAATATTTATTTCCTATTTGTAAATTCACAAACACTGCGCTAACAAAATCTGTTCACCAATATAAAAAGTTGGCTAATTTTATAAACAAAAATAAAACTTTTCTATATCAGCCAACAAAATTGGCTGATTTTATCAATCACAAACCATCCCTGTAAGCCTACAATTAGTAACAGCAGAGGTCAAGAAAATTAGTTCAAATTATGACTAAACAAATCACCTGTTTTCATTGCTAAGTAATTCCAGTTACGTCTGATTACAAACTGGATAATTCACACATTTGTTAAAAAAACAACGACAAAACATTCTAATAACGAAAATAATCACATGCAGCAATTTCAGAAAATAAACAAAAAATTAAATAAAAACAAAAACAAAATGACATAACACTTAACACACTGTGGCTCACCAAAAATGCAGCATCGGAATATATTTTGATAACAATAATTGTTAATTGTTAATAATTGTTAAGTGCAGTGCAAAAATTAAGAAAAAAACAAGACTAATTTCAGATAATTCAGCAGCTCATTTCAAGATGTCACACAAAAAATGTTTGAAACTCATCTGCATTTGCCAAAGTTGCCATAAAAGACAACTGAAAACCGTCCTTCACTTATCATGGACCACCTTTCACAAATCCAAAATAACTTTGAACCATTAACATTAATAAAACAAGCAACAACTAAAGAACGGGTTAACTAACAAAACTCATACAGACACAAGGGGAGCAAAAAACCAATAACTTCACGTGCACTACAAACCAGGATTCTTGGCTTACAACGTTATTTACTGCAATGGACAAATGCATCACAGTTACATATTATTTGTGTATTTTACTGTCAGCATTATTTCTGGTGGTATTATTACTATATACTGTGCAAATCTTAATAAAAATTTCAAGCAAAAAACTAATTATCATAAAACAAAAAAAAATCAGCTGGCATAAAATAAAACGAATCTGAACTCAGTAACTAAAATGACACAAAATATCTGACAGAACAGTAACTACTCTCATTGACATCACATGCGCAAAAAAAAGCAAAGCCCAGTTCAAGACTTCTTGAGAGTTCTACAAATTGGCAAAACTGGTCATTCCTTTGCTTGGAAATATTTGCACCAACTCTGACCTTTCTGCACCTAAATTCCATTTATGAGTCTTGAGCCAGTATACGACTGTAAATACTTATACTGAATATGCACAAACACACACACAAAAGACAATAACGAACAATGTAATGAAGATGGAAGACAGTGGTCTAGTTACCTGACCATGCAGAGATAATCAGCCAAAAATCAGTTGATAAAAACCAACAAGATACAGCTAAAATTATATGTATTCATATAACTACAGTTGTTATAATTATCAGGAAAAAGCTGATGAGATGTACCTGACGATGCACAGACATGACTCGCAGTCGGCGGTCAGTCGACAAAAACCAAACCGAAACTTGCTGCCGATGTCGGTGAGCACGAACGAAAAAGGATCCACCGTGTGACTGGAATGAAAACATTGACAATCAATCACTACTGACTGAATAACACATAATGAAAATTATACACAAAAATAAACCAATTTTGAGTAAATGATGTGTGAATAAGAAATGATCCACAGTGTGTCTCTAATGGTAACACCATACGGCACATTTTAGCATATATTTCAACTAGTTCTATTTTAGTCTTCTTTTTGCTCATATTTTGCAAAAAAACAATGAGCATATTAAATAAAAATTTCCTGCCATAAAATGGAATTCCAAGCTATGCATTTTGACAGTTGACTTATGTTGAGTGAGTAGAAAAATAAGATATATGATTCACAGTGTGACAGCATCAGCAACAAAACCTCACAGTTTAACAGTTAACTCGCAGCTAACAAACTGACTCAGTGTTATCACAGCAGGAAGTGCAGTGGTAAAATTGCCCCACCCTAAATTTTAGGCTGACAGAAATTTGCCAGAAAGTCTTCTTACTGTTTAACGATTTTCATCCAAAAAAATAAAAAATTTTCAGAAATTTAAGAACAAAATTAAAGTTTTGAGCAATATATCAAACATTTTCCGCTGTCTGTAGAAATTATGTTTGAAATCTGCAGTATCTGTTGCAAAATTGCAACTTCCTGCCCACCTACTTTTTTACTGATATAAACATAAGGAAAGGGGAGGCAGAAGGAAGAGCCACTTCGCTGCAGGGGAGGGAGGTTAACGTAATAGCCGGCGTTGCTGCTTGCGCGCCGTTGGTGCAATGATGTCATTGCTATTATTAGTCATCGTGTACACAGACACACACACACGGAATGACAGACACAACGACAGACACAACGACCAATCTCATAATCTCCTCCAATGTTCACTACGTTCATGCTTGGCGGATATAAAAAATTATCACGAAAAGATAATAAAAACACTGATGAACAGTGCATCAGGCACCACGTAAAGACAATGGCAAACAAATAAAAATATTGAGAAAATTAATAAATTGCAACATAGTAATGTGAGCATGTTTGCAAAAGTCAAGTACCATAGTTTACTTGTCTGCAAAAAGCTGTAAAGCAAACAAAATACATAGAGTAATGCATAATATTCTACAATGTTGCGTCAAAAAGGGGATGGATACATGTTGAAACATTTTTGTCTCTTCTGTCAGTAAATGATGCTCAGATTATGAACCTGTGTAAAATGCAAATCAATGAAACAACCAGCTAGCCAAAATTTCCTGGCTAATAGCTATAAAAAATAAAAATGAGTGCAGCTAATTTGTTGTTTTGACATAGAAAATAAGCAATAAAAAGTACCCACCCAACGAAGTCGTCACTAACTGGATACGCAAACTTTGGCAGACAGTCGACCAACTCCTGACAGACAACATGCACGAAACAGTCTTTTAACCAGAAAATTTAACAGACATTAAAAAGTGGCATCTTGTAGTCATCCAAAATCACTTTTATAGATATTCCTGGTAGATAGATCTATATATCACAAAATTTACAACAAGATATTATTTTATCAACCGAAAAAAAATTGACGTGTTAGAGATGGTGCAGCAAACATCTTCCGCTGTTACTACTAGCAAAACTATGACTGCAGCAACTACTATTACTACTACTACTACTACTACAACTGTCATTACAGACCTCATCACTAGAACAGGTTGCATAAAGTGAGTGAGTGAGTGAGTAGGGTTTAACGTCCTCCCCCAACACAGTATAGGTCACTTCGGGGACAGCCTTTCCAGGCAAAATGCACACAAACACAAAATAATGGAACAGAAAGTTTAACTTTTACAGAAACACAAAACACAAAATACAAAAAAACAAGCTAAACCTAAACCTAAAATTGTAACAACTCCATTATGCGCGTGCATATGTAATTAACATAATGGTAGTTCTAATAATCTTCCCTGTTATCCTCCAGACAGACATCAATGTGACAGTGCTGTCTATTGGAGGACAGGGGGCCAGGTTACATAAAGTAATGTGATCTCCAACACAAACTACTACTACTACTACCACCACCCAACAACTACCGCTGTCACTATAACCACTACAACTACTACTACTGCGACTATGACTACTACTACTATGGACCTGGTCACTGGGTGTGGTCGGATAAAGCAAAGTGATCTGAGGCTCTGCATCTCCAACACAGTCGATGCGTGCAAACAGCTCAAACAAGCGACAACGGCCCGTCCTGCAACGTATATACCATAATGAGAGTAAAAATTAAAAACAACAAATTCTCACAATTGATAAAAATAACCAAAACAAGCAAATCAACTGAGCCTTCCATCCCTTCGGCGCAGTAAATAAAGTACTGGCCTATCATGTTCGGTGGCAAGTAACACTGTGTGATCTCATATGGCAGCTGACACTCCATAGCCTTGAGATGAGTTCAAAAGAACAGTCATATGCACCAATTAACTTCTAGTGTCTGTGAATTTTCAGTACCCTCACCTGTCAAACAACTGCAAAACAATGATTATAAATGCAAAAATAATAAAGGAATCAATGAAAGACTAACAAAAAATTAAAAGTTGCACAGTTGAGACAGATATGAGGTCAGAAGCTGATCCGGGCCTCTGGCAGTCAGCTCACAGGTTGCATACTCATAAATCTGGCGGTAGGCTGCTTTCTGCCAAACCCTCGGTTATCGTCGGAACTACAGAGCATCACTGCCGCATTATGGCCAGTACCAGATTATGTCGTTCACTGACGGAGACACATATGTGTGAACAACTTGCCCAGGGCTGTTATCTGGTAGTGTATCGGTCCATATGTGCAACATACATCATTCCAAACAACTAATATCCCGTTTAGACAATAACGCTGGCTCAACGAGCTGGTTTGAAAAGCTGGCTCATCCAGCTAAAATATGTAATTGCTCGATGTTTGCTCGATCGTGTAAACGGGTATAATCCACTAAGCCACTTTAAATAACCTATCAGAAGTAAATGAATAAAGCAAATGAGACATGAACTGACTGGACTCTAGAGCCCATCATGGCTGCATGTGTCCGATCAAAAAGGCAGACTCAGAATACATGAGAACAATGCATCATGTGTACAGCAATCCTCACAGAGGTTGAGAGCTCGACCAGATTATTGCAATGCATCAATTCTACAAACATACAGACACACCACTAAATAACACTCATAGCTGCCAAGTTCCAGAAACTGAAATGTGTGAGATCGAGTTAAATCATCTCCGCCATCCCCTACAATTCTTCCATTTCCTTCACTTTTTCTTGTTTGCCTTTTCCTCTTTTTTTCTTTCTGCTCTTTCTCCATTTCCCCCATTTTTGCCCCTTTCTCAACATTTACTTCAAAATCTAGCTAGAGTTTTGCAGCGATCAAAGCTCCCCAGCAAAGCCCGGGGTGGAGCCCTGGCAGCCAAGATATTTTGTGCATTTTTGGCTCCGAAATTGCACCTAGTGAAAATTTTTTGTCGCTTTAAGGTACTGTAGGTAAAGTCATTTATGCAAATTCTTTCGTATTGACCACTACTGTCATACAAACTATGTGCAATAGACCAAAAAATAAGAATGAGTAAGACAAAACTTAGACAGGCGAAAAAGCTCGAGTTGACTGAAAATGCATAACTGTGACCATGCTTTCGAGCAGTAGCACTAAATAGTGCCAACTACTGCAAACAACCAACTTCTTTTTCTGTAATTTTCAGCCAGGGTAAGGGTTTAGAGTTAAATCAGTTTACTGCTGCCCCTTCCGAGCATGTAGTAGCACAGCCTTATGCGAGAGTGCAAATGTGTTATTTGGTCTGTTTTTGATCGTAACAGTTCATTTTGTTTGATTGAGGCTGCGGCGCCTAGCGACTTTTGCTTTTAGGCGCCGTGTATGAATTGACTTCATTATCACTAATTACTGGTGCAATAAAAACTGTGTTAAATTTGATCAGATAACTCACTGAATGAGGTTTAGCGAAAAATAAAGTTATGGGTAGCTCAGAATTAGGATGAGCCTTAGAATTCGGGTAAAAAAAAAGTTCTGTAATTACGCTGAAAAAAAACAAACAAAATCTTAGGAAAACGTGACAAAAGTCGGAGGAAATTTTGCAACTCACGAAATAATCTCATAACAAGGTGCGTCTGGAATGCGGGGTTTTCCCAGCATGTAACTTCACTCAAAACTAATACTACAACTGTATCCCAAAATAATGTCAAACAAACAAATTATAAACTGGCTCAGATAATCAGCCGAACAACTTTTAACTGTTTTGCAGTTAAATTAATGACATAAATCACAAAACAAGCAAAACTTGCCGGAAGTAAACAAAAAGTGCCACGCCCACCGCCCGTAAACACACCATAGATAACATTTTTGTGCAAAAAGTTTTCTGTAGTGATGGGCGATGATCACAATTTTAATTTCGATACGATATCGATAAGTATAACATTTAGAAAAACGTACTCAGTGTAAGATAATGGCTAAACTGTTTTACTGATAATTTCTGTTGAAATAGCGTAAACTTATATACGTGAGAGTTATTTTAGCCTAGTTCATACGAGCAGCGACTTAGAAATCTGAATTTTCTAACATTAATAGAAAGCAGTCGTAGCCCGCAGGTACATCCGCCAAGGCAATGTTATTCGCCAGGTGGCGTCACCATATTCGCTTTGCCAGCGGTTTCCTTATGCCCCCTTTAACGCAATGGTAACGAAAATTTCAAAGTGATCCACAATCCAGAATTCCTGCCGGATCACCCCAAAAATTTAATCACTTATAGTTTATGCCATGCCCGACATTCCCTCAAAATTTCAGAAAGATCCGTCCATAACTTTTTGAGTTATCTTGCTAACACACAGACAGTCAGACAGACAAACAAACAAACGATGGCAAAAAACATAACCTCCTTGGCGGAGGTAATTATCGCCGTCACCGTGAAGATATGATTATAGCTTTAAAAAATTTTACATAACATTTATGACACAGCTATTTTTGTGAAAAACAAGATTTCAACTAACAAAAAGTAGACAAGAGAACAAGAAGTCACTGTCTAAAATTGGTTGCAAGAGCTGATAGAAATTTATTTATTAATTTGTCTTCAATGGCAGGCTCGAGGCCCATGAACACACAAAACACACACAAACACAAAGACTAAAAACAGACTAAAACAAACTACTTCGCCAACATTTAAAAACTGGAGATTTTAAAAACAAGTCCGAAGATAAAACAGCATTGACAAACGAATCGTCACTAATCTGCAATGATCGCCATAGTGAGAAAGTCAATTTACGCATATTTTCCCGTAATGATGAAACACTGTTAAAAACAAAAAGTTTAGAAGCACTACACCATCGTGGCTTCTGTAACAATTGACGAAACGCATCATTATGTGCAACGCGTAACTTGTTGAAAGAATATTGATACATTGAACACCATAGCTGACAGCCATACATTCGAGTGCAATATGCTCTGAACAACATAAGTTTTGTGTTCAACGAAGCAGACGAAAACTTTCGTATAATCATGTTTGCTCTAGCATATAAAGATCTAGTTTGTTTCATTATGTCAGCATCATCAGACAAGCTAGAGTTGACAATATGACCAAGGTACTTGTAGCTATCAGTATAGGGCAACGTTGTCCCACACAGTTGAAACGATGGACAATTAAGTACAACATTTTTTGATTTTACAATGAGACATTGTGACTTTACTACGTTGAAAACAACCTGATGGAACACAGCAAACTTTGAGCAGATGTCTAACAGCAACTGAAGACCTTTAGCAGAAGGTGCAAATACTACAGCATCATCTGCAAACAGCAGATGGTTAATAATCATATTACTCAGTCTGCAGCCTATGTTTGCTGAATGCAGGCACAATGACAGCTCATCAATGTAAACTGCAAATAGAAAGGGGGATAAAATTCCACCCTGGCGAACACCATTATATATATTAAAATTATCTGATAGAATTCCAGCCCACTGAATTCTTGCATAGTGGTGACCATACCAATTCCACAGAAGACGCAACATATATGCTGGAACTTCACGAGCCACAAGTTTACGAAATAATGTGGTGTAGTTAACACGGTCAAACGCTTTAGTAGCATCCAAAAAACACACAAACATAGTACTACCATGATCACAATAAAACCGCAATAGTTCTTTTAACAGTAATATTGGCATTAATGTAGAGTGACCACGCTTAAAACCAAACTGATTATCCGAGGT
>Ga0209367_1005273_pt1 | contig 17919 bp, 12 predicted proteins | sample WorMetLIZISLAND2_FD_187412 | JGI IMG/M metagenome (GOLD analysis project Ga0209367, IMG submission 187412) | Marine gutless worms symbiont microbial communities from Max Planck institute for Marine Microbiology, Germany - Olavius geniculatus... ... | reverse complement strand
TTTTGAGCCAGTGAAGAGATTTAAGAATAGGAGTGGTATGACTAAATTTAGGAGCTCTGACGACAGCACGAGCAAGGGAGTTTTGGATGTGTTGAAGACGATTTAATTGAGACTTAGGAAGATTATGGTATAGAGAGTTACAGTAGTCAAGTTTGGAGTGAACGATGGACATATCGCATATAGTATGCGTGACAAGACAAGAGTGAATGCGATATGACATATAGTCATATCGCATTCACAGCTATCAAGTTGACCAGGTACAACGCGAGCACTATTTTGTAGTTTCTACGCCTGTTTTTAGATAAGGAATGAATTGTACACTGTGTCCCAATAAAAAACGTCCCCAACGTTTTTGATTGTAACTTGAAAACAGATGATTTGATTTTAATACTTTTTGACACAAATATTCTAGACACAACTGGTTCTGAAACAACTATTTAATTTCCCACCTCACCGGAAGTCTGCTTTTGCACTACCTGGAAAAATTAGAATCAACAAAATATGGCATTTTTGTCCAAAGCAGTAATGTCATTTAATGGAAATAGCTTGCAAGACATTTTTTGTTTACATTTCTGTCACTTTGGCTAACAGTTTGTTGCTTTTGTCTGTTTCTGCAACAATCCGCAATAAAAGTATGAAACGTCGACCCATTAGTGAATACGGGCAACAGCACGTTTTCTCTATTCCTTGTCAGCGGTTTGCCCGTTTTGCTTTTCCCGGGTAGTGCAGAAGCACACATTGGACTAGGTGGAAACTTGAACAGCTTTTTGATAGACAGTTGTATCAAAAACATTTTCGTTAAAAATTGTTAAAATCTGATGATCGTTCCTCAAGTTATACTTTATAATGTCAGATATGTTTTTGATGTTTTTTGTTCATTTTATCACATATTCTGCTTGTTTTGCGTTTCCCAGGTAGTGCAGAAACGGTTCTTGGATGAGGTAAAAAAAAATTGAAAGGCCATTTGATGTTTAGTTGTGTCAGAAACATTATTTTTGAAAAATTATTAAAATTGCTCAATTTGTCTTCAAATTACAGTCAAAAAATGTCGGAAATGTTTTTTATTGGGACACAGTGTATAGCTCTTTATCGGAAACCCATCGCAAAACTACGGAGTGTCACGTGCCATATGGGATCACACATTGTTATCTGCCACCCGACACAGATGAACGCGCCCCGCCTTTCTTCCTTACTTACTTATTTATTACTTATATACTCATTTATTGATGCTTTTTTTCCATTTCAAATGACAGCGAGCTAAATCAAGTGTTTGCTTGTCATCTGACAATTACGGGTACGTAGTTTATTTTTGCTATTTCTCATTGTATATTTTTATGTTGTTTCCACTCCACTACGGTCCGAAAGAATGCCTTCATTTTCAAAGTTGCAACAACTTTTTTTAGACCTACTACTGCCTTAAAGCACTAATGTCAGACTTTTATTCTTTTCATGCGTGTCTGTACGTCTGGGCCTAGTATTTTATTATTGTACTGCTGCTTTATATCGTTGTTTTTTCGTTTATAGCAGGCTATTATTATTTTGCTTCATTCTTGACAAAACGCGCGCGAGTATGCACACGCACCGAGTCATTATAAGTCAAAAAGTAGCCTGGTGACCAAGAAATTGCAAATTAGTTCTGATAGACAGCTGCAAATTTCCAACACATGAAATATAAGTGCTTAGCATTTTAATCTTTTTTTTGAAATTATTTCTAAATGAGCATTTTTAGCCAAAACTTTTGTATTCTTAAAATAAAATTTTCCGACAGGCTATTTTTTATCGGGGGAAGGGAGGTTTTCCTGCCGAGAAGCCATTGCACACCCACATACGTTATACTTGCAGACGTACAAGTAATACAACAGCGCGGATACTAGGCAGCATCAGCACGGGAGAATATCACTGCGTGACGACGTGTGCTACTGATAAGCACAGGAGTCCATCTCTGTCCACGGCTGGGGGACATAGACTGACTGGCGATTTCTTCCCTCCTATTCTCTCACCCCTACCCGGTCCTCTTTTTTTCTTTCTTCCCTTTCTTTGAAACTAGGCTCTCTGAAATCCAGTTAGAATGTCTTGCGGAGCCCTGTAAGCTCCCCTGGAGGCCTTTGGCAAAGCAACAGCCGAAATCAAATTTGGTGTATTTTAACTTTAAAATAAAATATTTGGTGGCAACGATTTCAATAATTTTTTTTAGAATTAACTGACCAAATTTTGTGCAGTTAACACTCTACACTTTTTAGTTAAAACAGTGAAACGTCAGAACAGTTGAAAATTTAATTACTCCTCAAATATTGGCCGGGGTTGGGACATTCGTAATAGTTTCCTCCAGTCCAATCTAGACATTGGGGAAGGCGTGCCCCCTGTTCCACGTGAATCGAAGCTCGTGCTGATAAGGTAGATCGTTAATGCGTGCTTGCTTCTGCATGAGTGCAAAGCTGCTGCGCTGCTGCCGGGGTCGACGCACACGACTTGTTGACGCAGTAAGCATTAATCACGTACATCATCACCGCAACATACAGGCTGTCGTGGTGTAGCCTGAAATATGAACTGGGGGATCCCACCTTTTATCCCCTCCCTCTTTTTATATCTTTTTTTCTTTTTTCTTTTTTTCCCTCTCGGCTCTTTACCTTTTTTCCACTTTTTTTTCTTTTTTCAGGGGTGAGTGCAAACTTCAATTAGTTGAAGGCTCTAGCACTTGAGTTGAGTGTGCACTGTCAGCGATGTGCTCAGTTTTGCCAGCACAAAAATATTGTCGGTGCTTTTCCCCTTTCCTCTCCTTTTCATTCCCTTTCTGTCGTTAGAAGTGGGACCCCGAAAATTCAGCTAGGAGGTATGGAGGAGCGCCATGATCTCCCCAAGCGGAGTCCCCGCCGAAATCGAATTTGGTGCATTATAATCTTAAAATAGGCTATGAGGCCTGCATGATGGCAACAATTTTTCGTATTTTTCTGACTCGCTAATATCTATTTTAACCAAAAAAATGACATTGGGGGCTTGTCAACGCCACTGCATACGGCGCCGAGTGATTTGCGTTGCCAGTGCTAGACGCACACCTCCAGCGGTTATACCATCCACTCATCGCCACAGGTGTAACTTCAGCATCTTCGCCGCCACCGCAGCATGCCAGCTTGCTGACGGTTCTGCAGCGATATATCCACTTTCTGTATATATTAGATTCATTCATTCTGTGTATTTATGTCCGTGGCACCGCGCTGACCGCAGTAAACCTCTAGCCCTTAGAGAGAGCGCGCCTTGCTTCAAGTTGCTGGTTGCGCGTCACATGCAGCGTTATGCGGTATTCGATAGTGTGTTAACTCTCACTCCAATCATTCCATAAATATTGTAACTAGGCTAAATGTTATCATGATTAATTCAGTTTGAAAACTTTTATATTTATAAATGTTATAGTGCCTTATCTATAACAGTGAGGCCGACAGATAGTGCATTACAATGTCTATAGGTCAGTTTTAAGTCAGTTTTAAGCGAGTCATGAGGGCATTACGAAAAGCCGAAGCAGAATTAACGTTCCTGGTGCGGGGAGGAATCTGGTTCTAGATTTTTGGACCCGCAGACGAAGAAAACGCGCTTGCTGAACTTTTTCTCACAACATCCGCATTGCATCATCCGTTAATAACAAAATGAGTAATGTATTCGAGTGCAAACTTGCTGTACTGGCATCGACGCTTAGGCTTACCGGTATGTTTAAATCGATTATTTCGATGAAGACGATGGCGCCCGATTTCCAGCGAGGCAGCAAATCATTTTCAAGAATGTACGGACAAAAGGCCACCAAGCTGGGTTTTTACTATGCTTCTAGAGTTCTTCTTCTAAATAAGGTGCACATTTTTTTCGGAAATACATGTATAACTCAATTTGCCAGGTTATGTAGCCTATTATATGAGAAAAAGAAATTTGAACTAACGCTACGAGACGCGCGAAAGCCTATAGCCTAGCAGTTCTAGTTCAGTAGTGTAGCTGAAAATTGGGGTGTTCACGCTAAGTTAATATACAAATACCAAATTCTCTATCTGGATCGCATAACGATAGTAGCGCGGCGCCACCTTGTGAATGATATAGACTTGTGTCGCAGCCAGAAATCGCCAAAAAATCCATAAAACCCTCTATTTTGGCGTTCAAGATCATTCAAGGTCATTGGATTCGGCGCCAATCGAGAGCCAGTGTACGACTTCCCATTAGTGATTAATAGTAACCTAGGCCCTATCTCGCACCGTTACTGAGATACAGCGACTTATTGGCCAAAAATCGCATATTTTGCCCACCCCTTTCATTTAGCGCTTTCGTTCGAGGTGACCCCCTTCGAATTTATGGAAAAGCTTTACGGTTTCTGAAACTAGAGTCTTCCAGGCAGCCGACGGTGAAGATTTGGTGATCCTACTTGCACCGTTTTTGACTGATCCACCCGTAGAATTGCGATGGCGCTGAAAGCAGTAGCTGCTTTTGCGCGTAAAAATCGACGATTTTGCTGCCGTAATTTATTATGCCGTTTTGCGTATTCTTTTATTTAGTGGATCGAGTCTTAATCAAAAGATGTTGCTCTTAACGTCGCGCGCGAAAGGCCGCTACTGTCTGTCTTCAGATGTAGTATGAGACAATGTTCCTGCACAAAAGTCGTCAAAGTTGAGTTCAGTGGTTTGGCGTGTTAAGTTACGCTTGGTGAAAACCTGTCTGGGAGGACTTTTGTCCTCGATTTATCATTAAGACGGCCGTGTGTTGTGTTCATGTACGGAAATGAATCCGTGGCAGGCGTCCCGGCAGCATATTGACCGTCGTCCGTGAAACTCGGCAGGCGTCACTCCCAGTAGACAATGTTTCAGATCGGCCACGCGGCCACACTGCAGCCAGCCAGATGCTTCCGATCGCCCAGAGTGCAGCGGGTGAAAATTTATAAACATATTCTCGAATAGTTAAATATAGTAACTGTCGGCACTCGACTGAGCAAAGCAAACATTCGCCGAACTTTTTATCTACGTATTCAGACTATGATCAACGTCGCTTTAAGCTTACTCGGTTGTTTTCTGTGCCATATCTCATTCTTTGAAAAAATGATCAAAATTTGCTCATAATTTTTCCATAATTTTGCGGATGCACCGAAACACGGAGACAGATAAAAAAAACATAATTTTTTTCTTACCTCGGCAGAGATGTTGCACATTCTAACAAACTCCGAAACGCTTTAGTAACCGCACAGTTTGATTCAAGTTGTTATTTTGCTTCAAACGTTTAAAACGTGTTTAGAATTAGGCAAGGAAATTAGCGGCCTTTGTAACGACAGAGACGACATACACCTGGCATTGTCTGCAGCTTGCTTTGGCAGTGTTTGACATTTTCTAGGAATTATTATTGCGTGTCATTTCCCATAGGAGCTAGGATTGCAGAAATACGCGCTTTTCGTTGTGTCTGCCGTTCCAGTTTCGAGTCCTGTTGTATATTTTCTGTTGTGTATCTGGCAAGCAGTTTGCTGATTGTTTTAGATATGGGGAAAAGTTCATGGAAAGGATATGGGCTTGAAGGGTATTTCCTGGTATTATCGAGCCGTTTTTCGGTCAGGATCGGTTTGCGTATCGTATAACAGATTTTTGCGATATAATTTCATTACGGGGGCGCTTGGCTATAAAAAAACTTTCGTATAACTGGCACTAAAAGGCGAAAAAAACTTGGAAATTCAAGGTGTTGATAAACAATAAACAGACAAACAAACTGACTTCAAACGAGCGACAGAAAACACTGCTTAATGCCATGGGGGCTCAGCGAAATACTGAAGACGTTGTACCACTGCAGGCGAATAGATGCACGTATATTATTCATAAACCGGTACAGAGAGCAGCAATTACTATGACTATTGCCGTCATAATCACAGCAATGATGTAATTATCATGTGTCGATGAGTGGTGACGCTGCTGCTGTACTGCGTTCTATTTGCCAGCTTATTGGCCGCTAAATCAGCAGCAAGCAACAGCACGCGGCAGCATCAGACGTTGCAGCAGTTGCAGCAGCAAGCCAGTCTACTGCTTCTGCAACTGCTGCTGCTGCTGATAAGAGCTCGTCGACTAGCAGACGAAGACAGTTGTGCTGTACGACGGGATTAGAGAGATATACAGATGAACACACAAGGACGGCATGCGGACAGACGCATCACGGGCGTCCAAGACACGGTTATGAAATGCGCTGCAGACCGTGTGCGTAGCCAGCGTTAACTTAGCTCTTGTGTCTGAGCGAAGTGTAGAGAAAGATCTTCGAAGAATCAGCTGTACGGTACTGAAGTTGCTTTACAGCAACCATATTTGGTGGATATAGCGCTATACATGTAGTTGCCGTATGCATCGAATTATAGACATTGAAGCCACGACGACTGGAGTCTATAAGCAAACAGTGTACAGCTTATACCGCCCCAGACAGCGCGACATCGTACTTAAACGACGTTCGGATCTCGTAGACTACACCGTCGCGTTTGCTGTATGACGCACGACTGCAGCCGAAAGTTGCCGCGAAAACGGTACGAGTGCGAGCCGAGTGTACTTTAACTGACGATCAAAATCGATATCAACAGCAGTGCGTTGGCTTTGCTTTGGTTGTGATGGGGGACACGTCGTCTACCCGACTGCACAAGTCGTCCACAGTCCGTGCAAATGTTGTCTGCAGTCCGCTGCCGCGCAACGTCATAGCTGTCATTGTCGCCGCCTACTTCATTCAAGGTAGACCTACCGTTCGTTAGCCGAACAACTTTATACCAGTGCACTTTTTGCGCGCTCGTTCTAACAGGCCGCATTAAAGGTTTTGCCCGTTCGTCCGTACGTCTGTCCCGCACGGCCTAACTCAAAAACAAAAGGACGTAAAAACCCAAATTGGCGTCAACCTTTCCCGGAGCAGCAGTAATTGGTGCGCCAATTTTATTTTCAGCTCAAGAGGTTAAAAGTTCTAGCGCCTCTGAAGCTCTGCATACAGCGCTATAAAATATTAATACAATAAAAAAGTCATTTTATGGCCAGAATTGCGCATTGCATCGATCGAGTACGTGGCCGCGTATATATGTATTGTACGTCGGTGGACGGCCGGCCTCATATTATGTCGGTAGTGGGCCGACACCTTTGTTTTTGTTACTGCTGGTTTTCTTTCATTCCAGACTGCTTTGACAGTGACGTCGTGGCTGGCTGGTGGGCAGCGGAGCAATGAGCAATTGTTCCCACGCCCCGTAAATTTTTGGTCGAGGGAAAATTGTCGAAAAATGTTCTTTATGTCGAAAAATTGTCGACCAAAAATGTAAAATTTTGGACTAAAACCTCCATTTTGTGGAATGAAAAAGCAAAATTGAAATCTTGAGACCCATAATCTGCTTCGTCGGAAATTTGCAGTGCCTGCCAGAAAGTTGCAACTACATGCCCCGCCCACTTTTTTAACGCACGACGCCGTTGTGCTTCGCGTGGGGTCATCGTGCTGCGACGTTTGCTGATTCTGATAAGTAGTCTATAAGCTGCTTTATTGGCCAAATGCTTTATGATTTATCACCAACGCAAACGACTTACGACGGACGGACTACATCAGGGCCTGAATGAGTGCCGGACCGTTCGGTCGTGGTCCGTTGCATTCCATTGCGCCGCGTTACGCTAATTAATCACACCGTGTGTCAACAGTCGGCAGGGTCTTCAATCTTATTGGCACGCAAGACAATCATGAACGCACTTTTTAAAGTGCATGCGGCGAAAATTCCACCGACTTTATTGTCACGTCGCGAAATTAGTCTGAGGTGATAATATTGGCGACAAAATTATCTGAAATATCAAGGACGGGTTTTAAACACACCTACGCTGTTCGTTTGATTCACATGTTCGTTTTGTGATTACTGGTTCTGTTCTTCAAAGACAAAGTTTTAATAAAGGCGCGAACAGACTACAGAGTGGCGTAACTGAAGTGAACTGAACTGAACTGACACGGTTTAGTTTTTGACGAACTGACCAATTGGCGAGCAGGGCGGGCGTACGAGCGTAGTTACATTACTGCTTGTCCATTAGTCAGTTCGTCAAAAACTAAACCATATCAATTCAGTTCGGTTCAGTTAGGCCTACGCCGCTTTGTATGCGCTTTAACACGCACGTTGCCGGCGTACTATGGGCAGACGTTCACTCTATATGCGATGCCGCTGTTAAATTGTGCTAATTATCTTACACGTACTTATGGCAAATCCTGAACTAAAGCTAGCGAAACGAGCACTTTTTGTATATCATAAATATCGTATATAAAGTGCACGGAACATGCAGTACATAAAAAATTATCTTTAAAAGTGGTAAGAATCAGGCAGCTACAAACAGAGAGCAGGATTTTCTCTAGATTACATGTACACGGAGACACGTGCGCTGACACGTCCATCTGAAATACCGAAGTTTCAAGTAGGCCTATGCAGCTGCATATTAGCTCTTTGAGAAATTCAGTTATCCACGTTAGTTTTAATGACTCAATTAGCGTCATCATTATTGCCCCCTTTCACCTGCTTTTAACAATGTTCGAGTTTTTAAGGATAAAAATGCCTCTTTCATACACACATAGGCCTATGCCCCATATCAAAGCTCAAATCCTTCGTCTGTTGACCAAAAAGGCTGCAGCTTTTTAGTTGCGTAACTCTGATATGGCGCATGCTGTAAAGACATGCAGCCGATGACGTCAAACAGTAAGGGGTTTCCAAACATTAGTGATCCCAGAAAACGATTCTTGGTCGTTTGGTGACTTCGTTTAGTCGGAAGCAAAACCGAAAACGCTTCAACAGTGTAAAAATATTAATTAATTTTATCAAACTGAACGTGGAATTTCGAATTATATTATTAAATGTTATTAACTAAAATATAAGCTAGTCATTAAGTCAGTATTATCAATTATCAGTCCTTAAGTCAGTCAGTGATTTTGTTCTTTTGACATAACAATGCGGATCATGGACGGTATACACGACTGCGGAGGCTGGACGGTGAAGTGTGGTCGTGCTATTGCATTAAACAGCGGCCGAGTAAAAATGTTCACGCCTTTGATGCAAAGCAGTGCTAATTGTTATCAAAATAGTCTTGTTTATGGCAGTGTCAGCAGAGCAGAACTGTCATAACTATTTAATATTTTGTGTGCTACTTTATATCTGGTAGTATCATAGGAAAGGATGTTAACTTAAATGACAAAAAATAATTTTTATGGCATTATGCTAAGCAGTCTGATTAACTTATTTTATAATTTGTAGGTAAAAAAGGTAAACTAAAAATTAATTTAAAAGTTTGTAATCCTCAAGGATTAAATAAAACGCATAATTATTTGCATTGTAGCTGACGGGTGTTAATCGGTAATGTTCGGATTAACTTTTGTGTTAACTGTCGTTTCCTATTATCTTTTTTACTTATCTGGTAGTCATATTTAACCCTTTGGGGCCCATAATGGCCCAGCATAGGCAAGATCATTTTGAGTATAAATCTGACATTTACTTACTGGTCTAATGAGAAGTCTAAACTTAAGTGTAAAATTTTTTTACTGTTTTGGGGTTTGTGGCAAAATACTTGCCAGTGGGTCTCTGTTCAAATGTTCGTTCTTAAACTAAAGATAACACCAAAGTTAGAATTCGTCTCGTGTTTGCGAATATCTTGGTATTTATTCTAAGAGATAGTCTTTACTGTTAATCCTTCTTCTGGACGAAACATGAGCTGACGAATGGAATGGCATAGAACTAGGCCTACGTCCGAGAAAACGTCAGTTTCTCTTCGGCTCCCAGCTGTCGTTTGTCGAACAAAACAGCTGTGAAGGCCTACTGTAGACGAGGGATAGCGACCCCAACTGCCGGCTGTAGCCGTACAGATGCCGATGTAACACGCTTAGCGCTGATTTGCATTAATACGCTCGTAGACACGCGGCGTAGCCGCAGCATGGCAGGCTCGCGTGACGTCATCGGCGCTGCATCTGCAACTGATGCAGTGATGTCGAGCTCTCCGTCAATGTCAGACTGTGAAAAATGACTAGAACTGGAAAGTCCCTACAGTACTGGGACAGCACAAACCTCCACCGAAAATGGTGCCGTCATCTGGTGAGCATAACGAAGTCAATACAACTGCCGTTTGAATATTATAATCTGGATCACGATTCAGGAATCTAATCCTAGATCTGAATCCCGAACAGGATCGTCGTTAAAATTTTCAGTTTTTCGTAACATTTGATCGAGATCCATTTACGCATTACTGAGATACACTGCAAATGCCAAACGGCCACTTTACGCCCTATTTATTGATGATAGTGAAAAATCATGGGTAAGTAATTAATAATCCATAAAAGATTTCGGATCGCGACCAAAATCTAATCAATTCAAATTCAGGCCACGCCCCGCTTTTTGCAAAATTTTATTTTTAAAAACTCGTTTATTAGTTTTTGACCTGACACCTAATCGCGTTCTTCGACGGAGGTAGCAATTCACAAGATAAGACAAACGACTGACATCCAATAAGCAACGTTACGAGTTGAATTTACTCTTCAAGTTGGATCGGTGAAGACATTGAGCCTGCAGTGAGTCGTGATAAATGGACAGAATTTGCAGAGAAAAATCGGCATCATTAGCCGCGACAGAATAGCTGACAATTTCAGCCATTTTTCAGTGTCACGTCAGATCCCTAGTCAACGAAGCTGTCGGCAAATAAATCTTCGTGCTCTGTTACAGCACAAATAGCTCAGAAAGTATACGTTTCTCCCGACACTCGCGGGTTTTGTTTCGTCTGGTTCCCATTGTCGCATACCTAAAAGTATTCTAACGAACTTAGCAGGAATGAATACTAAATAAAACTAACAACGTTAGTTGAAATGCGTGATTATTTTTTATATTGTTACTTATGCACCAGTTTTCATTTTGTTGTTTATATTTTCGTGATCGCTGTTTGTAAATAGATATATGTACAAATATACACAGCATCGTTTACACTAAATATTAATAAAAAGAAAAAAACAAACATAAGCTTTCTACTCTGCAGTAAAACTATTGAATATTAATGACGCAGACGAACAGACGTAGGGACAACTTACGGTTGCAATACCGCACTTTGCCTATACGTCAATCTGCATCGTGCGGCAAAAGCAGTTGCACTCGTTGCACTAGATATATTATCGTGCTAGCTATTGGTAACGAAGTTGTGTACAAGTATACAATACATGGCGTCATTCGGTGGCCTGGCGTAGCGGTAAAGCGTTTCATTCTATCAACGAAGTTACTGTACGCCGGGCCGGGTTAGTACTGCGATGGGTACCTAGGCGAGTAGGCAAACCATCTCGGTATGTAACTAGCCGCCTAGGTCAACTTAGCCTTCTATCCTTCAGGGGTAGGTAAATCGAGTACCGGCCTATCTGGCTGCGGTTAAGGTGGAGCGCGTTCACCTGTGTCCGGTGGCAGGTAAAACTGTGATCCCATATGGCAGGTGACGCTCCGTAGTTTTGTGGGGGTTCAATCTTCTAAAGAGCTACATTCCGACTTTTACGTTTAGCTTACACCTATAGACATTGGTAAAGAAACGTAAAGCCCAGCTGTGCTAGGAAAAGCCGACCGTACCACCTACGTCTAAAAGCCAGCGTCCAGCTTCCGGTCGAGGAGAGAAAGCGATTTCCCAGAGGTGACTACAGTTCCATACAGGACATGATAACGCTGCTGCTATCGGACGCTATAATTAACGCTAAAATAAGGTACGTCTCACGGCATGGTTACTATTTGCAGCCTATATGGGAACTCGTCATCGCCCTACCCAACGGTACCATTGCCAACCCCCTATGACGCACCGTTTAGCCTCAATACATGCGTAACAGACAGACAGACGATAGCTTGTGCCATAAACACGACCGTTAGTAGGCGAATACGGTCGGCCAAAAAACTAACATACTTACTTTGCAGTGAAAGCTATTAGGAACGTGTGAAGTTCTACTAGCTATAGTTCTATCATGTGCGGCATAAACCGAACAACAAAGGCAAACGACAGACGTGTAACATGTAGCCTAAATATAGCCTACAACACTGGGACTGATGGACAATCGTGAGGCATATCGATGGATCAACAACACCTGGATAATAGCTGTTATTATCCAGAGTTTCATGGATGGATGATCTGTTGCTGATGCTGGAGGAAATGGTCTGAAGCAAGCACAAGCGGCGAGAGGTTCGGTTTGTTTGTGTGACGTCATCATCGCATCAGCAGATCGCAGTTTATAAACAACTCGCCTATCGCCGTCATGCAGGCTCTCACCTGCTAACATAGCATTTAGTATTAACGTCGCCTGAAGAGCGCCCTGGCAAACACAACTCATCGCCTCTTCGCGGCAAGCCAAAACATTCATTCAGTCCATTTCCATGGTTGACAGCAGACGTCATTGCGTGCCCAAAAATCGAAGGGCAGTCAGAGACCGCAAACCTCCGCCAACGCTGCGTCAATTTAGCCGTCGTGTTCGCCAGATGGCAGAACCATCAAAATCCAATCACCTTTAAGCTTGGGCCAAGTCGAAACTTGCCTGAAAAATTTAGCCACATTCGTCGCGAACTTTTTTCTGTAATCCTGCTGGGAAACCAACACATAGATATATAGCACCAACCGATCGCATGACCTCGCCGTTGGTTGGGACAGGTAATAAGTTCTGGATCGCGTTACCAGTCTTGCCTGTCTGTCCGTCTGTCTGTCTGTTCGTCACTGGTAAAAATCGCTGATCTGCGACTGCTGCGGGAGGCAGGCAGCTGTTGAGCGGTCGATTGACAGGCTGTGATAGCGGCCTGATGACGATCTATTCGACTGAGCAGTGAGCACTTCCGACACTACGAGGCTCTGCTAGGGCAGAGAGTGAGTGACGTCGGCAAATGTCACGCCCGCCACAAGACGCATTAGCGATAACCTTACTGCATGCGAGGCATCGCGTCCTGTAACGCCGGTTTTTCAATCCCGGAGTGTCTTGGAATGTCGAAAGCGACACAGCCCCGACTGTATTGTAGATTCGTCGACGTTTTCAACTAAAGCTTCTTCCCTGCAATTATCCAGACTTGGAACCGATTGCCAGCTGATGTCGTCATGTCTATGTCCATCGAGGCATTCAAGTCTCGATTAGCAGACAGCGCGGCGACTCAGGCGTCAATCTAGAGACATTTGCCTTGTTTTTATCTCCACGTTTTTATTAGCTTCAAGGATATGGACGTTATCGGTTTTTACCAGCACTTCATTACTCAGCTCTGAAAATTTGTGCATTATCAGAAATAAAAAAAAACAAGAAGAAGCGGTACGAAACACAGATCCCTGGACAGTACACTGCAGTGCGCGGGGCTTTACCGTGTTAAGCGGAGTTTCCACCACGCGCAACCAACGCAACGTACGCGACGCAACTGACGTAGCTGATCGATGAGGCAAGCGACCGTCATTTTGGCACTTGTTGGATTGTTTGTAATTAATATTAAATTGTTGGTGTTTGTTTTTAATACAGTGTAAATTGCGATTTATTTTGTCTATTTGCTTTAGTCGTAGCAGATGATTAGAATTTGTTTTGTTCCGCGGCGCGGAATTTAATTGTAAAAGCAGTCGACCGAACAGTAGAGGGGGTCACGGATAATTATGAAGACAGCCGTTGCGTCAACTACGTCAGCTGCGTGTTTTTTTTGTTTGCGTTGCGTACGCTGCCTGCATTACGTTGGGTGGAAACCCCGCTTTACGCCGCCTTCTAGTTAACGGCAGACCGAGTAACGTAGCGGAGTCTGTCTGTCTGTCCGTCTATCTCGACGTGCGAAAGTAAGTCCAAGTCGACTCGGATGGAAGCAAGTTCCGGTCAGTGCCAACCAGCCAACCAATCAGACGGACGGACGGACGTATTGACGTGAAATTGTGGCATTTGCTGTGATCAATTATTATTCTGTGACATTTTCTCTCTTTTCATGTTTGACGTTCCGTTGTGCATGCATTTCGTCTGCAGTGCTGCCTTGGATCTAATTACTGCACACGCACAACCGAAAACCACCACCACCACTGATTTATTTGCATATTAACCCTATTAATTGTGTATTAATATTTCAATTATTTAATTTTTTTAAAGAAAGTGTAGGCTCCACAGGCTCTAAACTGCCAACATAATTAGTTATGCCAATTTTTTATTCGTTGGGTCGTGAGTTGGGAATCAACATAGAAAAACCGATGTGATTGACAATCGTCGTTGTGTGTGCGAGCGAGTATAGTAATTATTTCGATCAAACAGTGCGAGTATTGCGTTCGGCTTGTGTTCTTTTTTTCTGCGCAGAAAGATCGCCAGCCTTCATTTCACGTTGTTTTCCCGGTCTGCACTCCGTTCGGCGTCTTATCATACGTCATTTGGTAGTCAATACATGATTCCACCGTTTGCAGTATTTTTACACAACAATTCGACAGTGTCCAGGCTGCAGTACGAAAGAAAGAAAATAGCTGCGTCGAGTCGGGCTGGGTTTAGCAGTCAGTAACCGGTAGTTTAAATCGAACGTCACGCCAACGGCCGCCTATCTTCGTCAGTTGCGACCGACTGGGTACGTACGGCTCGCCTGCTCGCTCGACATTCGACGAAGCAATTCTGCGAGATCTAGTTAACTCACAGCCCACGACTCAACTCGACTATACCGCTCCTGCTGCTGTTCGTTCTTCGCTGTGCCAGTAGCGACAGTCTATTCGTGGTCAGTCGGCCCGCCGTTGTCACTCCGAGGACAAATAGGGACTGAACTAGTGCGAGAGCAACGAGTCTGTTAAATCTCCAGTGCGAGCGCGCGAGTCCTCTATCGAGTTTGCATATTAGCGGCGGACGGGCGGGCGATCGACCGCTAAACCGACAGGCCGACCAACGGACTGGCCGCCAGGTTCAATAATAGATCACGACCACGGCAAATGCATGGACGGACAGACAACGAACACTGTCTTGGAGAGAAAGAAGATCGGCGCACGTGTATTACGTGATCGCGCTGCGCGACGGATGACGGCGCAGATGTTAACCATGCAGCCGCGAACGTTCAGGTGATCGCTCGCTTAGTGTCAAACTCCACTACACGAACATGTAGTCGTCTAATCGTGGCGTCACCAAACACGTGGCCACGCCTCACGTCTGCTTGCTTATCACACACGTGTCCCAGGCAGAACACATCGTCGATCACAATCGATGAAATAAACACTTTTCGACACGGCGCCCTAGAGTGTAATGTTTATGTTTATTCGCCAATCAAGGCAACACTACATGCTAGACATGTTTTTTTCTTATGTGTATCGCTTCCTTGATCCATCGATTCATTCTGTTGCGTTTTGCGTTGATTACCTTGGCGCGGTCCCAGTCTATGACGTGGTTGAGAGAAAATGGCGTGGTCTGCGACTGTGATCTGCGAGCAGCGACACCTGGCGGACAGTCGTTTCGAACAAGGCAGCAGCGGTTGCCGAAACGTCAAGAACAATTTTTAAAAAGTTGTATTGTTGATGAATTTACATAACTTAATAATTTACTGTTTTAGCTTATGAGCCTGTTCAAAGATATGTTGCCAACGATGTTCGTGCAGTGGAGTTTGACACTTGGACGGACTTCGCGACTCTTCGTTTCCGGGCGCCAAGCGCTTAGATTGTCGACGGGCGCTGGCGGGCAGAACAGAGGGTAGGCCATATATATGCGCGACATTGTGGCAACGATTGAGTACGGATGGTGGAGTGAGTGGTGTGGTGATTAATGTCGCCAAGAGTCCTTCATGGCGGCATCCACATACGCGCTGCGGCGACGATGTTCAGTGAGTGCCTACACGTGCGACAAAATCTCGCATGCGACAAAAAACACGTTGGGGCCACGTGCAGTGCAGCTGTCAGTCAAATCAATCAGCGATAGCGCTGCCAAACCCGAGTTGATTGACATCTGCACTGTACGTAGCCCCGCCCGCCATTTTTGTCGCAAGCAGGGTTTTGTCCCACATGTGGGCACTCTCTTAGCGATTAGTCGTTGACGTATTTATTAGGCTGTATATTGGCACAATTCTGCCGTGCGCCTAGCAGCAACAGCGTTTCTTGTAACCAGCGCCGTCGACCGAGAAAAAATATAGAAGGGGTACCGCAAAATGCCATATAACTGAACATCAATATATTGTATAGTGTATGATATAGGCCTATCAAACGTCCAAAGGAAGAGCGAGAATAGAACCACATTTTGGGGCATATACGACGTTTTTTCTTTACTTCTATGCTTTCATTTTTTCTCTGTTGCTCCACCTTCTTTAAAAGACGTTCTGTGCCCGACCGCGAAACATATTAAATGCGTTTTACTGTGCAGTATCATAACTATTTAACAGATGTTTTAAAACAGTTATTATTTAATAAATAATAAGTGTTTTTCTGTAAAAAGTAGGAGAAAACACAACACATTACGCCCCCTAGCACAAAAAGTAGAGGGGCATGTTCCCTTATCCATCCTATGACCGACGCCTATGGGCTGCAACGTTTTTTCTTGTTGCATGTCGCACACAATGAAACCACGCAGTTCTAGCAGCCTTGTCAAATCTGCCCTGCTTGCTTTATTCGCATCTATTCAAGTAACACGATACCCGCAAAAACGAGCATCGAGTGAAAAAGTGACTCGGAACCTGGAGCGAACAAGAAATCTTATTTAAATAACTGAATCAACTTCTCCGCGTTTTGTATTTTTCGACTGCATACTTTTGTTCTCTTTTCTTTTCTTCCGTCTCCTTTTGTATACTTTATCTCCCATACGGCGGATGGTGCGAAATAAACATCAGGGCAATACTTTATTTCGTGACCTATTTTGTCCTCCTATAATGTGTGTTATAACTGCCCATTTGGAGTGTGCTTAGAGACAAAACACTTATGAATCGTGTTAGCCCTGGTAAATGCACGAGTAACAATATGACATAGGCCTATATGACTACTAAATGACAAAGATTCATCAATCAAAATACCCATTATGTATATATGGTTGTTCAGCTGTGATGTTACACTGCAATTCTTCTGGATACTGCGTCAAGAAATGAATAAATAATGTCATTTTAATCAACCGTGACAATTACAACGCATCTTGCGTCTGTTTATCTCACACAAGTTGAACGCAGAACTCACCGTTGATCAGTCGCGAAATAAGCATCGTTTCAACACGGTCTACAGTGTTGTTACACTACTTGTTACACTCGCATAATACACTTTAAACCGTGTTGAAACCTATACGTATGCGATGTTGCCAGTGCAACGATTGCTGCGTGTGGTGTCAATATAATCAAGAAACGACTTGGGTCGATCTTTTCGTTCGGCCGGCAGTGCACTCAACATCTACTCGTGATTTAGTTTGTTTGATTGTAGCGAGTGCGGAGTGATCGACAACTAATTGATCAGTCTTCGATCAGTCTTCACTCTCCAGCACCGCTGCAGTTTGGCGGGCGTCCTTATGTTCGGTGAAAAAGGTAAAGGCGGTGTACAGCTTTTGATAGAAAACCAATCACGAAGCTACGGAGCGTCACCTGCCATACGGGATCACACAGTGTTAGCTGCCACCCGACACAGGTGAACGCGCCCGCCTTAACCCCAGCCAGACAGGCCGGTACTCGATTTACCTACCCCGGAGAGATGGAAGGCTGAGTTGACTTTGGTGTTCGTTATATACCTAAGTGGTTTACCTCTCCAAGTAGGGGCCTTGTAATTACTTGATAGTAACCCGACCGGGAGTCGAACCCACGATCTCTCTAGCTCAAGTTCGACACCTTGCCAAGTCACCAAGATGATGTTGGAGTTATTCGACGACAGCGCTCTGCCAGCACCTGGTAATTAGGCCGTCGCAGATTCCTGGTCGGTGACTAGCTGGATTCGCAGCGCAGCATGGCTAACTAACGTTGGTTTACGAGCCACTGCAGTAAGTCGGTGCAATGCTGCTTGGTTCTGTTGCGGAGGCGGC
>Ga0209367_1005272_pt1 | contig 17922 bp, 10 predicted proteins | sample WorMetLIZISLAND2_FD_187412 | JGI IMG/M metagenome (GOLD analysis project Ga0209367, IMG submission 187412) | Marine gutless worms symbiont microbial communities from Max Planck institute for Marine Microbiology, Germany - Olavius geniculatus... ... | reverse complement strand
TTTTTAGAAAAAAAATTGGGGGGGGGCGGTCACCCTCACCCCCAAATTTTTTTCTTTTTCGAAGATAGTTTTTTTGGACGCAAATGTTTTTTTTCTAAAGTTAGACGTATTTTTGAGCAAAAAATCTAATTTTTTTTATAAGTTCTGGTTTTCCGGTTTTTTGTCCCCGTCGCCATATCTCCGCCGCTTTTGTACTTACATCCACAAAATTATGGTATCAAGTAGCCCTGCCCGAGGGCTTTCCAAAAGTGTCAAAATATGTGGACCAAAGTTCGTCAATTTCGAGAAAGTGGGGGTTTTCCGATTTTCGCCCTCCTCGCCATATCTCCACCGTTTCGGCAGCCGATCTCGACGAAATTTGCACACTATGTTCAAATGTCGACGAAAAGTCTAAAAATTAAAGGTTCCCCATATTTGGGGGTCAAGGGAGGCTCCCACCCCCAAATTTTTTTTCGTGAAAATGCGTTTTTTTGAGTGGCCGTTTAAAAAACGCATTAATTTTTTTGGGGGGGGTCACGCCCACCCCCACCTCCAAATTTTTTTTTATCTCGAAAATAATCTTTTTGGACGCATATGTTTTCCTCTAAAGTCAGACGTATTTTTTGAGCGAAAAATTTGAGTTTTTCGGATTTGGATTCGGATTCCGATTCGATTCGATTAGGATTTGATTCGGATTTGATTTTAGCCTACTAGCTGTTGCCTATCTTTTTTCGCATTTGTTTCAAAATCGTGAAAATTAACATTTTCCCGCAAATTCGCGCGCAGAGTCTAAATCCAGTCGCCGCCTTTATAACGAATGAGAAACGAGAAAGTTTCTAGACATGCAATTTCTACTTTGCGGCAGCGAATCTCGTTGAAATTTTTACACAATGTTCAGATGTCGACGAAAAGTCGAAAAATTACGGGGTCATCAAATTTGGGGTCAAGGGGGCTCCCACCCCCAAAATTTTTTTTCGCAAAAATGCGTTTTTTCAAATGACCGTTCGAAAAAACGTATTTTTAGAAGAAAAAATTGGAAAAAGGAAGGTCGCCCCCACCCCCTCCCTTTAATTTTTTTTTTCAAAAATAGCCTTTTTGGACGCAAATGTTTTTCTCTAAGGTCAGACGTAATTTTGAGCGAAAAATTTGAGTTTTTTTAAAAGTGGGGGTTTTCTGTTTTTTTGCCCCCTTTGCGATAACACGGACGTTTTTGAACTTTGGCCCACAAAATTTTGCGGTCGTATAGCCCGGCGTTTCACAATATGTGGACCAAAGTTCATCACTTTCGAGAAAGTGGGGGTTTCCCGGTTTTCGCCCCCATCGCCATATTTCCGCCGTTTTTGAACTTTTGCTTACAAAATTTTGGGGTCATGTAGCCCTGCCCAATGGTTTTTCAAAAGTTTCACAATATGTGGACCAAAGCTCATCACTTTCGAAAAAGTGGGGGTTTTCTGTTTTTTCGCTCTCATCGCCATATTTCTGCCGTTTTTGAACTTTGGCCCACAAATTTTTGGTTTCTCGTAGCCCTGCCCGAGTGCATTCCAACAGTGTTAAAACATGTGGACCAAAGTTCATCGCTTTTGAGAAAGTGGGGGTTTTCTGTTTTTTGCATCCATATCGCGGTTTCGCTTAAAAATGCGCTTTTTACAGCGCGATTGTCTTGCCGAGGGCCACGTGACGACCCGTCGCTAAGGTTTGACGCGACTCCGATCAGGCTGAGTGTAGAGGAGTTTAGAAGCCGACTCCGTCGATAGTGGATTACGGCACCGTAATACATGGGTCTTCCCGGATTTCTTAAAAAGCTCCAAATGAGCACTTTTATGAATGCCAGAGGAATGCCCTTAGGGCCACATGAGGCCATCGACGGGGCGCACGCATGGGCGCGACCGGGGGCCTCCCGGGTTAAAGACCCCCTATATATTGCCATATATTGGTCTTCCCGGATTTCCTAAAAAAACTCTAGGTGAGCACTTTTATGAATGCCAAGGGGATGTCCTTTGGGCCACATCAGGACATCGACGGGGCGCACCCCTGGGCGCGACCGGGGGGCTCCCAGGTCAAAGACCCCCTCAGGGGGGCGATTTGAAAATTTTAAAATTTTCGGAAAAAAAATTTATTTCCGGTTTCTCGGCCCCGTTACCACCACCGACCGACAGGGTGCCCCGTACCAAAAATGTCTCCCGGGGTCAGCCGCCTGGGGGGGTACCGTTTTGGGAGCTAGGGCCCCCCGAAAATGTCATTTTTGTAGATTACAATTGGCGTATTCTAGGAATTGTAAACATTGATTTTTGAGTTACTTCCCGTGTGGATTTCGTGTCTTCGGCAGCATTTTCTGTAATATTCGAAACGGGGGTAAGGGGATCAGAACACCCCCAAAATCGACCCCGAAAAAATCCCCGTTTCTTTCCACCCACTTTTGACCCACTTGGAGTGCCCCCACAAAAATTTTGGCTCTGACCGTATTTGTAGGGGGAGCCGTCCCCTACCCGATGGTGAAAAGAGCGCGCGTATATCTGCCCCCAATCCGGAGATATGGGATTCGAAAAATTTGACACAATGTTGGGGGTGGCCCAGTTAGTACAGAAAGATTCGCAGGGGATTGACGTCAGGCGTGGTAACGCTTCTTGCGCCGATGTTGCGTGTGCAAAAAATTATTAAAATTCATTTTACCGTTTCTGAGATATGGGAGAAAAACAGCAAAAACCCCATTTTGGACTTTGGAGTGTCGGCCGCATTTACGATGCGATCCAGGTCGAAGTACAGAGTACGTTAGAGTCGACGACGATGTACATTCGTGCCAAATTTCAGCCTCCTAGCTGCCGCCGATCGTTTTTCGCATATGTCTAAAAATCGCGAAAATTAACATTTTCCCGCAAATTCGCGTGCAGAGACTAAGTCCTATCGCGGCCTTTATAATGGACGAGCAATGAGGAAGTTCGGAGATCTGTTAATCGACTTTGCGGCAGCCGATCTCAATGTTCAGATGTCGACGAAAAATCGAAAAATTAGGGGGTATCCAAATTTGGGGGTAAGGGAGGCCATCGACGGGGCCACCCCCTAAAATTGGAAAAAAAAATTTGGGGGTCACCCAACCCCCAAATTTTTTCTTTTTTTTAAAATAGACTTTTTAGATGCATATGTTTTTCTCGAAGGTCAGACGTATTTTTTAGCGAAAAATTTGAGTTTTTTTCAAAAGTGGGGGTTTTCCGGTTTCTTGCCCCCATCGCCATGTCTCCGCCGTTTTTGAACTTATATCCACAAAATTTTGGTGTCATGTAGCCTTGCCCCAGGGCTTTCCAAAAATGTCAAAATATGTGGACCAAAGTTCGTCACTTTCGAGAAAGTGGGGGTTTTTCGATTTTTTCCCCCTCGCTATATCTCCGCCGTTGCGGCAGCCGATCTCGACGAAATTTTCACACAATGTTCAGATGTCGACGAAAAGTCGAAAAATTAGGGGGGGTTCAAATTTGGGGGTCAAGGTAGGGTCTCACTCCCGAAATTTTTTTTTCGCGAAAATGCGTTTTTTTCCAGTAGGCGTTCGAAAAAAGTATTTTTAGAAAAAAATTTTTGGTGGGGGTCACCGTCACCCCCAAATTTTTCTTTCTTGAAAATAGTCTTTTTGGACGCAAATGTTTTTTCTCTAAGGTCAGACGTATTTTTTGAGGGAAAAATCTGAGTTTATTCAAAAGTGGGGGTTTTCCGGTTTTTGTCCCCATGGCCATATCTCCGCCGTTTTTGAACTTAGATCCACAAAATTTTGGTGTCATGTAGCCCTGCCCCAGGGCTTTCCAAAAGTGTCAAAATATGTGGACCAAAGTTCATCACCTTTGAGAAAGTGGGAGTTTTCCGATTTTCGCCCACATCGTCATATCTCCGCCATTTTTGAACTTTGGCCCACAAAATTTTGGGGTTGTGTACCCCTGCCCTAGAACTTTCCAAAAGTGACAAAATCTGTAAACCAAAGTTCATCACTTTTGAGAAAGTGGGGGTTTTCCGATTTTTGCCCCCATCGCCATATCTCCGCCATTTTTGAACTTTGGCCCAAAAAATTTTGGTGTCGTGTACCTCTGCCTAATCGCTTTCCAAAAGTATCAAAATATGTGGATCAAAATTCATAAATTTCCAGAAAGTGGGGGTTTTCTGTTTTTCGCTCCCATCGCCATATGTTCGCTGTTTTTGAACTTTGGCCCACAAAATTTTGGTGTCGTGTAGCCCTGCTCGCGCACTTTCGAAAAGTGTTGAAATATGTGGACTAAAATTAATCACTTTCGAGAAAGTGGGGGTTTTCTTATTTTCGCCCCGATCGCCATATATCCGTTGTTTTTAAACTTTGGCCCACAAAATTTTGGGGTCGTGTATCCCTGGCCTAGGGCTTTACAAAAGTATCAAAATATGTGGACCAAATTTCATAAATTTCCAGAAAGTGGGGGTTTTCTGTTTTTCGCTCCCATCGCCATATGTTCGCCGTTTTTGAACTTTTGCCCACAAAATTTTGCTGTCGTGTGGCCCTGCGCCAGGGCTTTCAAAAAGTGTCGAAATATGTGACAAGGAAAATGCGGAAAAATGCGTATGACCACTTTATTTTTAGATCGCACTCACATAGCCAGCATCCGTAATAAATGACTCAACAGGCTGCGTTTAGTCCAGGCTTACACTTAGCACTTGGCACAAAGCCACAAAGACGCAAAAGACTAAAGACTAAAGACCGAAAGGCGGCGGGCGATTCGCCTCTGCTCACTGTCGCCCTGGCGCCAGCAGCCGTCCAGCCCCTCACTCCGTCTACATACCATAACGCTACAGTGCCATAAAGCTCAAATTCCATTACGCCGACTTTGCGACAAAGTCCGGGACAAGTTCCCGACAAAGTCCGCGGTCTTTGTCGCCGACTTTGTCGCCAACTTTCCACGTGCATTGTAACGGGCTAAATTCCATTAGAGCGACACAAACGGGTTTGTCGCGAACTTGTCCTGGATTTTGTCGCAAGTATCTTGACATGTCGAGATGGTTTGTGTCCGCGACTTTCGTGATTTGTGTTCACGACTTTCTCCGCGGGAAAGTTTCGGTGAAAGTCGGCGTAATAGAAATTGGGCTTAATCAGTAACCACCAAAACGCAACACGATCTCCTTATCGCTGGCCACGTGCGCGTGCGGGATAATTGTGATGAATTACCTAGGATGACAGCTGGCGTCGCGACGGGCCGTTTGCCGGTAGTTAGACGTTTGTTAAAGGCTTTTATTCTTTTATTCTTTATTCTAAACACACTAGCTCTCATCCAAGCGCTCTGTTGCAGTTGGCCTAGCCGGCGGCACCAGCCGTGTGTCAGCTAGTCACTAGTAGTCAGTCAGACTCTGGAGGCTTCTGTTCTGTTGCTTTGGGTCTGCGTCAGTTTTGTGGCTTATTCCACGCTGTCGACTAAATCTACGTGTTGTACGTGCGTGCGTCGTAAAAACTGCGTGTCTACTATTACGCCATCGTTATCGTGAGCAAACTTGTACTTTTCATTCCGTCCTGTTATAACAGGCAAGTTCATTTGTTTATTTTTAAGCTCAGTGATACGGTTAGTTCGCCGAACTGAGTCTAAAGAATTAGAATTTACTAAAATCAGTTCGGCGAATGCGCTGCTTTTAATTTAATATTAATTTACGCTGCTACGAGTGCGGAATAGATCAGCCCCGGCGCAAGACAAAAATAGCTAATGAGAATAGGAACATAGTAGGGGAGGCTAGGTCGAGCGCCGAAGAGGGTGGGGTAAGGAGGGGTGTCCTGTCCCCATTGGGCAAAATTAGGGAAAGGGCTATGTCCCCCTAGAATTTTTTAATGTGTGTACAAAATAGCGTTTTTGACGTTTTCTGGTGCATCGTTTTTACGCGCGTAAGCAGCTACTGCTTTCAGCGCGTCTTAGCTATCGCAATTCTGTCTCTCCGTCTGTCTGGCAAACGGGTGAATCAGTCAAAGGCGGTGCAAGCTGGAATCACCAAATCTACACCATCGGCTGCCTGGACGACTCTAGTTTCAGGAGCCGTAAAGCTTTTTCATAAATTCCAAGGGGGTCACCCCGAACGATGGCGCTAAATCACAGGGAATAGGAAAAATTTGCGATTTTTGGCCAATAAGTCGCTATATCAGTAACGGTGCGAGATAGCGCCTAGGTTACTGTTAATCACTAATAGGAAGTCGCACACTGGCTATCGATTGGCGCCAAATTCAATGACCTTGGATGACCTTGAACACCAAAATATGGGGTTTTATGGATTTTTTGGCGATTTTGGGCTGCGACACAAGTCTATATCATTCACAAGGTGGCGCCACGGAACTATCGTTATGCGATCCAGATAAAAAATTTAATATTTGTATATTAACTTAGCGTGAACACCCCAATTTTTAACTAAACTACTAAACCGGAACTGTTATAGGCTTTCGCGCGTCTCGTGAGCATTAGCTCAACTTTCTTGCGGCAGCACTAGCACGGTACCTCAGTGTAAATGACCATTTTGCGCAAAGATTTTTACGGTTCTCCTAAGGAATATTTAGAACTGCACAAGCACCCAGGTCCGAAAACATGATAATCGAAACGCAAGATTGAGAGCGAAGGCGAGGTTCTTAGAACGGGCACTAACTGGAGGCAGGGACGTATTCAGGATTCCTGGTGACAAAAGTCCCTCAGTGTTTAAAACTTTAAAGTTTATTGACAAACCTTTGGTAGAGAAACTGGGAGCGAAGTTCCCCAGAAGGTGACTTTATCTGTATGTAACAGTATGTTTTTGCAATGGAGTAGCAAAGAAATTTCTCTTTAAGGAGCAAATCATGAAGGTCATCCCCGTCACATTTCCTTTTTTTCGTTTTTCTGTCCCATCCGTATTCAGCACAATATAGATGCTTTATGATATTGCACTATATAAATTTAATATTGACATTGACATTGACAAACACTAAGCTCATATAGAAGAGAGAAACGTCTGAGGACTCACGCGGATCCTGTTTCATGACGAGTCACGAGTGTAGGCTGTTTTGTTTTTTTTCTAATAGGTGGGCCTACTGCTAACAGAATTTGTACAGTAGGCCTATGTTTAACTTTTGTCTTGTTTAGACAAATACATTTTCAAACTTCTTACTGTTATTTTGTTAGTCAAGTTGTAATGTGTTTAATGCCTAGTGGCATATTTTATGTCGTAAAAGTTATGTCTATTTACTGCAGACGCAAGCTGATAGCCGATCCAATATTTTTCACTGTTGCGTGCATGCCAGTCAAAATCGCCAACTGACGCAGATTCAGTCTGCTGCTGGCACGACGTCCACGTCGTCGAGACGTGGCTGCTTTCGCCGACTAGTCTTATCCAGCCACTTCCACAACACGCTGAAGCACAAAGAAGGTACATTTTTCTGTCATATAGATTTACAGCTCTATGACAATTTATAACAATGTCGTCACTTCCACAGCATAATCAAGGGCTCCTTGATGCTGAATAGTTTGTTGGTCGACATTTCGAAATAGGGCTACCGTACACGCGGGAAATACGCTTTAAAACTAAACCTTATGACCAGCTGTTCGCGCGCACTTGCCAATAATTAGGGCAGTTATAATTATTGCTAATATTATTACAAATGTACAAAACATCAGTTTATACACTTGTTAATGGCGACATGCAATGAGTGACACATAGAAAACAGCAAAAATCATAAAAAAATGATATCACTCACCATCACATCGCCTAACTGTCAATGTGCTGTTGAATAATATCACCTTTTTATGATATTTGCTGTTTTCTATGTGTCACTCATTGCATGTCGCCATTAACAAGTGTACAAACTGATGTTTTGTACATTTATATTTGCTGTTTTATTACAATAACAAAGTTTTTATGTTGATGGTCAATTATAAACCATTTGCTTTACACGGCCATGAAGACACTGAACCTTAAATATTTTGGGGGTCACGATTTTGATCTTTAGGGGTCACGTGGCGTCACCGTAACGTGACCATCGGACTCGTCGAGAGCACTTTCCTGTTGATGGTCAATATGACCATGAATCTATCTTGCACAGATACGAAGATACGAAGCTTCAAAGATTTTGGGGTTACGAGTTTAACCTTTTGGGGTCATGTGACGTCATCGGTCACGTGACCATTGGACTCGGCATATGTGGTTTCCTATTGGCGGTCCATTGTAACTATGCATTTATCTTGCATCGTTACGGAGATATGGGGCCCCAAATATATTGGGGTCACGACCTTGATTTTTGGGGTTACGTGACGTCGTCGGTCACGTGACCGCTGGACTCAGCATATGTGGTTTCCTATTGGTGGTCCATTGGAACCATGCGTCTATCTTGCACCGATAAGGAGATATTGGGCCCCAAAGATATTGGGGTCACGACTTTGACCTTTTGGGGTCACGTGACGTCATCGATCACGTGACCATCGGACTCGGCGTGGGCACTTTTCTATTGGTGGTCAATGATGACCGTGCGTCTATCTTGCACGGATACGGAGATACGGGGCTTCAGAGATTTTGGGGTCACGATTCACGAGTCTGACCTTTTGGGGTCACGTGATGTCATCGGTCACGTGACCATTGGACTCGGCATATGTGGTTTTTTATTGGTGGTCCATTAGAACCATGCGTCTATCTTGCACCATTACGGAGATATAAAGCCTCAAATTGGCATTTGCCCATGTTAAAGGCCAAAAGTTCACTGCGCATGCTCCGTGTCACGTGACCTATAGGCAGGGGGGGCCAAAATAACCACAAATTTGGAATTCCCAAGTCTATATTGCCTATTTACTATACAAATTTTATGAGGCTACGATGACGATTAAGGGTCGTTTGTAGGTGAAAATTTTATACAGAGGCATGTTTTTCAAGGCCAAAACGTTGATTGCGCATGCCCCGTGTCACGTGACCTGTGGGTAGGGGGTTCAAAATAACCACACATTTGGAATTTTTGAGGCCATATTGCCTATTCACTATACAACTTATATGGGCCTACGATGACGATTAGGGGCCGTTTATAGGTGAAATTTTTATACAGGAGCGTTTTTGGCTGTAAATATCTAAGTCCGTTTTTGGGCCAAATTTTTGACTTTGGGGGATTTTTCGGAATTTAAGTATTAACTTCGAATTTCGGTTCCCAAAAAGGCCTTGTGTGAGACCGCGTCGTTTGAGCCATCGTGCGTGAAAATCCGCCGGGCGGTCTGACCTGTAGGTCGGTCAACAAAAAAAGGTATATATACCGTAGAAAATTTTTCGTTATATTTCACCCATTTGCCGAGAAGCCCCCAATGGACGGATTTGCACGAAATTTTGCACGGGGGGTCGTCATGCCGACGTAATAACCCGTTTCAAATTTTGTGTCGATCGGTTGAGGGGTTTCGGGTCTGCGCGGGGTTGAATTTTGCCATTCTCCCTTTACTTAGCCGGTCGCCATTAACACAGGGCTGTGCTACCGCACGCCTGTGATCTCGGTACTTGTCCGTTAATTCACCAGCACCCTATTTATTACTGTTAACGCTAACCCTAACCTTAACCCTGACCCTAACCCTAAATCTATCCCTATGAGTACGTGACACTATTCCGACAGACGCTATTTCGACACTGTACAGTCCACCAGTCAGAACTTGTCGTTTGATCGCCAGGGTTCCTACAGCTTTTTTGTAGCAAAATTCCTTCAGTTTTCCAGTCATTGAATGACAATTTTTCCTGACATTATCGAAACAATAACCCTATCGCCCACCTAAAGCTGAAACACGTCTAGTTTTTGAACGTTCAATGGAAGCTGCAAATTTGCCTGCTTTTTAATATTTGGAGATGCAGAAAATCACAGTTTTTTTGCAGTCTGCATGATGTAAAATCATTTTCCTTGACTTTTCCTTCACTTTTAAAAAAATATTTTTTCCTGACATTTTCTAGTTTTTCCCTGACCTGTAGGAACCCTCGATCGCCCAAACGCCCGCCTCACATAGCAGGACAGTAGCCCGTCCGCGGCGTTTGAGTTTTTAGGCCTTAGATACGTGCGCCCCCACCTTGCCCTCCACTAAACTAAAGGTATATCACGTGAAAAATAACGAGATTCCAGCGATCAGCAGTCGCATATGTTTAGCATGTGAGATTTGCAATGGAGGCTAGTATGTGAATGATATGGCTGTTGCACTGTTGCTCCATCGGGGCTACTGGTCAATTTTTTCAGTTTTTTAGAAACTGTTTTTTTTATTAAATTTGTCCTATATTGTATTTTTATAATAAGTCATTTTAAGGTTTCTTTTCTGAACTTTCGTGAATTGCGCACCAAACTTATTTTTTTGTCATTGATCGTTTTAATTTTTTCTGTGTGTGGAAGTGTCTTATAACACGACATGCTTACTGCAAAACTGGTTAACAGCTGTTTCGGTTTGAACGGTTTCGTAAAGGTAAAAGGTAAAGGTATGTAGTAGATATGTAGTATGCTATATGTAGTAGATATGTAGGAGGCTATAGCTGACCCCCAGTACACAATTTGACCTTGCGTCTGGGGGTTGAAAAAAACAGTTGGTGGGTTGAACCCCCCAATCCTCCGGCAATTCAAACACTACTTGAAATTTCAAACTTCCGCGAACTAAAAAAAGATCTGCCCAAAATCACCTATATCTAAGTCCGTGTAGCAGAGCAAGTCCTCCGCCGGAACTCAAAGTAAGGCGCCGTGGGCGCCAAAAACGAGGCGCCGTAGGCATCTTAAGGGTGCGTAATGAGATTTAAGTGGGCTCCCGAATTGGGTATTCTCTCTCAAGCCACTAGGTCTGCGAGAGAGTCGATCTAAGCTAACCCAGTAGGGTCCAAAGCAAATCCCCGAGGATAACGAACTTGTTGCATTCCAAGCGTCACAGAACACTTGTGCTTGCCAGATATCGTAAGTATAGCAGACATACAGAATTATAATACTCACCTTTCCCACTGTCATGTCGCAAAAACTGTCTCCCCATTTTTTGAACAGTTGAGTTGTTGTCGGTGTAACGTTTAGCGGTGAGTATATATCCGGTTGCCGGATAAACAGTTTGTGGATTATTTATCCGGTTGATCGAAAACGAGTCTTACAGCCATAAATTTAATGGATATCCAGATTTAGTTACATTTACTAAGCGGTGGCACTAGCGTCAGTCACTATCGTTAGCGTTAGCTATAGGCGCAATCCAGAGCAGAACTAAAAATTTGGGGCAAAGCCCAACGTGAGTCCGCCCGGCGTCCTAAGTCCGATTGGGAAAAATTGGGGGGGGGGAAAATTTCCCCGGCATCAAAGTCACGTGGCCCGAACTAAATGCATTGGCATACGCCGAACGCCCATTGTCGACTTATTGTAGGTCAACATGAGCGCCTATAACTTTGTTCGTTGTGAACCGAATTTTACAAAATTTTCTTTGTTCAACGCCCAAAGGATCGCTCTCGTCAAGGCCTTTTAGATTATGTCGATATCTTTATCGGTTTCAGAGATATTTGCGCTTAAACTCAAAATTTGTCGTAAATCGCACCGATTTTTAAAAGTTTTTGCCCTCCCAAATTTTAAGGGGAACGGTGCCCCCAAAATTTGTACTTGCTTCAAAACCCCCACCTAGAGACACGTCAAGTGCCAAAGTTTTGTCGGGCTATACCCCTTAACTCCGAAGTTATAAGCGATAATTTATTACATTTTAAGCCATTTTTTGACCCTTCTTTGAAAAAAGTTGTAAAGGGGGACGCCGTCCCCGGTGGGAAAAGTGCGCTAGTAAGATTTGATCATTCTCTAGCGCATGTAAAAATTTGGGGGCGCAGCACCCCCTAGGGGCCGAAATATGGTCTTCCCCAAAATTTGATTTTGGTTGGTAAACATTAGCCACGTAATCTCTGATGTTAGTAGACTGAAGTTCACACAATTTTTTTTTATTCACCGCGGAATTAACTGTATTTAATAACGCCGTTTACTGCTTGTCGATATCAGTTCAGAGATACTTGCGCTCAAAGTCGAAAGTTGTCGTTAAAAGTACTAAATTTTGCGCGTTTATTGCACTCCCAAATTTTAAGTGGGCGGTGCCCTCTAAAAGTTGTACCCGCGTTATCACCACCATGTAGCAGCACGTCACGTGGCAAAGTCTTATAAAGCTACTCCCTTTGGCTCCAAAGATCCTTCGTCTAATACGCTACATTTTAAGCCAATTTTTGACCCCCTTTTGAAAGAAGTTGTAAGGGGGCCCCGTCCCTGGTGGGGAATGCGCTAGTATGACTTGGTGATTCTCTAGCGTGTGTAAAAATTTGGGGGCGCAGCACCGCCTAGGGGCCGAAATATGGTTTTTTGAAAAATGCACTTTGGGTGGGTACGATTCAACATCGAGATCTCCAAGGTCACTGGACCAAACTTTACCGGACATGTTTTGCCTAACGCGGGAGGAATCGCGGTAGACGGAATGACTATCCGATTTTGAATATCTTTATCCGTTTCGGAGATATTCGCTGCCGAACTTCGAAGTCGTCCAAAATTGGGCCGAATTTTGCATGTTTTTGGCCCCTAAAATTTTTTTCGGGAGCGCTCGCCAAAATTTTGGACAGGCGTTATAAAACTCGGCCTAGTACTAACCATCGTGCAAAATTTCAAGCCGGTCGGCCCACGCATCTCGGAGATCTGGCGTTGAACAAAAAATTTGTAGCAAAACATAAACAGCCTAAAAATTTGGGGCAAAGCTCAACGAGAGTCCGCCCGGCGCGCTAAGTCCGATTGGAGGAGAAATTTTGAGGAATGAAATTCCCCCGGTAGCAAAGTCACGTGGCCCGCACACAAATGCATTAGCATACGCAAAACGCGCACTATTGACTTAGGGTGTGAAAACATTAGCCGCGTAATCTCTGGCATTAGTGGACCAAAGTTCACCATTTTTTTATTCAGCGCAGTATTAATTGTACTTGATAACGCTTTTTACCGCTTGTCGATAGCTCTATTCGTTCTAAAGATATTTGCAGGCAAACTCGAAAGTTGTCGTAAAACGTACTAAATTTTGGACGTTTTTTACCCTCCCAAATTTTAAGGGGGCGCTGACCCCCAAAAGTTGCACCCGCGTTATTACCCCCATCTAATTTTACAAATTTTTTTATGTTCAACGCCGAAAGGATCGTTCTCGTCAACGCCGTTTAGATTTTGTTGCTATCTTTATTGATTTCAGAGATATTTGCGCTCAAACTAGAAAGTTGTCGTAAAACGTACTAGATTTTGGACGTTTTTTGCCCTCCGAAATTTTAAGGAAGCAGTGAACACAAAAGTTGCACCCGCGTTGTCACCCCCATCTAACAGCACGTCACGTGGCAAAGTTTAATAAAACTAATCCTTTTGGCTCCAAAGTTCTCGCGGCTAATACGCTACATTTTAAGCCAATTTTTCATCACTTTTTGAAAAAAATTGTAATGGGAGCCCGTCCCCGATAAGGGGTACGCTAGTAAGACTTAGACATTCTCCAGCGCGTGTAAAAATTTGGAGGTGCAGCACCCCCTAGGGGCCGAAATATGGCCTTCCAAAAAATTTGATTTGGTGGGTAAACATTAGCCGCGTAATCTCTGGTGTTAATAAACTAAAGTTCACACATTTTTTATTCAACGCGGAATTAACTGTAGTTGATAACGCCGTTTACCGCTTGTCGATATCTGTATCCAGTTTAGAGATATTTGCGGTCAAACTCAAAAGTTGTCGTAAAACGTACTAAATTTTGCACGTTTTTTGCACTCCCAAATTTTATGGAGGCAAGTTGTACCCGCGTTATCACCCCCATTTATCAGCACGTCACGTGACAAAGTCTCATGAAGCTACTCCCTTTGGCTCCAAAGTTCTCGCGGCTAATACGCTACATTTTAAGGTAATTTTTGACTCCTCTTTGAAAAAAAGTTGTAAATGGGGGGGCGTCGTTTCCGGTGGAAAGTGCGCTAGTAAGACTTGGTCATTCTCTAGCGCGTGTAAAAAATTGGTTGCGCAGCACCCTCTAGGGGCCGAAATATGGTTTTCCGAAAATTGCGCTTTAAGGGGGTACGATTTTACATCTAAATCTCCAAGTTCACTGGATCAAACTTCACCGTACTTGTTTCGCCTAACGCAGGAGGAATTGCCATACACGGAATGGCTATCCGATTTTGAATATCTTCATCCGTTTTGGAGATATTCGTTGACAAACTTCGAAGTCGTCCGAAATCGGGCCAAATTTTGCTTGTTTTTGGCCCCTGAAATTTTTTTGGGATGTGCCTTCTAAAATTTTGGATTGGCATTATAAAACTTGGCCTTGTACTGACCATCGTGCAAAATTTCACGCCAGTCAGCCCACGCATCGCGGAGATCTCGCGTTGAAAAAATGTTGTTTATGTTTTTTGTGGCAAAACATAAACAACACTAGAAATTTGGGGCAAAGCCCAACGTGACTCTGCCCGGCGCCCTAAGTCCGATTGGGGAAAACTAGGGGGGGTAAAATTTCCCCGGCATCAAAGTCACGTGGCCTGAACTCAAATGCATTGGCATACGCCGAACTCGCATTGTGGACTTAAGGTAGGTCAATATGAGCGCTTATAACTTTGTTCGTAGTAGACCGAATTTCACCAATTTTTTTTAACGCCGAAAAGATCGTTCTCGTCAACGCCGTTTACATATTGTCGCTGTCTTTATCGGTTCCAGAGATATTTGCGCTCAGACTCGAAAGTTGTCGTAAATCGCACCGATTTTTGCACGTTTTTTGCCCTCCCAAACTTTAAGAAGGCGGTGCCCCCAAAAGTTGCAACCGCGTTATCATCCCCATCTAGCAGCACGTCACGTGGCAAAGTCTCATGAAGCTACTCCCTTTGGCTTTAAAGATCCTTCGTATAACACGCTACATTTTAAGGCAATTTTTGACTCCTCTTTGAAAAATGTTGTAAGAAGGGCCCCCGTTTACGGTTGGGGTTGCGCTACTAAAAATTGGTCATTCTCTAGCGCGTGTAAAAATTTGGGGGCGCAGCACCCCCCAGGGGCCGAAAAACGGCCTTACAAAAAATTTGATTTTGGTGGGTAAACATTAGCCGCGTAATCTTTGATGTTAATAAACTAAAGTTGAACATTTTTTTTTATTTAACGCGGAATTAACTGTATTTGATAACGCCGTTTACCGCTTGTCGATATCCCTATGCAGTTCAGAAATATTTGCGCTCAAAGTTGAAAGTTGTTAAACGCACTAAATTTTGCGCGTTTTTTGCACTCTCAAATTTTAAGGGGGCGGTGCCCCCTAAAAGTTGTACCCGCGTCACGTGGCAAAGTCTCATGAAGCTACTCCCTTTGACTCCAAAGATCCTTCGTCTAATACGTTACATTTTAAGCCAATTTTTGACCACCCTTTAAAAAAAGTTGTATGGGGGCCCCCGTCCCCGGGGGGTGCGCTAGTAAGACTTGGTGATTCTCTAGCGCGTGTAAAAATTTGGGGGCGCAGCACCCCCTAGGGGCCGAAATATGGTCTTCCGAAAAATGCACTTTGGATGGGTACGATTCGTATCTCATATAGCGTATCTCAGAAATTTACATTCAGGCTGTAACGTTGGTCAAAATTTTGAGTGTACTATAGAGGCATGCATTCAACTTCAACTTGGCGACCGGCGCTTTCTGTGTTACAGTAGCTGCTACGGGTTAAGGTTGTCAGTTGGCCGTAAGCCGTGAGGCTTGTCTCTGCCGGATAAATAACCGCGTTGACTGAGACCGTCTATTCGTAAACTGACATAATTAACCGAAGGATATATGCATCATTATTTTGCAACTTTATAACATACAACACAACTTCAACTTGCAACTGGCGCTACCCGTGATTGCTTAGCTCCTACGGTTGAGGTTGCCAGTTGGTCGACTGCCGTGAGCAGGCCCATCGACAAAATAAAGTCGGGGTAAACTACCCAGGGCCCCGCGACGTTTGGCGGCCCCGCCGTCGCTCAGAAATAGATAAATACAACGGAATGCACCATTAAAAAATCAGAAATTTTCTCCCCAGAGAAGTCCGCGAGAATGTTTCGAAATTTTCGAATCGCGATATCTCGAAAAGTACGCACTCGATCAACATGAAATTTTAAGGGGAATTTCAAGTGCACAAATAGACTTCGTGGGTGGTCCAGCATTACAAAATTATAATTCAAGATGGCGGCAGCCGCCATCTTGGACTTTTGCGCTAACATCAATAACTCAGCCGCCGATTGACGTAAATGAATGAAATTTTGCAGTGATGTCGAGGGCTGCCACCGGAAATAGGCCATTTGACCAAAATGGACAAAAATGATAAATTCAAGATAGCGGCGGCCGCCATTTTGAATTTTATCTATCGCTCAAAACTCATTTACTATTGCACATATTTGCACGAAAATTGGCAGGTGTATTACCCTGGACGTCCTACATGCAGGTATGCCAAAATATTGAACAAAAATTAAATCCAAGATGGTGGCGGCCGCCATTTTGGATTTTTGCACAAACAACAATAACTCAGCCGCCGACTGACGTAGATAAATGAAATTTTGCAGAGATGTTGTCGGCTGCCACCGGAAATAGACCATTTGACCAAAATGGACAAAAATAATAAATTCAAGATGGCGGCGGCCGCCATTTTGAATTTCATCTATCGCTTATAACTCGTTTACTATTGCACATATTTGCACGAAATTTGGCACGCATATTACGCAGAAGGTCCTACATGCAGGTATGCCAAAATATTGAACAAAAATTAAATCCAAGATGGCGGCGACCCCCATTTTGGATTTTTGCACAAACAGCAATAACTCAGCCGCCGACTGACGTAAATGAATGAAATTTTGCAGAGATGTAGCCGGCTGCCACCGAAAATAGACCATTTGACCAAAATGGACAAAAATAATAAATTCAAGATGGCGGCGGCCGCCATTTTGAATTTTATCTATCGCTCATAACTCGTTTACTGTTGCACGTATTTGCACAAAATTTGGCATGTGTATTGCCCTTGAGCTCCTACATGCAGGTATACCAAAATATTAAACAAAAATTAAACCCAAGATGGCAGCGGCCGCCATCTTGGTTTTTTGCACAAACAGCAATATCTCGGCCGCCGATTGCCGTAAATAAATAAACTTTTGCAGTGATGAAGGCGGCTGTCACCGTAAATAGACCATTTGACCAAAGTGGACAAAAATAATAAATTCAAGATGGCGGCCGCCGCCATTTTGAATTTCATCTATCGCTCATAACTCGTTTACTATTGCACATATCTGCACGAAATTTGGCAAGAATGTTACGCAGGAGGTCCTACATGCATGTATGCCAAAATATTAAACAAAAATTAAATCCAAGATGGCGGCGGCCGCCATTTTGGATTTTTGCACAAACAGCAATAATTCAGCCGCCAATTGACATTGATTGATAAAATTTTGCAGTATTGTCGTCGGCTGCTACCAGAAGTAGATCGTGTGACCAAAATCGACAAAAATAATTAATTTAAGATGGCGGCCACCGCCATTTTGAATCCCGTTTATCGGTCCAAACTTAGTTGCTGTTGCATGTACTTGCACGAAATTTTATATGCGAGCTAAGTTTGACGTTCTACATGTGCACTGTGTCTCAAAAAAACCTAACCCCTAAATTTTTTCGCCGTTTTCTCAGCAACCGTCTGGGATTTTAATATGAAATTTCACAGCTTTATTTAGTGAAACCTTCTACATTTAACTGCCTAGTAAAATGTGATTCTGTTGAAAAACGACAAAGTTATAGACTTTTTGACATAACTGCCTACCGATTTTTTGGCGTTTAAAAATGTTCATGCTAAAAATGCTATTTAATTTTCAAAAACTGGTTACACGTTAATGCCGATGTCGTCCCAGTGACGTTTGATAAACAGCAATTTATATTGTTTATAAATTATCACTAAATTATCGTTCCTTTAAAGCAATCACCGGCTGCCCAGCGGATTCATCTTCCAGCAGGACGGCGCGTCAGCACAC
>Ga0209367_1005271_pt1 | contig 17923 bp, 11 predicted proteins | sample WorMetLIZISLAND2_FD_187412 | JGI IMG/M metagenome (GOLD analysis project Ga0209367, IMG submission 187412) | Marine gutless worms symbiont microbial communities from Max Planck institute for Marine Microbiology, Germany - Olavius geniculatus... ... | reverse complement strand
AGCAAGTTCACTAACAGAGAGACCAAACAGCGACATACAGCTGTCAATTATAGCACAGTTATACGTATGAAACAATTTTATCAAAACGCGCCTTACAGTAAACTCTAGCGAATGCATATCAGATAAATTAACCGGACACAATTACTATTTTTATTAACTGTTTATAAATCGACTGATTAATCATTAATGCCTGCAGCTATGACTAGTAGATGATATGACCTGTGGTTGGTGCTGTTCAGCCTCATCGAGCACTGTAATGGCGGACGAAAAGTCATCGCTCGCTGCCTTCGCTGCTACCCTGGCCTTACAGATCCAGTAAGCCGCGGATGACGTTGCCGACGGCATTAATGTTTTGCACTCATCTAACCAGCTCAGCAACTGTGGCGCCAAAAATCCCTAGAAAAATACCACAGATAACCCTAATTGGTATTTGATGGTGCAACTGTCCAAAAAAGGGACAAAATAAGATTAAAATTCAACAAGCTGACACAGAAAAAACATTAAACTACAGATTAACAACTGTTACAAATAAAGAAAGAAATATTAAATGACTTAGTGTATGTACAAAGTATATAATAATAATTAATACATAAAGTTAAGGTCAGAATGCTGTAAGACTTGTTGTTAAATAGTTCACTCAAAATTACCAATACAGAAAGCAAGTTGACAGCAAGTATCAGTTAATTAATGAGTTCTGTAAATTGGAGAAAAGATGCCAAAAATGGAAGCCAGTGCGAGACAGGCTGACAGCAAGTCTACAGTGATCACAGGATGGAGACTAAGGGACGGTTTCTGGATCTTAACTGGCCGGTCAAGTTAGTGTTAACTGACAGATTTGCATAACTCGCGTTTCCCGTTGCACTAACCAATGGTCAAAATAGCCGTCAAATTAACTGGCCAACATCGGGCAGTTAGCTAACCGTCGATCGTAGTTATCGTATTTAACGCAACTTTTATACCATTTTGCAAGCAGTTAATTGAAGACTGTGATACTATAAAACCATTTTACCGTATATAGCATTGTCTTCAAAACGCACGAGGAGATGTTTGCTGCTACAAATTTTACTACAAAATCCATTGATGAATGGACAAAATGGCTGTCTGCATATTGCTTGGCTGGCTCGTGCGCTGGCTGAGGAGTGCTTGCGCTCATTAATATTCATGATGCCCGCCTGCACTAGGCCACGGCCTAGTGGCTAGGCGGAAGTGATAAGTGTCGTGTGCATCGTTGCTAAGCAACTATAGTTTACCACTCAGTTAGCTGACAGCCAGTCAGATTTTGTTCAGAAACGAGCACAAACTTAACTAGCAAGTTACAGTTAACAGACGGTTTGCTAACTGATCAGTTAACTAAAAGATCCAGAAACCGGCCCTTAGACTGAAGAGGTTAGATTAATGTACAGTACCGAGCGAAGCAGAATGATGGATTTATTCAGAAGTCCATTGAGCTGCTGCTGCTGTCTTCCAGCAGTCCCTATGTCGTCACTGCCAGCCAGTCCGGTAGTCCCCACATTGTCATCAACTCCAGCAGTCCTCACTCTATCATCACCACCAGCCAGTGCTCCGGTAGTCCCCATGCATTCACTGTCAGTCAGTCCCCCATTCACCACGGCTGACGATGCATTCTTGCCAGCTGCACCAGCACTGTCTTCATCTTTATCACCTGTCGGCTGTGCAGTGCAAACATTCAACACACCACTACAAAATCACGCTCGAGACACAACCAAAACGCACACCTAGTACGACTTGGATGGACAACTTCTTCAATCGGGTAAACCATCTCAGTATATAACCAACATCAACATCATTTCAGCCTTCCATCCCTCCGGGGGTAAGATTATAATTCAAATAAAGACAAATCAAGTACCAGCCTGTTTGGCTGCGGTTAAGCAGAAGTGCGTTCACCTGTGTCAGGTGGCAGGTAACACGGTGTGATCCCATATTATGACAGGTGACCCTCCATAGCTCTGCAACAGGTTCCCTATAAAAAACTCCATGCAACCTTTAACCTGTAATAACCCACCACAAACTTAATCCAATGGCAGTTTCTTTTTCCACTAACAATAAATGATCAAGCTTTTTATTGCCAGCATCGAAGTGAAGAATATGCAAATTCCGTTGGGAACCTTAGAAAGCTAAGTGCAAAGTTTCAACTCAACGAAATGGCTCAGCAAAAGTTAAATCCAAAAGTATGGTCTAATCTCTAAGTACATACTTAGACCAAAGTTTAGCTGAACTAACCTGACTAAAGTTCTTAAATTTGCATGGCAGAGATAAAACTTACATTAACTTTTGCTGAGCGAAAACATGATGACGATATAGAGTAGGCCTCTATGTACCGATAGTTTAGTAAATTAAAACAATAAGCCTAGCTATTGAAGATAAATGCCGTAATGACTTCACTACGATGTAATTTATTACAAAATAAGTCATTTGCATGTGCCGCAGTAATTAAATAAGCAAGTAAAAATGTAAATGGCTTATTTATTTCCTGTCTATGTCTGATCATTTCTTCACAGTAGTCTATAGACTTGGAAAAAAGTTCAATTGGACTTTGGTCTACAGACTTTAGCGTTTAACTTTGGCTTTCACTCAGTGAACTGGCTCATCAAAAGTCTAAGTCAAAGAGTGAAGTAACTCAATTAACATCGTTGTTTTATAACTAGTGTCAATAAAACAGCTCACGGTAGTCACAAAATGAACCGACTCGACATAATGTAATGACTCAGTTACCATGAAAAGACTGCAGGCGACCTGATCACTCGAACTCTTCCCAACTTCACGTTTCACACCATGTTGTCCAATGTTCCACGGTTTAGTGCTCTTGCTGTTCATGCGGCCGTCACTGTGGCCAACATGGCCATGGCTGAGGCCAAGAGTGTGGCCAAAGCACATCATGTGTCGGTAGCGTGATGGCGTTTTGCCTTGCTTTGCAAGCCAAGCCTCAAGCTTTTCCCTAGCGGCCACACATGAACCAAACCATTATCATTAGTCATTTCACAAGAGCTGGGTCCTCAAAGACTATACTTCAACTCAAGGACAATATTTTACACAAAAAAGTTTAATGCGGCTAAGTAAAAACTGCAAAATCCTCCTAAATAAAACCAAAAGTCACTGGAAAACAGCTCAAAGACAAAAAAATTGTGGCCCTGGCTTCGAAAAGTGAGGCCTTGACCTTGGCCTCAGACCGCTGGCCTTGACCACTCTCAATCATTACACCACTTACACACTTTACATCAACAACATCAACATACACTAGTTATCACTGACACGGCTCACAGTATATAAGCAAGCAAGTTAATCTATCAAGCAAGCAATTTTAATTCTCTTTCCAACGGTGCAAAAAGGTGAAAAAAATTATGAAAATCGGTTAACATTTGAAAGTTCCCACCGATTATGCAACGTCCTGTTTTCTATGTATAAGGAAAGAACGTGGACAAGCAACTGTACCTCATGGACATTTCCTTGCAAACTGGCTGCGTCCGATGCAAGAGTGGAGTAAACTTCCGCTGCAATGCTGGGGTCACAAATGACACAGTCTTGTGTCTCGGACTCACAAATGACGCAGTGCCGCTGATCTTGCGACGTGGTATACATGACAGAGCTGGTGTAAGCGTAGCCGTCGTTCGGCGGTGACGAGATGAATGTGGAGTTGAAACACGAAAACCACTCACAAGTTCCGATGACGCTTGTGACTGCATGTCAATGCTTTCTGATGTCCGTAACTGCTTATTAACAACTGCTGACAGCTGTGACTGTTTATTGAACCCTGCGGACCTCTGTGACGATTTGTTAACGCTTGCTGATGCATGCAGCTGTCTATTAACCCTTGCTGACGTCTGTAACTGCTTATTAACCCCAGCTGCTGCTGTGCTGTTTCTATGGTGAAGCATCACTGGCTTGCTGGCTGCTTTCTGTCTAATGATTAGCTGTGCTTGGTATGACTTGCGTCGATCACGACAACTCTGAGACGCTGGCGCCGACACTTTGGCACCCATGATTACCTGCCGGCCGGTCTTTGGCTGTGCTAAGTGGTAAGCTTTACTACCATCAGAAGCTCTCTTTAACGGCTTGCTCCCCACAGTGGCATTGGAACCTGAGCTCTGCGCCTGGGCTGTGATGGAATTGGGAATACTGTGATGCAAGGCTGTGACAGGATGGGGTGCATTCTGTGCCTCTGCCACGGTACGACGTCGATCAGCGGCTGACTTGAGAAACTGTGACGTAACTGAACGTCGCTGCTGGTTTGACCGCCTGCCATGTGACACCAGTGCACGCTTACTGGTTGGGAGAGCTGGCTTGTCTGACGATATACTCCGAGCTCTTGTCACAGAAACAGTGGCTTGTGCAGACAAAGGTTTGCTGGCCTCTTCAGTTTTCTGGCCAAGCTTCATGTCTGACTTCACTACATCCGACTGCTTCACATTGCTCACTAAAGGCTGCTTCACATTGCTCTGTGAAGCTGGTGGTGGTTTCACAGTTGCTAAAGGTCTAGTGGCTGCTGCTGTCACAGCACAACCGCTAGTAATGCTGCTGACATGAGACACAGAACAATCACAGTTCACATCTATGAGAACCATTAAAATTTACCTCAAAGAAGCAGTCTAAAGGGGATGTCAAACGAACAACAAAATTGGCCAATTTTATCTGCCGACAAAATCGCCCGACAAAAATCCGTCGTGTGTCATGCAAAAATCGCCCGATTTTGTCGGCCAAGATAGAGCATGTTCTATCTTTGACGATTTTGTCGGCCGACTTTTTGTATATCGAACAACAAATTTTATTTATGTTGCCATGGTGATTGTTTACAATGGAAGATGAATATTTATTTTAGTTATTTATTGTGTTTGTTATTATTTTCGTTCATTAGATGCAGAAAAAAGTGATGCAAGTATTATTTTGCGATCTGCATTCGACTGTTGTGCTAGCTGATATCATACGAAGTAGCAGACAAAAATATCGGCCGTGTGTCATGGTTCACCGATTTTGTCAGCCGATTTTGTCGGGCAACTAAACCACGCCCACTAAAGTCGGCCGACTTTGTCATTCGTCTGACATCGCCTTAAGTCAACAAATAAAGTCACTCAATGTGCTGAGGCTAGCAAAATCCGCATGGCTCTGGTTTAATTGTGAAACAATGGACACTTGAACAGCGGTATACAGATGTAATTCAGTTGACCACAGCCGGACTAATGAATACTGAGGCAGAGGAACACAAACAAACAGAACACACAAACTAAAAATTTGGGACAGAAGGCTGTCCAGTTTTGTAAGTCAATTTGGGGGAGAGGGTTAAATTCCACTTCTAGCAACACCAAATAGCCCAAACACAATCACATTAGTATAGAAAGTATGTCGGTGGATCAACATGTGTGCCTATAACTTTGTAGTTATGAGACCAAAGTTCACAGGACTTTCTTTGCTGAATGCAACTGTCAATATACACCGTGTTTCAAAAAAAAGTCAAAATCATTTTTCTCATAACTTCGTTAAATTTTCACCAACATTGATAATTTTCGGCACAAATATAGCCAAGACGACAGAATTATGTAAGGTAAACTTATTTTCCACCTCACCTAATTTATGTCAACGCACTACCATGTGAAACACAGATGTGCCATACTGTTACATTTCGCAGTGATTACTTGTATCCGATTGCTCATTTTTGCATTATCAATTCGTCAGAGGGCACCACATGATTTATTAATTTTGTGGTATTAAATATTTTAAGGTAAAAATACCAGACAACAAAAAAGCTGACTGATGAGCTTAAAACATATCTAATCAATAAGTGAATGCAGTTTGATCAGTCAACCTTTGATTCCATTATCAGCCAGTGGCGTTGCTTCTAAGCCACTGCATATGTGTGTGCTGGGCACACTTTGGGCATAAACTCTGATAATTTGCAAGCGAGTTGTAAAACACACTTGCAGTTCTGCCAAATTATTTTCACTTCACTTATTATGTGCTTAATTAGGTTGCTACAATGTTTACTGGAAACAACAGCTTAGCACTGTGCAAAATTGGAGCATCTGTGTTTCACATGGTAGTGTGTTGACATAAATTAGGTGAAATGGAAAATAAGAGCATGTTACATAATTCTGTCATCTTGGCCATCTTACTGCCAAAAATTATCAAAATCGGTGAAAATTTGACAGTTATATGACAAAAGCAATTTTGCCTGTTTTTTTAAACACGGTGTAATGATCTGTTCTACAGATATTTGCAATATAAGTGTGAAACTGTTTGAAAACACCCCAAATTTTCCATGTTCTTGCCTCTAATTCTTTTTGGAGAAAGTATCCTCAAATATTTGTACCTAGACTGTACAAGAAATTTGAGCTAGTGCTCACAAGACGCGCGAAAGCCTATAGCAGTTCCTGTTCGCAAACTGTCAGTCTATCTCCAGCCATTTCATCGCAGTTTATTCCTGGAGTGTGCGCTGCAGCCGAAGATTGCAAAAATCAATAAGAAACCCCTAATTTTGGAAGCTTTCAAAGTCATCGATGTTGACATGACTGAAAAGCTCGTCACTAGTGTTTGTTGTGATAGGCAGCATGCCCATGCCTATCTGCAACCATTTTCACGAATGACTGGCCAAGAACGATAAAATAACGACTTTTTGCAGTAAGTACTGCTCTTTGATGCCTTCGTGCACAAGTTTCGTTGAACCTAGAAAATCGAGACTTGGAACAAATCTACGCTCAATGCTGAAAATTTCACATGCAGCTTTTCCATGTCTATCTCAATTGCTTTCGGCGCAATTTGTTCTTGAAATGTGTCTCGCAGCCTAAAATTGCCAAAAAATCCACAAAAACCCATATTTTAGTGCTCATGGTCATCCAAGGTCATTGAATTTGGTGGCAATCGAGAGCCAGTGTACAACTTCCTATTAGTGACTAATAGTAACCTAGAGGCCCTATCTCGCACCGTTACTGAGATACAGCGACTTACTGGCCAAAATCACAAATTTTTCCCACTCCTATCTCATTTAGCACTCTTGTTCAGGGTGACTCCCTTCGAACTTATGGAGAAGCTTTACGGTTCCTGAAACTAGAGTCTTCCAGGCAGCCAATGGTGAAGATTTGGCGATCCTAGCTTGCACCGTTTTTGACTGATCCACCTGTGTGACAGACAGACGGACAGACAGACAAACGAACAGAACTGCGATGACGAGATGTGCTGAAAGCATTAGCTGCTTTCGCACATAAAAATAGGCCATACTTCCAATTATGTGGCAAAGTCTCGCAACAATTGGCTGGGAGCGCTTGGGAATCTCACGATAAAAAAATAAACATCAGTAGTAAAACATAAAACTGCTGGAAACTAACGTTCCGGACAGCCTAATCAACACAGCATCAACAATGGAGTCATACAGATACCATGCAGAGTGTTCACAATAACAGTAAAGAATCTCTTCGTAAAAGTCAAGTCACCTGTAACTGCAGAAAAGCGCGACCGTATAAAGCAGATTTAAGCCCATCTCAAAATGTACCAGCGGAAAAAAGTGAAAATACGCAGAAATGACAGTAATGAAAATTAATTGTTACCGTCTGTTTGGCTGTGACATCATTGTAGCTTTGGCTGCCATTTTCTCCTCACATTTCCTCTGACGCCATTCCTCCAGCATACGCCTACAACCAAGCACACAGAGGAGACGGCTTGAGACCAGCATTTTCGAGGCCACGACCTTCAGCCTCGAGGTTGAGGAAAGTCCTTAAGAAACCCATCCCTGCATGCTATCAAATCTGTCATAACATTTAATACAGCTCTGTATGTTGCACAGAGTGACCACTTTCTAGACCACATGAAATTCTATGACTTTCACCCGACTTTCCAGTAGGGCAGGCAAAGATTCACTGATAGACTGTTTAACGCTATGGTTGACAGTCGCTCTTGCACATTAACAAAAAAACAGGCTAGGTAGCCCATGTGCTTTCAGGATTTATCATTTAAGACCAGTTACATAGAGCACGAAGCCTAGTAACTGAGTAAGCAAAAAAAACAAACAAACCAAACTACACAATGTTAGAGTTTACTTAACATATGCTAAACGAGATAACTGAAAACCAAACTTCCTACTGTCTGGTTAGTGGTGCTGGCTTGTCAGAAGTCTTGTCAGAAGGCTGCTGGTCAGCACCAGTCTGCACTTTAGACTTCTTTGCATCGACACCTTCCCAGTCTGTGCCATGCGGCCTGCACAATGCATACCACAACACAATTCTCAGCTCTGTAACACAAAGACCAGCTGTCACTATGGGTAGGAACCAACTTAATTCACAATTTCATGGCCGTGACATTTTCCGTGAAATTGGCCTTCTTCCGTGAAAAATGCCGATTTCCGTGAAATCCGTGATTTTTCGTGAATTTTAGCACTTTTAGTTTAATTTATGACAATTCCGGAGTTTTATTAGCAGCTTTTGTATGGATGTTGCTGTTTGCTACGTGTCGCACTTCAGCACTACATAGTTGACATGTATTCACTGTGCTACGGTAGTGCTGCGGTACTTGTCTGTCCCTACTAACAGTGTTGATGCTGAAAGAAGCGTCAGCCAATACACCACTGTCAGCGCCCCACAGCGCCAGAGACTGTCAACAAGCAACTTGGCAAATTAAGTGATCGTCGCTAAGAACTCAAAAACTGGGATTGCCTGAGTCGAACAGTGACTCTTGACTGTCTTGAGTCTTGACTTAGTGTAGTAAATATTTGTTGTTCAGAAATTTCTTCGTTTGTCTTAGTGCAGCACGTCGAAATAACGTCTGTGGGGCCCGTGAATTTCCGAAACTCTTTCCGTGAATTTTCCGTGAAATTTGACACATTTTAAAAATTCTGCCGTGAAATCATGCATTTTCCCCCGTGAATTCGGTTGGTCCCTAACTATGGGTAGTCGACCGTAGCTGTCTACACCAGAAAGCCAGCAAATGTAGACATGGTTTCTTACTTACATGGACAGCCTGTGAATGTGAACTTCTACCAACGCCTCCAAAATATCAATGGTAAGCAATACGCAGTGTAAGTATTTGGCAGCACCTATTATCCCCTTGGTGAAAAGGAGGTGGGGGTGTCATAGCAGTGGCCCAACTTGGTACCAGAAAGTAGCAGTCGAGCAACCCTGTCTGCTTCTTCGAGGTAGCAGTCATGTCTTTGGTACGAGACTGAAAACTGTGTCTCTCTCTGTCTTTCTGTAAAGTACGTGTTGTGGCTAAATGGTACATATTACAAGAAAAACTATCTGAATAAGTACGGTAAATTGTGTTGCTATTTAACTACCCTGTGTTACAAAGTCAGACCAGCTAGAACTCCGTTATTTCCCTCAAATGGGAGTAGTGACTGCACCCCAAATACTTGCATAGTAAACTGTGACCAAACTGCTTCAGTTAGCAGCATAGCTACTATTGACAGCCTATACATACTTATCAATGCCCTACCTGACAGCACCATCGCCGACCCGTGTTCTTCCAAAATAGGTGTCCTGACCCCCAAAAATGTGCATGGCACATTACAGCAAAACAATATCAGCACAATGGTTACTATTATCAGACATTTGCAAATGCCATATCTAATGACTCCACTGCTGGCCTCCCCTTCCCTCAAACAAGGGCACTGAACTAACCCCTCCCCCAAATGCTTGCATTGCCAACTGCAGCCAGTGGGCCAAACCACAGACAGTGAAATGGTCATATGTTTCTTGTCAACAATAAATGATGGATTAATTTCTATTAAATTTTGGAAACTAATGGATCCAAAAAAATTTCAATTGGTAGAAAGCCGACAAGAAAAACAACAGTGATGATAGAGCTGTTAAATTAACGCATTAATTAACGTGTTAATCCATTAATAAATTAACGAGCATTGAAAAAATAATGTACATACATAAATTTATGTTAATTTACTAAATTTTGTAAAGCAAAAGTTTCAATATTCCATTAAACTGCGGTTATTTGACAATAATATAAATTCAAGTAACTAAACTGTAGCTGCTGTTCCATCACTACTGTAAATAAATAATTATTCCAACGACAAACTAATAGATTTCTATGCTAGCTATGACGTCAGTTATTGTTGATTATGCATTTAATAACATGTTTGTAACTTTCTATATATTCTACAGATGCCCCCCAAATGTAGCGGGGTCCGAGGTAACTTACCCCCTTACTCTCCCTCTCGATGGGAATGGGTGCATTAATAACGCGTTAATTAACGCATTAAAAATTAATGCAGTGCGTAAATGCGTTTAAAAATTAACGATTTGACAGCTTAAGGTCTGGTTTTTCCACGCACATTTGATGGCCGATCAAATTGATCTCCGATCAACTTCGGTACTTAATCTAAGATCATCTCAATAACTGTTTTTCCATCGCCAATTAGTGACTGATCCGTCCATCAAATCTCCCATCAAGTTGATGGCCGAATATTGGCGGATCAAGTCAGATAATTGACGATTAAACGTTGCGATCTGCATTTCGTTGCTTATTCGCACCAGAAACATCGCTTCAATTCGCTGCTCAGAACGGCAATTCACGCATTAAAATAAAGTTCCAGGCATGTGCAGTTGTGCATAGTGTTTTGTGGAGAAATAAAATGGATAGACGCTCCCGTATAATTTGATTTGCGGTAGAACATATTTTTTGACAGCAGACGTATCGTTGCTATGACGACGTTTACTGCCTATAGCCTCCACTCGCAGCGCATGCCCATTAGCACAACACCGCAAATTGAGGTCACCGTCAGCCAATCAGATTGGCATAAAGTAGGCTCGGTTGACGACCGATCAACTAATCGCCGATCACGTAACTGGAGATCAAAAATGCATGGAAAAACGAAACACAGTTGATTGACGATCAGTTCTGAACATCAAGTTAATCGGAGATCAGTAAATCGGAGATCAAATTTGATTTGATTGGAGATGGAAAAACCAGACCTTAGTGATTATAAAAACTAGCAGAATTAAATTACCTATTCTCACGTGGAATGATGTTTTCATCTTCACAGTTTGGCGTTTCATTCTGTTTCATGTGCAGATTCTCAGCTGCAGCTTTGTTCATCTCAGAACAACTAGCCGATAATGTCACTGTCAGACGACGCCCTGTCACAGATTAGTTTTAATCACAATCGGTAGTGTCATGGCAAAAAGAGTTAAGGGGATAGCTGCTCCATGCCCTCACCCCCATAATTTTGGACTGTTGGAAAATCATCAAAAAATCTTCTTCTTGTCAGAAAATGATTGACCAAGAATGCAAAATGTGTGGCTAAAACCCTAATTTCCGATAATTTATAATCAAAATTGAAATTCTGCACATGTTTGCTGGAATTCCATCGGAAATTTGCCAATTAGTTCATCCTCATCCCATGTATCGAGGACCTGGTTTTTACTCAGGATCGAGCTTCAATTCAAAGTTTTATAGCATCAAGATCATCAGAACTAACCTGATAACAGTCCAGTGCTGGATGTGCTGTCTCCAATGTTTGACGTCTGGCCCGCACGGTTGATCGTTTCAACCGTAGTGCCACGTTGCTTCAAACGTCTAGCAACTAGCCTGGCACGTGACGACAGCTGAGGTTTACGGACCGCGCCGTGACAATTTGTAGCATCTTTCAGCATGTTGTCAACTGCAAGTCTGCCAGCCAGTTTCTGAAATGAAAAAGTAAACAACATATTTAAATATTATGTGTTGCAGCCAACAGCCGGATTAACATAAAATACTAAGTAAAATTAAGAAAATTTACATGCAGTTATGCTTACATATAATGTAGAAACAACACCATAAAATGACTTCATGCAAATATCTGTTAACTGTAATTCATACAGAAAAGTATGGTGTAGACATATGTAGTAAGAAAGATTACACTTTGGTGATATCAAAGAAAACAGTTCACTAGACTGAAGGCCCTGAAGGGGCACTAGTCCAAACAGTGCACAGGTTATGGATATGGTTAGGGTTAGTGACAGGGTTAGGGATACATAAAAATTGCATATTTGACTATGGTGGAGTGGACCTTGGCTATGGCAGCCCTTGGCAGTCCCTGACCAAATTCAGCCTAGTGCCCCTTTACCTTTGCACAAATGACCAGTCACCATATTTAATGTGCAAGTATGTCTGTATCACCAGGGCAGGACTCTCACCATTCCCTGACATACCACAATACTGCAATAACGACCGCAGACTGAGCGCGGTTGGCGGCAGCTGCTGGCCGGCTCACCCACAAACCCACATATTTATAAATGTGTACCTCAGATTAGAAACAGGCATTAAAAATGCAAAAACTTGATTTACATGATGTACTGAATAAGTGCTAAACTAACTCTACCACTAACTCTAACTCTAACCCTAACCCCACCCCTATTTCCAATCCTATTCTTAACCCTATCCCTAACATGTAAGTTGTAATAGTGTTTGCAGAAGTGCAGAAGACTGTTCCACGCTACCTGCCGTGATCCGGTATTGCGGTATGTCATAGTGACACCACAAGGCTGAAACAAGTTCTTGCACACATAAAGGTTAAAAAAGGTTAAAGGTCGCGTATAGCTCCTAATGAGCGAACCCATCTCAGAGCTACGGAGCGTCACTTGTCATATGGGATCACACAGTGTTACCTGCCACCCGACAGAGGTGAATGCGCCCCGCCTTAACCCCAGCCAGATAGGCCGGTACTCGATTTACTTACTCCGGAGGGATGGAAGGCTGAGTTGACCTAGGTGGTTGGTTACATCCCGAGATGGTTTACCTGCCCACAGGCAGTCACCCATCGCAGTATTAACCGGGCCTGGCGTACAGTAACTTCGCTGATCGGATCAGACGCGTTACCACTACACCACGCCTACTAAGTTGCAGACATGTCTGTCTGTCTGTAAGTGTACTGAGTATGGTTGTTACGTGGTGCAAATTTATCTCATACATTGCAGATGTCTCTGAATAGAATCCATGTCATCGTGCATGAGAGAGAAAGACAAACAGACAGACTGAGAGACAGACAGAGACATCCCTCACATTCTGAGTCGAGTTGCTGCATGGTGCAACCGTTGCAGACTTGACTCCACGAATACTTTGCAGACGTTTCTGAATACGGTCCATACGGGCAAGTCTCTCCGCAGCTTTCTTCTGTCGATAGGCTGCCAACTGCTCCATCTTTTCAGCTGAAATACATGCACAAATCACCATAACGCAATGAGAATAAATTAATTTCACACTAACAAATAACAAATGTCACTACCAAATAATGATAGTAGATTAGAGGGCACTAGAGATGTGCGGATCCTTAAACTTTTGAGTCCATGTCAGTCCACAGATTTTGACTGAGAATCCGCGTCAGTCCACGTCCGCACTGAATAAGCCTAAGCCTCTAGTCATTAGTACGTAAAGTAGGCCATTACGCCTAAGCCAGGCTTATAGCAGATTAAGCTTACAATTTACTGGTTACAGTGCTACCGTGCAACGCAAATCCCAACACACATCTCTTTCTTTCTGTTTTTAACTTTTATCAGAAAAAATATAAATCGTTGTGAAACAGAATCCGCGTCAGTCTGCATCCGCCAAAAAAATCCCGCTGATCTGCGTCCGTGGACTGACGTGCCCGCAGTCTGGGTATGACTGAAAACCGCAGGACATCGCAGAACACCACAGGACACAGCAGTACACTTTGAATAACCACCAAAAATTGCTGAAAACAGTAAAACTATAGGTTTTCTTTAATTTTAAAGCATTATATAGCCACATTATAGCGGTTACGTGGTGATACTAATATTTCAGGATGTGCAAGAAAAATGCAGGACACGTACCGGTAAATGTACTGATTGTAAGCTTAGCCAGTACAGAATTTGAGAACGGGAGTGGTGTAAATGAATGTGCAAACACTGACAACAAGAGTGATGTACATTGTAAATTTAAGCGTCTTGGCGCACGTCTGACGTACGGGTAAGCACCCTTAGCGTCCAGATATGTGGCCTGCATCTCAACGTCAGCGTGTGGCATTTTGTCCCAGTTTCTAGGCATCTGGTAACGTGATGATTTTGTTATTTTTGCATTGTTTAGTGACGTTTATTTAAAGGGAACAGAATTTGGAACTCCTTAACTACTCAAATTCGTCAATATCAAACCTTGGCTACATTCAGATGTCACTTAAAAACCAACTACTTTCAGTCAGCCTTTTCTGCCACCTAGCGTCCATCATCCTATGCGCCCTGATTCTTTCTGAGACTTTGGCGCTTTATAAATCATTTACTTACTTACTTACTTACTTAAATTTACCGAACTACATGCCCAGCGTCAGCGACAATGGCAGCCAGATGGGGTCGGTCTACGACAGGGCGCAGGCGGTAATCACTCAGGGGAACATCTCACTCGACACCAAGCTGGCAATATTCACCGTCGTCAGCACCAGCGAGCCATGAGTCGTTCGGCTGTTCCCGGCTCAGTCACGTTCTTGTCCGTCTCAGTCGGGTTGCTATCACGTGGTGGCAGCACGTACGGCCGTCGGCGACAAGCAGCAACAGCAGAAGCAGACGCTCAACCTGACACCTGACAAACCGAGGCGCAACGTCAGGAAGCGTCCTGATAAGACGTCGGGGAGAAAACGTCCACGGCTGCAGGACGTGGATGTTGTTGCTGCTGGAGATGCCAACGAAGCCACAGCCTCCGCTGTCCGTGCAGCTGTCCGACCCACGTCGCCGGTTGAGTCTACCGGCCAGGAATCTGCAGCTGCCACACCCACCTCGCCAGCTACTCAGCCGTCATCGCCGTCGTCGTACAATAATCTGTGCTGCGCCTGCGGTATGCAGAACCCACCTGCAGCTGCCGCAGGCAGATGCAAGATGGTCATACGAGTGCAATGTGAGAAGTGCCCACGTTGGTTTCATAACGTGTGCATGGGACTTAAAGAGTGCAAAAGTAGTCAAGAGCTTCGTCTGCTCTGATTGCAACTGATGTGCATAAGAAGATAAACTGACTCGCGATAAATGTTTCCAGTGGAATTTTTATTCTTCTGACTCTTTCTCGACAAAGTCTGTTAGGAGTTAACTCTCGTTTTATATACCGAATTTATGTGCATGACATCTGTAGCCATCATTTCATTAGCAGACTTCTACCATAAAGACAAATTTTTATTAGGCCCTAGCATAAGCCTATGAGACGCCATCTAAATTACTAGGCTTAGGCACATTTGTATAGTCTATTGTTAGGCCCAGTTTAAGAGTTTGGACTTTTGCACGCATCGGCTACATAATTTGAGTGGGCCTACAGCATTGTCATCATTTATTCCAATATTGCATTAATTTTGTAATCTTTGTCTAGATGTCAGGCCTAATTATTGTCAATTTTTCAATGTTACATTTATTTCATCCATTTTGATCAGGCCTTACATTAGGTCTAATTTGAGTACAGCGTCGTCGCTGTCTTTTTTACAATAGCTTAGTGTTTAAATTTTGTACGCTTTTACTATGCCTATATGAGCTTTTTAGGCCTAATTTGTGTACAACGCATTGCCGTCGTCACTTTTTTCTGATTCATATTAGTTTGGGAAAGATAAAACCGATCAGTTTGATTTTCAGCCATTTGTGTGTTGTTTGGACTGACTAAAACACTTCGTAGCAATTGTCCAAAAACACTTTTGACTACTATTTATATATTAATCGATCAAAACGACTGCATTAAATCCTGGACAGTATTTAGGCAAAGTCTGATAGAAGCTAACTCATGTTTTATCTGAAAAGACTGCACATTACACTAGGTGTTTATGTAGGCCTGAAGCTATTAGGAGTTAACTTTCTATACTTCGTAAGAAATATTTTCATTATAAGAACATTATTGCTAAAACATCTGTCTAAAAACGCGCTACAAATTGTGACAATTGAATCCCACCTAGAGTCTGTTTATTACACGCACGTCCCACTGAAACACAGTGTTGATCATGGTCATGCAACCAGGACATATCAACATGGTCTATGTGTATTAAGCCTTGTTAAACAAACTTAGTAAGTAAGTAAATAAGTAAGTAGGCGCATATTTAAAGTGCACAATGTCAGCCAGTGGCTGAATCTGAGGCACATGGCTGAGCCACTAGGGAAAGCAGCAGGCCTGCTCAGGGATGTGCACGAGACCTTCTAAGCCGAGACCGAGACGTTTAAAATCCGAGATGAGATGTTGCAGCTTCCGAGGTGCTGGCCGAGACATTGAAGCTCCAGACAAATTAGCTTACTATCTTAAGCCGGTGGCCAAAAACTATGACAAAACTCAACAACAACAACAGCATCATTTTCCGCAAATTTTCATTCCGCAAAATACACCTTCCGAAAATTCGGCATTTCGCAAAGTACACCTTCCCGAACAAAATTGGCCCTAATATATCAATCTTTGTTCACCGAAACACGGTAGAAACCACAGACAAAAGGACAGATGTATACAACAGAAAAAAAATTTTTTTAAAAACACATCTGCATACAAGCACATAGACCTATCAGCTGACTTATAGTTAATGTTCAACTGACTCAACTAACAGCAAGAAGATTCCTAATGACTACTTAGTTATTGCTAGACAACAGTTTATGCTCATAACGTCCACGCCTTAAGGCAATATCATGCACAATATCACGTTGATTCGTGAAGTCATATATACTGTCCAACAGCTGAAATTTAACTCTATACACTTTACACAGAGCACTATTAAATGCGTGCGTAATACTAGATATGTCAGAATTGTTCCAGTTTATGACATCAGCACCATACAATAAATAAGGTTTACAGTAGACATTCACAAGATGTTGCAATACAGGTTCACTGAAGAGAACACGCATATGATGCAGACTAACTTTAAACCTATCCGCAGATAAGATATGCCAGCCTAGGTACTTCAACTCCACAACAAACTGTACAGGTTTACCATTAATTGAAATACAATTTACTTCTTCTCTATAAGACCTACCAATCCTAATAACTTGTGATTTCTTTTCATTCAAGGTCATATCTAATACCGAACCTTGTGGATCGGCAGTTTTTCGTCGTTTGTCGCTGCAGATTTGTTGACGCACGACACTAGTGTACGGTGAATGAAAAATCAGCTCTTGAAAACATACTACAAACTGAGCTTGTTTAATTTACGTACCGTATTTCGATTTATTTACAGAATCCATTTTGATTTTCCCACATTTACTTCGAACTTGAAACTTCAAATTGCTAATGAATATTAATTTTCACGCCCACCGCCTCTCTAAACGCAGCGACACACTGGAATAGTTCATTAATGCATTGTAGATAAAGTATTTGTCAGCTAACGTGGCCTAAACGGCCTATAATCTGTTATAATTGCAACACTTGTTATTGTTAAATTGCCAGATAAATTTCAAAACAAATTTAATGCAGAAGATATTTTACGTTTTAAGCTTACACCCCCAATGGCAAAGTGGATTAGTTTGGGTAGACGTAAGCACTGGTTGCGCTTTTTTTGACTTTCCGGAACTGTCGTGAAAAAAGAACGCGAGAAACTAGAGACAAGAGTAGTCACGCCCTCAATTTGAATTGCCTATATAGCGACTAAACAAGTGCTTTCTGCCCCAAAATTATCCTCAACAAACAATTATTGCCGGCTAACAAGCCGATAAATGCACGCACACACCTGTACCTGCACAAAACAATTAATTTGCAATTATATTTTTTTGCATATGATGAAGGTCAAAGAAGAGGTCATTCAAAAAAAGTGTATAAAAACGCAGTAGATTAGATTTGAGAAAATATGTATTTAGCAACAGAGTAATTGATCACTGGAATGCACTGTCTGACGCGTGAATTGATCAATTTAATTAATTTAATTAATTGAATTAATCAATTAATCAAAAACTGATCACAGTTACAATCTACGACCACGGAGTCATTCTTTCACATTATCTGTTAAAAATGATAGCAGAAATTACATAAATAGAATGTTGTTCAAAGA
>Ga0209367_1005270_pt1 | contig 17924 bp, 12 predicted proteins | sample WorMetLIZISLAND2_FD_187412 | JGI IMG/M metagenome (GOLD analysis project Ga0209367, IMG submission 187412) | Marine gutless worms symbiont microbial communities from Max Planck institute for Marine Microbiology, Germany - Olavius geniculatus... ... | reverse complement strand
ATATAAAACAGCACAAATCACAATTTAAAAAATTCAAACATCACCATTACACAATGTCAGAAGAACTTTGCTGACTGTGTAATGGTAAAGTTTGAATTTTTTAAATTGTGATTTGTGCTGTTTTATGTCTACAACCACGATGTCACCTTTACACTGTATATAAACTGAACAGTTTTTTTACATAAATTACTGTTAAATGTGAGTGCAACATGGAATTACAGGAAAGTGGAGAGAATCTTACAAAGGCAAGGTGACTTGTGAGGGACAGAATCTGTCCGGGCGTCCTTATAAATTCCTGTTTAATGCCGGGTTGGTACGTTGGTGTACACAGCACGTCAGCCACACCAATCTCTACAGAACAAGAGGACATAACACTTCTACAAATGTCCAATGTTCATATCATCTTTACACCAGTACTAAGGACTAAAAGTGTTGTGCTGCTTAAGAGCTCATCTCCAATTCTCCATGTCAAATCCAGTGTCCGTTCAGTGGTCACTGATCCAAAAAAGCACTAGTCTAAATTTAGTTAGGTTCCAGTCTGCCATAGCCAAAAGCCGCCATAGCTAAAGGCTACCAAAGTCAAAAACGCAACCCGAACTCCTAACCTCCTAACTCCACCTCTAATCCTAACGCAATCTCTATGCTCTTTCGGACTAGCGAACTGTTCTGCACAGTGTACATGGATGGACTGCTAAAGTCCAAATTCCATTACGCCAACTTTCACCGAAACTTAAATAAAATCAAATCAAGGAAATCCTTTGCCATTAAAACAACAATATACCATCACATCGCTAATAACTTTACTAACTGCGCACCTCTAACGATAAACAATTTTGCAATGACGTCAGGTTAGACGTCAAATATGCGCCACAGCTTTTATAAATTATATTAGTGCTATTTATTGGTAGTTTACTTCGCACGGGTTAGATAAAAACACGACCTGCACAGAAACTACTCGTACGACTGAAATTTACAGGTAACCCGTACTCGTATGTATGTGAATGGCCGCCACTGAAATGCACGCAAACTCGTTTTTGCCGGAACTCATATACGGGAATCCGTACAGTGCCGGACTCTTATTCGTGTTTATGTGAACGCAGCCTAAGTCTGTGACACACAGCAGGTTACATTCCCGCTGCAAAGCATCACCACCCCTTGGCTGATACCATATTGTACCATATTGTCAGAGGCACTTGGGTGTGAACAACTTGCCCAGAGTTCTTACCTGAAAGTAAATTGGTTGAGAGATAAACCCATGAACACAAGATTCAAACTCCTATTACTAACGCCACCATGAAACTGATGCACTTTTCATTTTCTTCAACTAGCCTATTCATCTGCAGTTAGTAGTCTACATCGTGTCCCAAAATTAGCACCTTCCTACAGATAAGTTAGTGTAAAATCGTTAATAACTGACAGATTTTTAAAAAATTTGAAATAGTCATTGAGACAATCATTCTGAACTAGAACTTGCAGCGTGAGCTTAAAGTGGCCAATTTTGGTCTCGATGCAAGCTTTTAGTTTAAGGCGGGTACATTACCACTTGATCCCTTTGTCAGTAACAACATACTGAACGTAAGCTTAATGTAAACAAACTCTGAGGTCACGTCATAACGACTTACACTGAGCACACATGGTAAGATGCATATGTCATAATAAGTGTGACGGTAACTAATGTTAAGATAGTGCAGTGTACGATATTTTGTTGAAATCCATGAACTATAAACTGAATTAGGCGTGTTTGAAGCAGGGGGTGTCACTAATTTTGGGACACGATGTAGAATAGGTCAGTCCACAAAATCACAAATGTGGCAATTAGGCTGTGATTGAATTAATACTTCAGTGCTAGACGCCAGCATTGATGTTTACGAAAAAGACTGATGCCAAAATTACTTAACCGACTCATCAATATACCAATTTTTTTTCAGATGGTGGGTGTACTACTTCTACAAACCAGTGGATGAACGATACCCTTCCCGTTGCTAAACCAGCGGCATTAAGACGCCAAAAAATCCAACAAAACATTCCAAATTGAGCAAATAAATTCAGAATGCAACAAACGTCGGTTGTGGCTGATCTTGGACAGTCCGAAGTCTGTAAGCTTAATGTGCCCCGTGTTGGTGAGCAGCATATTATCAGGCTTCAGGTCTCTGTTTCACAGTAACACGCAACAACCCAATACATGCACATAGCATACTGGGAACTTCACATCACCACCATTGCAATGACATGTACAAAAATAACTTTCAATATGTGCAATGAAGGGTTGTACTTAACCTAAAAGATGTACACAGTTTTGCAACTTGTTATGGGACTGTGCCAACATTACAAGTCTGTTGTCTGCTTGTTCTATACTGGCTCCATTCGAACCTTGAAAACAAACAAGAAAAGCCCAGCTAACGCAAAGGGGAACACACAACAGCGGTGCATGTTTGAAAGCCCAGTAAAACAAAATCTAGGTTTACCCATCCTTACAACCATGTTTTTTACAGTTCGCCAGAAAGTGCCAGACGACCAGCGGCTAATTATCTACGGTGTTTTACTCGTACTCACCAGAGGGCGTGACCTGTCTCGCTCAGCCAATGCCGTATCAGCTGAAAATCGCAAATTTTCCCTACCCTCCTCTCATTTAGCGTCTTCGTTCTGGGTGACCCCCTTCGAATTTATGGAAAAGCTTTACGGTTCCTAAAACTAGAGTCTTCCAGAAAGCCGACAATAAAGACTTGGCGATCCTGGTTTGTACCATTTTTGACTGATCCACCTGTGTGACGGACAAACAGACGGACAAACAGACAGACAGAGGGAGTAACTGGTGTGTCCATATTCAGCTTAAAAGGCCAAAGGTTGGATGAAGACAGACTCAAGAGTTGTGCAGCTCTAAACAGCTGCATAATATGTCAGCACTGTGTTGCCATATTATTTTATGTTGATACTCTTTGCAACATGTTTTTAGCTAACAATATTGTTTATGATACGTTGAAAAAATAGAAAGAGCTTGCAAGACCACATATCTCTGTCAAGTGTATTTTTAAAGAATAGTCATTTAAACACATTTTTGAAGTCGCATGGCTGTGCACAGACAGAATGATAAACAGAATGACAAATCAAGTCAACATATACAGGGTGGCCACTCTCCAGTCATGATCAAATTCCCTGACTTTTGCCTGACTTTTCCAGACATTTTAAGGGAACATAGACCAAGTATCGCCCCTCGCAACAGTAGCGATATGACGTCTATTGGCAACAATTTTAATTATTTTCCAGAGAATTAACTGACCAAATTTAGTGCAGTTTAAACAATAAAGGCAAACAAAAGCGGCTTACTGGCACCGCAAATTAAAAAGGATGGGAGTACAAGTCTGTGAACGAAGCGAGCAGAAAAAAATGGAGATGAATGCAGATATTCAACTAGTAATGAACATTTTGAGACACTTTTCCCTGACAAGATTTTTTCCCTGACATTTCCCTGACTGTTAACATAATCCCTGACATGTTTCAAATTTCCTGACATTTCCAGGTTTTCCAGACAAGTGGTCACCATGCATATAATCTCCTCTGTTCACTACGTTAGCTTAGCAGAGATAAATACTAAAAGACGAAGCAGAAATCAGACCGGTGAATGATGGAATGCCGATGGAGATAATCCAGAGCCAGAGTCACCTCGGCCGTGTACATGACCGCCATGTCCTCATCAAAGTAGCCGTAGACATTGATCAGGCTTTTCAGGTCACCTCCGATCAAATACTCCATCACCTGCAGCCACATAAACAACAGCTATATTTATTTTTTATTATTATATTATAGTCTGGCACACAGGCTGGCTCAGCCATTCAGCTGATGGACCAATATGTGATCAGGATTAAGTATGCCAGCTGCATATAAAAGTTATTAAACTACAGACTATCATCATAATCATCAACATCAGCAGCATTATTGGTTAATTAATTTATGAATTTCAGCTTAAAAAATACCGAATGAAAGACTAAACACAATGTGATATACAAACTATTTTATTAACAAAAGGCACGATTATTATTATTATTACTGTATTATTATTATTTGATATTATTATTATAAGTCGCAAAACTTTATGACAAAACCATTCAATCTATTGTTACTGTTAATCATCACGTTAGTTCATTCCTATTCCAATAATTAGTCCGCCCGAAAACGATAGTTTTCGGAAGGACTTCTGTTTTACGCATGATGTTTTTTTTCTTTCCTCGCGAGATCTCCAAGATGCGTGGGCCGACTGGCGCGAAATTTTGCACGATGGTCAGTACTAGGCCGAATTTTATAATGCCAGTCCAAAATTTTGAGGGGCACACCCCAAAAAAATTTCAGGGGTGAAAAACAAGCAAAATTTGGCTCAATTTCGGATGACTTCCAAGTTCGGCGGCGAATATCTCCGAAAGGGATGAAGATATTCAAAATTGGATTTTCATTCCATCTACTTTCATTCCTCCTGCGTTAGGCGAAACAAGTACGGTGAAGTTTGGTCCAGTGACCTTGGAGATTTAGATGTGAAATCGTACCTCCTTAAAGCACAATTTTCGGAAGAATATATTTCGGCCCCTAGGGGGTGCTGCACACCCAAATTTTTACACGCGCTAGAGAATGACCAAGTCTTACTAGCGCACCCCGCACCGGGGACGGCGGCCCCCCTTACAACTTTTTTCAGAGGGGGGTCAAAAATTGGCTTAAATTGCCATAAATGAGCTCTTATAACTTGGGAGTTAGGGGGTGTAGCCCAACGAAACTTTGGCACTTGACGCGGCTCTAGGTTGGGGTGTTAAAGCAGGTACAAATTTGGCGGCACCACCCCCCTTAAAATTTGGGAGGGCAAAAAACGTCCAACTTACGACAACTTTCGAGTTTGACTGCAAATATCTCTAAACTGGATAGAGGTATCGACAAGCGGTAAACGGCATTATCAAATACGGCTAATTCCGCGTTGAACAAAAAAAAATTGTGTAAAATTCCGTCCACTACGAACCAAGTTATAAGCGTTAATGTTGACCTACCCTAAGTCGCATTTTTCGGAAGACCATATTTCGGCCCCTAGGGGTGCTGCGCCCCCAAATTTTTACACGTGCTAGAGATTGACCAAGTCTTACTAGCGCACCCCCCACCGGGAACGGGGGCCCCCCTTACAACTTTTTTTCAAAGGGGGGTCAAAAATTGGCTTAAAACGTAATAAATTAGCGCTTATAACTTCGGAGTTAGGGGGTGTAGCCCGACGAAACTTTGGCACTTGCCGTGTCTCTATATTGGGGTGTTAATGCAAGCACAAATTTTGGGGGCATCGCCCCCCTTAAAATTTGGGAGGGGAAAAAACGTTCAAAAATCGGTGCGATTTACGACAACTTTTGAGTTTGAGCGCAAATATCTCTGGAAACGATGAAGATAACAACATAATCTAAACGGCGTTGACGAGAGCGATCCTTTCTGCGTTGAACAAAAAAAATTTGGTAAAATTCCGTCCACTACGAACCAAGTTATAAGCGGTAATGTTGACCTACCCTAAGTCAACGAAGCGCGTTCGGCGTATGCCAATGCATTTGAGTTCGGGCCACGTGACTTTGATGCCGGGGAAATTCTCCCTCCCTCTTTACCCCCCTCTAATTTCCCCCAATCAGACTTAGGGCGCCGGGCGGACTCACGTTGGGCTTTGCCCCAAATTTCTAGTTAGAAATCTAATCCAAAAAAAAACGAATATGACATGTTGGCCTCTGTCCAATCACTAAGTGCATCAGATGTTGACAGTAAATTAAGACACCATACAGGCCACAAGACACAAGTCAGATTAGATTTTTAATAGGGATGTTAACGAGACTCGACTCGCTCGAGACTCAAAAAAATTCTCGAGCTCGAGAATTATATTTCTCGCCCGTCGAGAATTCTGAGAATCTGAATACAGCACAATAAATAGCCTTCTGTTGCAGTGAGTTGCCGTCAACTGTTTATGACAGTCTACAGTCAGTTGACAGTAATTGAGTTGGGTGACAAAAAAGAGGGCTGCTCCCCACTCTGAGTCCCCTACATGCACAGCTGGTCCACGGCGTGTGGCGTGTTTGTTGGACTGAGCAGTCTGAGCATGGCAGTTTTCAAAGCCACCGACGTTTCTGATTGACCTGACCTCAGACAAACTTAGGTGCATGCTGCGACACACGCCCACACTTGCTGTCTCTCTAATAAACATACAATTCGTGTTTGATAGTCAATTAGTCACCAGCGACTAATGGCTCAAATGAGCAAATTAAGCAGCAGGAAAGCGTGCAGCAAGCTTTGCAATAAACACTGTCTACTGTGGGAAAGAATGCAAGCGACAACATCTGATCATTGGCGAGTGTCTTGACACCAGCTGCTCGCACCCGCCATCCCATCCTCTCCATGCAGCAGGCGATCCCTGATCCCTCAGCACGTCATGTGTAGGTCTCCCCTCTCTCCCCCACTAGTCAGTGCCCACAGCACCAAGTGCATGCCTGCAGGCAGACACCTGTCATGTTGTGTCTGGTGGATGGAGGGTTCAGCAGCAGCAGCAGCAGAGGCCAGTGTCACCTTTGCAGATAGCTAAAGTCGGTAGAGTACTTGTCGAGTCCTGGGAAAAGAAATTCTCATATCGAGAAATAAAACTCTCGAAAATTAACATCCCTAAATTTTAATGTCTCGAGACCCTGACGCTTTGAACTAAAAAATGATGCTGAAGTTACTCCAACCCTGGGCAAGCATTTGAGCACCAATTTCGGTTTTTCTGTGCCATTTTTGTTTTCAATGAAAATCCCATATGAGATTGAGAGATAATCAGGCAAAGCATTAAAGCAAAACCATAAAATGCAGCCTATATGATAGTTGCACTGTAACTGTCAACAAGGAATGATGTCTGCCATATTAAAAATGGTCACATTAGTTAATCGCCACTGTCTTCGCAAACGACTTTCAGAAATAGTGTGGAAAAATTTGTACAGACCAGATAAATGCTGTGTTTGGACTGCAGAGAATAGAACAGTTGGACAACAAACGGACTCTTGGATAATGCCAGCACATCACGCTCTGTAACGACTTCAGCACACACACAAATCACTGCATTAATTCTTTAATTTCATTTACTGAACGCAACATATGGCAGCATGATCACACAATGCAGTAGAATTAAAGCTAAAAAACACACAAACATGAATCATAAAAACTAGAAATTACAAAAAATATATTACAAGTCTACTCTACTAACAGAAAAAGTTTGCCATATGGCATGCTTAAGATTGTCTTTTAATGTGCTGCATACAGTTATAGAGTCTAGACTATACTGACGACCAACAGTAGCAGAACGACATCATGCCAAACACAAAATAGAATTATATTTGTACATAAAACATACACATAAATCACAGCACTAAAGACACTGCAAACACCATATCAACACTTGACTGTCCAAGTAAGTAAGCAAGAGAACTTGGAAGCCTGGGTGATTTAACAGTCATTATGCACAATCCGGCAACCATTTAAACTGTTTACTGTTAATGTCAGTTCGTCTCAGAAAAACTGCAAAGTGGTTCCAACACCTCAAAACTGAAGCAATAAAACTTTGTCTTCAAAAGTATCATCTAGCTACATGCAATGCAAACAAAAACATTTTGTTAGTGTAATGGTAACATGCCGAACTTGTAACCCTGAGGTTGCAGGTTCGACTCCAAGCCAGGGCACTGCCAGGTAACGACACCTTGGGCAAGTTGTTCAAACACATGTGCCTCTGTTCACCAAGCAGTACAAATTGGTACCGGCTTCACCGCCAGAAAGGTTACAGCAGTAATATGCGAAGATCTGGCCCTACTCCCATATATAAAGCAGGGACGAGTTCACCTGTATCGAGTGGCAGGTGAGACTGTGTAATCCCATATGGCAGGCGAGGCATCTGTGGCACACTGCCAGCTCAAGGCCATGGAAACGAAGATGAGCACCGCTTGCATCGGTCACAGAGCTGTGAGATAGCACTGTTGACTATCGACGATTTAACCTTCTAACCTTAACCTTAATGTCAATGTCAGTGAATAAACAACATTTGGCAATATACAGGGTGGGCACAAATTCTTTTACTGTTGGAATGAGGAGACAATTGGTAGCAACACTATCACTAAAGATTCCACCACACCTCAAGTGTGTAGTTACACTACCAAGTGAAATATCAGTGTTTTAAAAGCAACACAACTGAAAACAAGGTGACATCTGTAACAACGCATTGTAGGAAATTAACAACAGAAAACCATCTGCGTATTGTTTCAGTTTTTGTTTAAGCAACTGTCACACCTCACAGTTTTCTCATCAAATGTTCAATGTGTCCACCTTGCTGCTGGACAATGCCCTTAAGCTGGCTACGCCACTGAAAAATGATGCGATCATCCAAACGCTGCAACAGCTTGCCCATCTTTGGTTTACCTCACTCAGTGACGATCACCTTCTTCAGCTGGTTGATTGTTGTAAATTGTCAACGTTGATAAACCATCTGTGGAAGGGCCCCCAAACAGTAAAATCGACTAGATTTAAGTTTGGGCTGTTTGGAGCGGGGCCACTGTCAGACTTGATCAACGTTGATCACGCAATTGGCTAGTGTTGTTGCCGACTTCAGTGCAATGTCTGAAATTTCACAAGGTAGTGTAGAGACATATATGAGGTGTGGTGGGATCTTTGGTGACAATGTTGCTATAAGTTTTTTTCTGATTCCAATATAAAAAAAATTTTGCAAATTGGTTAATATTTGATGATGTTATTGGCGTATAGAAACATTGCGAGTTTTTTTGGTCCACCCTGTACGCACTACACAAATAACTGTTGCAGCTAGGTACCTTGGCTGGCCATGTTCTTATCGATCATGTCGACTTTCTTCATTACTTTTATTGCATATTTTCTGCATGGATTGCTCTTCTTGTAGCCGAGATATACCTTTCTGCATAACACACAGTACACACACTCATACAATTTTTAGTCATAAATGACTCGAATAATACAATTATAATAGCTACATTTGCCTGCATAAGCAAGATAACAATGATACGCTAAAAATACTTGTGCAAGTAATTTAGCTCATTTACAGTATTTACTCAAATAACATTTTACATTATGTCTTGGTCATTATGCTACTTGCACTAAGTGTAGCATTTCTAGCTAATTTTGCTTCTTCATAGCATCAAAACAAACCAAAATAAAATCACAGATTAACATTTTGAGTTCATGTCATGTTATCACTTGTTGGTATTTTTGCTTAACTTTTGCCCAAACTCTGGTAAACTGACTTCAAACAGAGACATGAGAGAGAGAAAGCTAACAAAGGTAACACATAAAAACTAAAAAAAGTACGAAATAACTGCAATTCGACTTGTCACAATTCCCATAATGCATCAGTCAGCTTGGATGTTCCAGTTCCGTTTCAGATGCATTATGGGCAACAATGGAAATTATCATACAGCAATCGCCATAGCGATCGCCATATCATGATTCCGAATTTCCGATCATGCATCTGAAACCACAGACATATACATTAAAATAATCTGAAACGGAATGGGAACACCTGCGCTGACCGATGCATTACGGGAATTGTGATAAACCGAATAACGTACCCAAAGGCACCACGACTGATCGGCTTGATAATTGCAAAGTCTCTAATACTTGGTGGCTGCAATCACACAAATACAATAATATGCACGATGGCAATGTAATTTCGATAATAACATCTGTAAAACCCGATAGTACTGCTAACTATAGCCTACGGCGTAAGCTGTGATAACGCTCTGTGCCATGGCTATGCTAACTAATGCGTGACAAGGGGTATGACTAAACTCTCCACCGACACCACCGACCCCACCGACCTATATTAGTTGATTAGCGGTCGCAGGTCTAGCCACTGCTAATTACTCACCCGCCCATGGCGAGATTACTGTGACGAGTTGACGGGCTATCGGTCAGTAACACCAAAAAGGCGTTTAATAAGATAACAGCTAAATAAACTCGCAATACTCCGAAAGAGTTACATTACGTACTTTTTCCATTTTAAATCTATCTGCAAGACAAGACAGCAGAAATGTGCAAAATTCATTCAAATCAAATGCTCCGCTCCGCTGTTGTTTACATAGAGTCTAAAATTAACATGTCCTGAACTTAAACCTAACTACTCTACTTTCGTTATGGTGCAAGTAAAAGTGGGAAAAATCGCACAATATAAAATCCAAATATAACATATAAAAATAAATTACAGAAGTTATATGTTTGGTTTATTTTGTTTTGTCTACGTTGTCTGTGTGTTTGTCAATGTTTGCTACAATTTTTTAACGTTTTCTCAATGTGGATTTTAGGCAGACCATCAATGTTTAGGTGTTTGTTTACATTTTTGAGTTGTTAGTTGTTTGTATTGGATAGGCGACGATTGTTTTAATTGTAGCTTTGTGCATTTTTGTAATCGACTGATCAGAGATGACTAAAGCTACACCACGTACTAAAGCAGCTCGTGATGAACAATTTGAAGCTTTCTTGCGGGAGGCACGTATTCGATGACTTTCGTAACTGGAACGGTACGGGTGAAGATCAAGGAAACGGCGTTTTAGCATGCATGGATGGTTTGCGATCAGCTTTTTTGCAGTGATTGCGAACGCTAAATAACTGACAGAATACGGCACTGTGATGAACAAACCTGCCAGAAACATAATTTTATGCCACTTGTCTTTCAGTCGAATTTGTCATACAATGACTCAGAGAGTGAAATTTTAGATCGAAAATTGTTAAAATCTGCCATCATTCACTGGAGCGAAGCGCAGTGATATCTCGTGTGCACTAAAGTAGTTCGCCGCATTAAGGCTGTGCAGTTTTGAATAATTTATTACTGAAGTGCACTTTCCGAACCTAGTTATTATGTTCTAGTGAAACAGTTTATCACAGGTAGTAATTTTGATAGCAGTTGTGCATAACTGTGCATAGGTCACTGATCTCGTAAAGTTTTTTGAGCCATAGGCAAATGGCTGCAATGAGTGAAGTTCGCGGAAACAAGCACTAAATATATATTAAATAGCATATTAGTAATTAAATTTACAGCGAAATTTGATGACAAAGTGAACTCTGTTAACAGTACATAAAAATGTGCTAGATGTTGAGTTTTATAGACTTTTTAATGGTTTTTGTATCCGTAGTTTGATGCCGTGATTTTGCTGTGATTTTTGCCATTTTCACGGAAGTTTGCCGTGTTTTTGCTATTTTTGCCGTGATTTTCTACTGTCCCTATGCATAACATTAATGTTTATATTATGCTTGAGGCTGAAGCAGTTTATGCGTTACACGATCCAGTGTGGTTTTCTGTGCTAATTAGATAATACCATTAACTGGATTTGTTACGAGTACTGAAATATCAGTGCAGCAAGATGCTTACTGATTAAATGTTTTTTGTATTGTTCTGTATTTGGTATCTATCATGTGTTGACAGTCCATCTCCAGCACTGAATCTTCATTTAGTGCACGGAAAATGGGCCATGAGCGTCAAGTGAATGAAAGTTTTGGATTCAACGGAATCTTGACCGATGACAGTGATGATGTTGATGATGATTTGCATGTTGGTCAGTATGATTTGTTTCATCTGCCTAGTGCACAGTGTTCAGTTGTTTTACTGATGCATTTTTGTGTACATTGCTTCAGCACATCATAGTTTGACTTTCCGCTATAGAAATGAGTTTTCCTACTTATGGTACTTACGTAGCCAATTTAATGCTTTTTACATTATGCAGCATTAGGAGTTGCAGTCTTGACTGCTTTGGCAAGTAAGCAAGTTAGTCAGATAGCATGTCTCTTTATTTCTGTAGCAGTAGAATGCCACCATTTTTCACAGAGGTGTGTGATTGTGCCTTATTTATTGTCAGAACTGTCGCTGATTTGGGAAATATAAATTACAGTCAGATTCAGGGTTAGAGAAAGAGTCTACACCCTGTACATCAAGTTCTGCATTTATATTCTGTTGTTTAAGTATTTTTATTGCACAAAATGGGCAGCAGCCCCATGTAATGTGTTTGCTTTGGAGGTGATCTTAGTGTAAAGTGTACATACTGTCTGTTAATTAATTACATTAGTGACATGACCTGCTGTATATTTCACTTATAAGCCCTCTTGTAATGTTTGTGCAGAACCAAGAAGAAGCTTTTTGAAATCCAACAGAATGAGAACCAATACCAGTAACATAGCTTCACAGGTTATAAGTACTTTTTCAACAACTGTTTCTTGATTTTTGTTCATTATGGTGTGCAACCATTTATTTACTTTCAAATTTTAACCGCTTGAAAAGCTTATCTCGGTTGACTTGTTTTTGAATTGCTATTGAAAAATACATTGCATTAAGCAAAGGACTTTTTTGTTTGTAAATATGAGGTGAATTTAACTTTTCGCTTTATTAGTCATTACATTGATGTCCAGAATAATTCAGAAAAATGTAGAGCCGTCACAGTTAACGCATTAATTAACGCATTAATGCATTAATAAATTAACGTGCATTAAAAAAGTTAACGCGCGTTAAAAAAATTAACGCACATGCATAAATTTATTTCATTCACTTACTAAATTCTGTGCATGCAATAACTAGTCCACATTTTTCGACCCATAGACCTTAGCCCACTCTTCCTGTCTCCCACTTATTCAACCACTTAGCTTTATTACTATTAGTATTTTATGACATTGCGGCGTATATATACATTGTGTCTCGAAAAAAACATCCCGACATTTTCGACTATAACTTGAAAAGCAATTATCAGATTTTGATAATTTTTGGCGCAAATATTTTTGACACAATTTGCTATCAAACGATCCTTCAGTTTCCCATTTCACCCAACGTTTGTTTCTTTTTGTGATAGACAGACAGACGTACAAACATACGCACGAAACTGACAAAAGACAGTAAGCAAGCATTTCACGTAAGCGTAACCCAATAGAGTCCATCACAAAATGATGGACTCGATGATGGACAAGAGGTGATATACAAAGTAAAAATACTGTAATAGTTAAGTAGTAAATAGTCTAAATACGTTTAAAAAAATAAAAATTATATGTGTTTTTAAAACTTTTATTTTTCTAACTTTCTATATTCTACAGGCGGGTCCCATAAACGTCTTGGGCCCAAGGTAATTTACCTCCTACTCTCCATCTCGACGGGACTGGGTGCGTTAATTTACGCGTTAATTAATGCATTAAAAAAATTAACGCAACGCGTTAATGCGTTAAAAAAATTAACGCCTTGACAGCTCTAGAAAAATGTAATGCAATATGTGTTTGCCATAAAGTGGTCAAATATTGACAGTTGTAAAATGTTGATGCATTTTTTCTGTACTACTCAGTATAATACAGGGTGGGCCAAAAAAACCTGACCTGTTTGAGCGTTGATAACTCAGTGATGGTTAGTGGTAGAAAGATGTGTGATACGTCCAAAGTTTCAGAATGCTGTAAAGAATAAATGAGAAATTTGCCTAATGAAGCATTTGAATATTCTTTGCCTAATTTGCATAAATCTTCATTACCCCTGAAATTAGGCATTTGCCTGCACTCCCATGTGCTTGAGTTCATTGAACTCAAAAACTCAATGCCAAAAAGTTCAGATTTGAATTCTGTGAATTATTCAATGTGGGGGCATTGCAACAGATAGCACGGTCACAAAATCTCAGTAACTGACCGGCTAAAACGTGTGCTAATCGAATGCTGGGCTCAGCTGATCCTGAACACATTGACTCCAGCGATCGATCAGCTGTCTCAAAGGACTGATGACGGTTATGAATGCAAAAGCTGGGTGAATTTCATTGTCAAATTTCATCTAAACTCAATGTATGTGTTAATGATTGTTGATATTTCACTGTATGCTGAATGAAAATCAACTTAAATTCATGTGTTACTGCCAATTTAGCTTGATTTTAGGGGTGGGGCAGATTTGGGTAAATTAGGCAAAGAATATTTAAATGCTGAGACATTCAAGTTGTACACTTCTTCTGTACACAGTTTCAAAACTTGGCATATTAAGCGCCTTTCCATCAATAAACATCGCTAAGTTATTAAAGCTCAAATATTCATGTTAAATCCATGTGTTACAGTCAAATTTGGCAGATTTTGGAGGTGACGAATATTTATGTAAATTAGGCAAAGAATATTTAAATGCTTTACTATGCAAATTTGTCGTTTATTCTTTACAGCATTCTGAAACTTTCGACGTATCGCACGTCTTTCTAACCATTGCTGGATTATCAGTGCTCAGACAGGTCCAGTTTTTTTGGCCCACCCTGTATAATGTCAATGTGATTTGGTTGTCAGGTAATGCTGACAAACAGGGTGACTGAGGATTTGAGAGTGAGTAAGGACAGCCTTGATGATGGTTCGTATTTGCTTGGATACACTCAATGTATTATGCTGTCCTGGGTGCCCAAAGGGGGTAGTGCAAGGGAACAACACTTTTTTTGCCATATGGAAAATGCAAATTCGTAAGCATAATTTAGATAGGCATGTTTGAAACAAGCTACAAAACAAACTTAGTAATCATCATAAATGTGTTTAAGTTGATCAATCCATCGGTCAGTCCATCAGTGAATTGATTAATCATCTGTAACGTGCAGCTTGGTTCTGTGTATTTTAACTGATTCACAGTCACAGATTTGTTGGTACCATACTTTGGGTACTGTTAGTATCATTCCACTAGAAGCATTGTATCAGGTTTATCATAGTGAAGGCGGATACATATTCTATTCTGAAGCCCAGTGCTTTGGTGATGAAAAGTTACATTTCTTGCACGTGCTCGTGACTGCTAACGCTAACTTTTGCTATGGCTTCGGATGCATGATCAGAAGTTTATGGGTTCAACCGTTTGGCCCATTTGCTATTAAATAACAACTCTAGACAAGTTGTTCTCATAAATGCACATTTCTCCATTCACCAAGCAGCATAATTTGGTACCGGTCAAAGGGTGATGATGCTCTGTGTCTCGGAAAGTAATCATACGTGTAGGATAACATTGCACTGGCCTACCGGCTCAGTGGACTCAACTGGGAGACGATTTACACTCTGTGTGTGAACGATAATAGAGTGGGTGATGTTTACAATATATCAGATGTAAAATGTTTCGAAAGTGTAGCTTTTGTAACTTACATGTATGTGCTATTTGTTTGTGCGATAAGTTTATTTGTTGGCATTAATTCAAGGTGTGATTTGTGCATTCGTGTGTAGAATCATTTTCACGCTCAGCGGATCAGAGAAAAGCTAGGTATTTAGTTGTGTATGAAGATAATAGTAATGAGTGGCTGTCACTTTGACAGTGTTACTGTGTATGTAACGTTTGTGAGATATTTATATTCCAACACAACTGTTTTAAGTAGGTCTGGCACTGATTAAACTGTTATAGTTGATTAATTTCCAAAAACTAATTGAAATTAACAGATTAATTTAGATTGATTAATTTTGATGATGAAAGTTTGTTGTTTACAGTGCTGTGCCTGCGCTGACCCTGGACATGATGGATATCGGCAAATTACGTGGTAAGTTTGATATTTCGTTTTTTTTCCTAAAAAATTATGGCATCTAGAGAATGTGTAACATTGTGTTAGACAAAGGCCCATTTCCTCGAAGTAAGTGAATTTGTGAGTTTGAAAGTCCAGTCAAAATTAACATTGTAAGGCATCGTCAAACCAACATGAGACTGTTTTGTCGCCAACGATATTGACCTTTTGTTTGGTAATTCTTTCTGTTAGTTTTCATTAGTTTTCTGCTTACTAGACTGTTAGCTTTATGCTTATTAGTTTTCGTTTGAGTTGATTTTATTATTATTCGTTTTTTTATTTGCTAATAAAGAACACCTGAGAGTTTTGTGCCATGAATTTGGCATTGTATGTCATATGGTTTAGATGCTGGCAGACACGTGATTGGTGATGGCCAGGAATCACTGCATCCCGGGCAGGAAACTCTTGACGAAATGGCAGACAAGGAGCGATTTTTTGGAGTAATATTTTTCATATTTTTACAATTTTTGTTTGTATTGAGTATTTTTTATGTCTTTCATGTGCACTTTAATTGTAAAACCCAGTGGATGTTAAAATAGTGTAGTTACAACTTTGCAGTGTTTTTTGACTAAAATCATATGGTTAAATGCCATTTTTCGCATTTCTGGCAAAGACGTGCCACTGCTGTTGATTGTTCCAAAACATTTTGTCATGATTTAATTTGTACCTCTCATATTTAGTCACGTAATAATTAGAGCTGTCAAATTAATGCATTAGTAAATTAACGTGCGTTAAAAAAATTAACGCACATGCATAAATTTATTTAATTTGGTAAATTCTGTAGAACAAAACTGCGGTTATTTGACAATCAAATGAATTCAAGTAACAAAACTGTAGTTGCCATTCCATCACTACTGTAAATAAATATTATTCTGATGACAGGCTAATGGATTTCCAAGCTAACGGTGACGTCAGTTATTGTTGAAAAATGTGTTTTTATTTGCTTTCTAACTTTCTATAGGCAGGGCCCCAAACGTGGGGCCCAGGGTAACTCCCCCTGCTCTCCCTTTCGACGGGCCTGGTGCGTTAATAACATGTTAATTAATGCGTTAAAAAATTAATGGTTTGACAGCTCTAGTAATGATAGTTTTACATAAAGCTCAGTTTTATTCATTTTTTGGACATGCTATGCACACTGGACACACTTTTATCATCAGTTGTTGCTTATATGATATAATTATAACTAGAAGGCACTCACAGAGTGCTTATTTCCTGCAAGTAATTTTGTTTCTATAATTGTAATTTAAACACATTGTTGTGATTTGGTCAGTTGAAATAATTAACTAAAATTTTTTTTCTCATGCTAATAGCCATAACCATAGCGCTCTCACAGTACACTTTGCTGCTAGTGACGTCACAGACAATACACAGTCTGCAGATGATGTTATGACATCATTGCTATTATGACGTCATGCAGCTGTGTTCTGGACTCTGGAGGATAACAGGTAGGGAGGCTGGTTTAAAGCGGAGAATTTTCTTAAAATACGCGGAACTTTTTGAGGCAAAATATGTGGGAAAATATGCGGAATTTGGCAAAAATATGCAGCTGCATCATATATGCGGCATATTTTTCCACATGCTTCCAGCATATGCAACCTCAAGTGATGGAGAATCATAATCATGATCATTAATAGGCCTATTCTGCACAGTTTTGACATTTTCGACTTAATTTATTCAACGTCTAATTGTAAATACCAGTAATCGTTTGCTGCCAAAAATATTTAATGGTCTTAAAACAATGTTGGACAAGTAAAATGCTGAAAAAATGCGATCACATGTGCAGAAATGTGGCATATGTGCGAAATTGCGAATATATGCACATTTTTGGATATGCGACACATGTGGCATAATTTTCACATATGCGATTTTGAAAATGCCATTATATGCAGAAGAATATGTGATATAAGGGTTTTGGCAAAACATGCGATCGCATATTTGCATATAACCTGCATTCCTAAACAGGGAAGATTATTAGAACTGCCATTATCGTTACATATGCACAATTATAATCGACAGTTTTTACAATTTTAGGTTTAGGTTATTTTTTTGGTGATTTGTGTTTCATAAAGGTTAAACTTTCTGTAAATGTTAAACTTTTTGTTTTATTATTATGTGTATAAATGTACAAAACATCAGTTTATACACTTGTTAACGGCAACATTTAAGGACTTGCACATCGAAAACAGCAAAAATTACAAAAGGTGATATTGCCTGCATCACACTGACTGTGTGTCAATGTGCTGCTGAATAATATCACCTTTTGTAATTTTTGCTGTTTTCGATGTGCAAGTCCTTAAATGTTGCCGTTAACAAGTGTATAAACTGATGTTTTGTACATTTATATTTGCTGTTTTAGTACTAAAATACTGTTTTCCT